>ENA-OREB01000273-OREB01000273.1-marine-metagenome-genome-assembly--contig:-NODE-273-length-26981-cov-3.059025_pt1 | contig 26981 bp, 20 predicted proteins | sample MGYA00248625_ERZ508552 | MGnify/ENA primary metagenome ERZ508552 (study PRJEB26219, sample SAMN06267888) | marine metagenome | isolation source: Monterey Bay, California, USA | place: USA:Monterey Bay...
CCAATACATCACGAAATCCGCCGGTAGTAATTAAGCCAACTTTTGCGCCTAGACGTTCGATAACTGCGTTGGTTACCAGAGTCGTACCGTGCACAATGCCATCTAACTGCGACAGTTCGACTCCGGCTTCAAGGGCGATACGCGTTACACCTTCACAAATCGCTTTACCGGGATCAGTTGGAGTCGTTAACTGCTTACCGGTAAATATCATGTCCCGGTGTTCATCGACTAATACAAAGTCTGTAAAAGTGCCACCTACATCAACACCTATTCTAATTCTTTTCTGCATTTCGGAGTTTCTCTTAAACGATCGTTCAGGTGACTACTTTGATTCTGATGCCTTCAGCACCTCATAGCTATATTCTGCTTTCGCAGCTGCTCTTGAGACGTAGCCATTATCAATATCTCTCTGGATAGAGGCTGGGTCACGTGCTTCTGGCTTACCGAACCCACCACCGCCGGGAAAGTGCAACTTTAGTAATTCACCTGGTTTCAACACATCGCGGGACTTTAGATGGGCATGGGATCCATCGCTCAGTTCGACTTTCGAACGGGAACCGTTTTTAGCCCCGAGAATACCCATAGGGGGGTATTTTCCTCGGTCAGCTAATGTAGATAAATTGACCGGAGACTTGGATAGCACCTCAATTTCAATATCCTGCCCCAAACCACCGCGGAATTCACCAGCACCACCGGAGTCCGTCGCCAATTCTTTTTTCCATACACGCAAAGGTGACGCACTTTCCAGCGCCTCGATGCTACCCACACCGGTATTCGAAGGAAAAGCCGTGCAGGCATAGCCGTCCATGCGATGATTTGCACCCAAGCCGCCGCAGGCAAACAAAACTTGATTGAACCGATTCCCTTGGAGATCCACACCGCCGTATACCGTACGCAATGTCGGTGAACTACCCGAGTCCGCACTCACTTTTTCAGGAACAATTTGGGCCAGGCATCTGTAGATAACACCAGGTAAAAAATGCCCGGTTAAATGACGCGCCGCGGTTGGAGCAGGTGAAGTCGGATTAAGTATGGATCCCTCGGGAGCTGATACGGTAACTGGCAAGAACGAACCCTCGTTCCGCGGGCTATCGGGGTCTAGCGCACACTTGATAGGATAAGTTGCATAAGAATAGGTGTACTTCAAAACTGAGTTTATTCCGCGGGCAATCTGTGGGGAGGTCCCTGCGAAATCCAGATGAAGGTCAGAACCCTTAATTGTTAGCTCACATTCAATATGCGTCTCTTCATCATCAAAACCGTCTGCATCAACAGAGGCATGCCAACTACCATCGGGTACAGCTTCAATAGCAGTTCTCATTGCGCGTTCTGCTCGGCTACGCAATGCTTTAGAGAGACTAGTGAGTTCATCCAGTCCAGTATCTTCAAGAAATTGCTGAACGCCTTTAGCACAAACCCGCTGTGCAGCTACCTGAGCATAGATATCACCGATTACCTGATCTGGTACGCGAACATTCGAGCGGATCGTTTCGCCTACGAAGGGGTCCTCTACATTTTCTCGAATGAATTTAACTGGCATGATGCGCAAACCTTCTTCCACCAGTTCGCGCGAATCGGAACCCCAGCCTGAACCACCGATGTCGGGAAGATGCGCAATCGAACCGGAGAAAGCCACCAGCTTATCTTTATAAAAAATAGGTGACGCCATAGTAATGTCTGGCAAATGACCGGAGCCAATCCACGGATCGTTGGTGATAATACAATCGCCCGGGCGCCACTCTTCTATGGGTATGCGGTCGATAAAATCTCGAACAGAACTCGGCAACATACCGACAAATGAGGGTATGCCACCGGTATTTTCTGCTAGGCAATTACACTCGGCATCCATCAATACGGTGCAAAAATCATTGGATTCCCGCACCAATGTCGAGAAGGCCGTGCGCAGTAACGCCGCTGCCGATTCATCTGCGATAGAAATTAGTCTCGACCAAAGAATTTCTAAAGTCACCGAATCAAAGTCATCTTTTACTTGCTCGCTCAATGCTTGTATCTCCTCAGCTTCTGAATTTTGTCATCGTCTTCGTGACATCAGGGACTAAGCAATGACACGGCATAAAATACTTGTATTCATCTTACATTGACGCTAATTTATACAATTGCATAAAAGCAGTCAAGCGCTAATTCGATTGAATAATAGCGGCCAAGAGACGCTTCCATTAAAATTCTTCGTTTGTTTGATCTTGACTAGCTAACAACTAGCGACTGTTAGCGGCTTAGATTTTGACTTAATAGTTAAGCGGCCCCTGATTAACCCCTCGTATTAACAACACTTTGCAAACAGGAGAACATTTGGTGAGCGAGACAGTTAAATTTTATAGTGCAGGAGAATGGACAACAGGCAGTGGCGAACCCTTCGCTTCGACAAACCCTGCAAATGGCAATAAAGTAGCGATTATCGGCGGCGCCTCTGCGGCTGATGTCGACAATGCTGTTAAAGGCGCTCAACTAGCATTCAACAATCCTGACTGGCGTGATTTGAAACCGCATTTGCGTGCTCGATATCTCTACCGCATTGGTGAGCTAATTGATGCAGATGCCGAGAACCTCGCCCATATTCAAATGACCGACAACGGCAAAACAATAGGCGAATGCCGTCAAATGATTGCCGGTGCGGCGAACTGCTTTCGTTACTATTCGGGCGTTTGCGAAACCGTAGAAGGTATTGTCACGCCCGCGCGCGGGGACTATATGTCAATGGCGGTGAGTGAGCCCATCGGTATAGTCGGCTTGATCACACCTTGGAATTCACCAGCCTTGCTTGAAGCCAATAAAATCGCTCCTGCACTTGCTGCAGGAAATTGCGTGATACTTAAGCCGTCTGAGGTCACACCCCTCATTGCACTGGAGTACGCGCGCATTGGTGAAAAAGCGGGCTTACCACCCGGCGTTTTGTCCGTCATCACAGGGGCCTCCGATATAGGCCGGTTGATAGTCGAGCATCCATATATTGGCATGATTAGCTTTACCGGTGGTCCCGTGGCTGGAAAGAGGATCGCTGCGAGTGCTGGCGCCTTATTGAAACCAGTAGTACTGGAATTGGGTGGTAAATCACCGAATATTGTCTTTGACGATGCTGACTTCGATGCTGCACTTAAGGGCGTAGTAAGCGGCATATTCTCAGGTAGCGGGCAATCTTGTGTCGCCGGCTCAAGAGTTTTTATCCAGCGCTCGATAATTGAAAAGTTTGTATCGGCCTTAGTTGAGCGCGCCAATGAATTAGTCATGGGTGCGCCTGATGCTGTAACGACTGAGCTAGGCCCTCTAGCCACCTTCGCACATCGTGATCTTGTACATAGCCTTGTTCAGCGAGCAGTTGATCAAGGGGCGGATCTGCTCTGTGGAGGGGAAATACCTAAGGAAGGAGCGCTAGCTTCAGGCGCCTACTACCCCGCCACTGTGATTAGCAATGTCACAAATCGCTCTAGCATTTGTCAGGAAGAAATTTTTGGCCCCGTGGTCACCGTGTTACCTTTTGACAACGAGCAGGATTTGCTTAGTCAAGCCAATGATAGCGTTTATGGGCTGGCATCAGGCATTTGGACAAGCGATTTAAAAAGAGCGTGGCGAGTTGCGCGTGGATTACAAGCGGGAACGGTTTGGATAAATACATATAAACAACAATCTATCTCAACACCCTTTGGAGGCTATAAAGAGAGTGGTTTAGGGCGAGAGAAAGGTATCCAAGGAATGCGCGTTTACATGCAAACCAAAGCAATCGTCTGGGCAGACTAAATCATTAGAAAAGCTTTATTTTTCGGAGCTATCCGCCTCTAGTTCTTCGCTTATCATAGCCGCAACCCGCGTTAATCCGGCTGAGCGCACGTGCTCTTGCGCAACCGCCTTCGCAGTTATTGCGTCACGCGATCGCAGTGCATCGAACATTTTTCGGTGCTCTTGTTGCGCTTCCCTCCAGCGCTCATGCGAAGGATAGACTGGCTTCCAAATAAGTATTTTTGCGGTATTAATTACTTCAAGAGATTGGTTAAGAAACCGGTTCCCTGAAATATCGAATATCGTTTTGTGAAATAGCTCATTTACATTGGCCAATTCACTCCCCGTTTGATCGCGCCCTTTCTCTAATTGCAAGAGAATTGCGTCGAGACCCTCGATCTCATCTTCAGTAATTACACTGGCAGCCATTTCAGCTGCAAGCCCCTCGATGATTTCTCGATATGCGTAGAAGTCCGAAACCTGCCTGCGGCTGAGGGTAGCCACGGTGATACCTTTCCATGGCTCCATTACTATCAAGCCTTCGGCTTCCAGGATACGAATGGCTTCTCTTATCGGTGTTCTACTCACACTGAGTTCTTCGCCAATGGCGCCCTCTTTCAGCCACTCACCCGGCTTGTATCGACCTTCTGCAATACCGTCACGGATATGATCCCTAACCTCATCCGTCAATGAGCGCCTTAGCGGTTTCGGTGCGTTTACTTTCATATCGAAAAATCACTTACCAGCAAAAAATTTATCTGAGTATACATATATTGCGCGAGAAGCATACGCTATTTTCCGACCGGGTATTAGAATGTCTGCGTCGGGGGGGGCACGCAAGCAACTGAAACACTCTCTGAGGTTGGCTATCATCGAAAATCTTCATAGGCTGTTCGGAACCCAGCACTGAATGCTAACTTGCTATAACAAGCACGTAATTATAGCGCCCTTCTCTTGAAGTTTTCGTTGCGAAACGTTAAATTATACAATTGAATATTGATATCGTGCAGAGCATTTAACGTGAACTTCAATTTCCCGCCTGAGAAAAACAATATGCCGTCCACTGTCTATGAGCCTTACAGTACACCCACAGCCTATCAAACTCAGGAATCCAACGAATTCGAAAGAAAGACGTTGCTTAGCGATATCCAGACAGATGCTGTGGTGATTGGCGCAGGAATTACCGGCAACACCCTAGCGGTACACCTTTCTGAAGCGGGGAAGTCTGTTGTTCAACTCGAAGCTAACGTCCCGGGCTGGGGTGGTTCTGGACGCGCCTTTGGCTCAGTAGTCCCCTGCCACAAAAATAGCGAAGAGGCGATAATCCGGCATTATGGTGAGCAGCGGGGTAATCGCCTTATAGATGCATTAGCACATGGTCCAGCACTCGTTTCAGAATTACTTAACCGCCACAACATAGACGCCGCTTTTGCTGGCGGGGGATGGGCTTTCGGCGCCCACTCAAAGCCATTCTATAAAAAACTGCAAACGCGCGCCGAATACTGGCAAGCACGGAATGCCGACGTCGAATATCTTAACGCATCTGAATTTAGCCAAGTCATTGGCAGTGACTACTACCGTGGCGGTCTAATTGATAGACGCGCATTATCAGTCAACCCGTATGCCTATGCACGGGGCTTATTCAAGAAAGCTAACCAACTAGGAACAGAGCAATACACCAATACTCCCGCCGTCGATGTGGAGCAAATGCAAAATGGAAGTTGGCGGATCAGGACTCCCCAAGGCAGCGTTGAATGCGAAAATGTATATTTTTGCACTAACGCTTACACAAAGGGTGTTTGGCCAGGACTCGAGGAAGGATTTATACGTGTGCGAGGTTTTGGCGCAACCACCGCTGCCATTGACCCAACTCTGCTGGCTGATATTCTCCCGCAGAACCACTTCATCACCGATACCCGACAGCTCTGGTCCGGCATCAGGAAACTTCCTAATGGACAGATTCACCTAGGAGTCGGCGGGCCCGCCATGGGCGCTAAGGGTAAAGCAGATTTAAAAGTCGCCAGGCGGCGCCTCAAAGACGTATATCCCGCGATTGGATCTGTCGAGTGGGGTGAAAGCTGGAGCGGTTGGATTGCAATAAGTATGGATCAGTTCCCACGAATACTGCGCCTCGCCAATGGCGTATGGGCCGCGCAAGGATATAGCGGTAGGGGCATTGCCATGGCTACTTTACTCGGTCGAGAGCTCAGCTTCTGCCAGGGTGATATTGAAAGCGAAGATTTGATATTACCGGTCGAAAAGAAAATCCCTTGGGTACCTTTCCATTCAGTCTCCCCCTTGGGAGCCGCTGCTATGATTGGTTTGTACGGCGTACAAGACGCTATCGCAGACAGAAACAAGTAAATGTACGCTCACTTAAACTCATTATGTAAGTCACCCGCGGTTAAAATCTGGTCGCGGCCAGGTCGCTTTGGTTACATTAACTACGATGGACACGGATATGAATAATCTGGCAAAAACCTTTAGTAGAATCATCCCGTTCTTGACCATATCTCTTGCCGTCCTGACAAGTTGTCAGACCACTGAAAACAATTCAATTCCTCGGACGGCTGACGGCAACCCCGATTTTGGTGGTATCTGGCAAACCATAGGTAGCGCGCACTACAACATCGAACCCCACGCCGCAGATTTTCCACCACTAGCAATGCTTGGAGCTGCCGGTGCAATACCAGGTGGCCTGGGCGTGATTGAGGGTGAAACGATACCGTATACGCCAGCTGCCCGAGAGAAGCAACAGACCAATAAGAAAGATTGGTTGACCCTAGATCCCGTGGCTAAGTGTTTTATGCCTGGTATTCCTCGAGCTAATTACATGCCCTTCCCATTTCAGATTGTGCAGTCATCAGAACATATTGTGATGGCGTATGAATTCGCCAGTGCAAGTCGACTTGTCTATCTAAACCGGCCCGATTTTGAGGCACCGGTATTTAGTTGGATGGGTCACGGCCGAGGCCATTTTGAGGGAGATTCTCTTGTTATCGATGTGACGGATCAGGTACCGGACACATGGTTTGATCATGCAGGCAACCACCACACCGACGCATTGCAAGTAACAGAGCGTTATACTCACCTAGGTCCTAATGTATTGATGTACGAAGCAACCCTGACTGATCCAAATGTCTACACCAGACCGTGGACTATTCGTCTACCACTGTATAGACGACTCGATACGAATATGCAGTTGCTTGAATTTAAATGTGTAGAGTTTGCAGAAGAGATGATGTACGGCCATCTGAGTAAAGATGCAGAGACTCCTTAAGCAACTCTCTTTAGGCTCTGCCATTTGCGACAGCTGCTGATTTCGCAAAAGAGAGCGCGGGTTCCAACTTTACAGAGCCAATCGATTCACTTGCATATACTAAAGGCTGCGAGATGGCAGACAGTAACAAAATACAGCATCAGCAGTGGAAAATCCTCGCATTAATGTTTTTGGCCTATGGCGGGACAATGCTTTGTCGGAATACGATTGGCGCCTTAAGTCCTGCCATGTCCGAAGACCCAGAAATCATGCTAACCACATCTCAACTTGGCGAAATATTAGCCTGGGGGGCAGTGGGCTCAATAGTGGGTAAGTTATTTTCAGGAATAGTTGCTGACCTTATTGGTGGAAGGCGAGCTTTATTTGCTTGCCTATTTACTGTGGCTTTATCAACAATGGCTTTCTCGCTACCTTCATCCGTTTTCTTTTTTAGTCTCATCCATTTCATTATGCGCGTATCGCAGACCATAGGCTGGCCTTCTGTAGGCCTGCTTATAAATCAATGGTTTCCGAAGCAACATCACGGCAAAGCTTGGGGAATTATATCAACGAGCTCTCGTATTCATACCGCCTTATCAGCAGTACTATTAGGGGCTCTGGTCGCCGCGTTTAGCTGGAGATCCTCTTTTGTCGTAGCGGGGTCTTTTTACTTAGTAGCTTCATTTATATTTTTGTATCTTATTAAATCATCTCCCACAAAAGTAGGTCTCAAAGACCTGAGTGAAAGAGCTGCGCATACAAATTTGCCTGAAACATTAAAAAGCATTTTAAAATGGCTCATCATTCTGAAAAAAGATTTATGTTTCGTTTACATAACACTCATGATGGTGATGCTTTTTGTTCTATACGATTTTGTAGGTTATGCCCCTCTTTACCTAAACCAGGCCACAGGTCTAAGTGCTGCAGATGCAGCGAAAGCCTCGGCATTTTTCCCTCTTGGAGCTCTCGTTTCTGTGGTGATATTTGGTTTCCTCTACGACCACTTGAAGTTTAATTACCTACGATTATTGCTGATCTGCTGTCTTAGTTTAAGCACACTATTTGTTGGCTTACTATGGTCCATAGCGTCATTTGGGCTTAGCCCAGGATCAACGCAAATTCTGAGTTTTGTTTTGATTTTCATGTTTGGGTTCACGTTCGCACCGGCGTGGTACTTACCAGTTAACGTTTATATTACTGGCTTAGGCGGATACCACATTGGCTTTACACTCACTCTTGTAGATGTATTTGGCTACATTTCATCAGCTATTTTCAACGTTGTCGCCGGGAGACTCGCAGAACTCAGCTGGGATTACTACTTACTATTTATAATGCTATTCAGTATCTTGGCCACTGCTTTTCTTTTTATGTTTTTCAAAGAAATGAAAAAGAAACAATAATGCATCGAATATAAATCTGGCTTTTTTTAAAAACCGGCTGCTACCTACAGATATCCACGTACCTCGAACCGCCTATTGAAATATAAGGATTCAGAAAGATCAAAGCTAAAACTCGAAAGTGAGAATTAGCCTTCCTTCGGCTTTGTAAAAATAGACAGAATTATTAAGACATATCTGAAGACGCTGAGCGTCTATGGATCAGCAAAATTTAAAGGTTATACTCATGGATGATTCGCAGCAAACGACTCCAGACTTAAGTCAATACGGCATCAATGATGTCAATCAAGTCTTCTATAACCCATCCTATGAATTTCTTTTTAAGCAAGAAACAAATCCTCATTTGACCGGCTATGAGAAAGGTAAGTTGACAGAATCAGGAGCGATCGCGGTAGACACTGGGGTTTTTACTGGGCGATCTCCAAAAGACAAATATTTAGTTAAGGATGACATAACCCGAGACACGGTGTGGTGGTCGGACCAAGGTAAGAACGACAATAAGCCCATCGACCAAGCAACTTGGGCTAGCCTCAAGTCGAAGGTGACTGAAAGGCTTAGTGGAAAGCAGCTCTATGTTGTCGATTCAATCTGTGGTTCGAATGAGAACAGTCATTTAAAAGTACGTTTCATCATGGAAGTCGCCTGGCAGGCACATTTCGTTAAGAACATGTTTATACGGCCAACGCCCGAGCAGCTTCAAGATTTCGAGCCTGATTTTATCGTAATGAATGCCGCTAAGTGCTCGAATCCTGACTGGCAACAACAGGGTTTGAATTCAGAGAACTTCATTGCGTTTAATCTTACTGAGAAGACTCAGTTAATTGGCGGAACCTGGTATGGCGGCGAGATGAAAAAAGGCATGTTTTCGATGATGAACTACGTACTGCCACTCAACGGCATGGCATCAATGCACTGTTCAGCCAATATTGGCAAAGATGGTACCACGGCAATTTTTTTCGGCCTCTCCGGTACTGGCAAGACTACCCTCTCTACCGACCCAGAACGGGAACTAATAGGCGATGACGAGCACGGCTGGGATGACGACGGAGTCTTCAATTTTGAAGGTGGTTGTTATGCTAAAACCATCAGACTGAGCAAGGAAAGTGAACCGGACATATTTAAGGCGATCAGGCGTGACGCATTATTGGAAAATGTTAGCGTTACCGAGGCGGGGGTCATAGACTATGATGATGCTTCCAAGACTGAAAACACACGAGTTTCCTATCCGATTTATCATATCGAGAATATCGTCAAGCCTATTTCGAAGGGGGGCCACGCCAAACAAGTCATATTTCTTACAGCAGATGCTTTTGGCGTACTCCCTCCGGTATCGAAGCTGACGCCAGAGCAAACTAAATACCACTTCCTGTCGGGCTTTACTGCAAAGTTAGCAGGCACTGAACGCGGCGTTACTGAACCTACACCTACTTTTTCTAGCTGCTTTGGAGCAGCATTTCTTTCGTTACATCCTGCGAAGTACGCACAGGAATTGGTTAAAAGAATGAATGCGGCTGGTTCGACGGCTTACCTCGTCAATACCGGCTGGAATGGAACGGGCAAACGAATATCAATTTCCGCCACTCGTGCCATTATTCGAGCAATACTCGATGGGTCCATCGATTGCGCTGAGACCTTTACTCTTCCCTACTTCAACTTAGAAGTGCCAGTATCTGTGAACTCGGTTGACAGCAACCTACTTGACCCTCGTAATACTTATGAAGCTGCGATTACATGGAACAAAAAAGCAATCAATTTAGCAGAATTATTTGTAGAAAACTTTGAGAAATTCACAGACAACAGTGCAGGCAAAGCTCTAGTAGCTGCCGGGCCGACACTACCTTAGACGAGTGCATTCTTGAACAGGAACCATAACGAGAGCCCAAGCCTCACATGCATTCACTTCCTCAAAACACCTGACAAAGTCTTCGCGCTTCATAGATCGATGCGTGAATGTTACGTGATGCAACGGAGTCTCCAATTCGATAAAGCCTGAATTCACTGGTCGTATTGGCTATCAGAGTTTGAGGTTTGAATTTTGTTAATTCCGTAATATCTATCTGACCGTGGTTTTGAGATGCTGGCTTCAGTTCAAAATAGAGATCATCATTGGGTAAGGTGCCGTATTCGACAACAATCTGATCAAAGAGTCGAGTGCTCGCTTCTTCCGAATAATCGTTCCACAGATGAGCTTCAAGACGCCCATCTTTTTCTTTGATGCCTATCAACTGCATATCAGTAGTTACCTTAAGGCACTTTTTGTAAATCTCGCGAAGCATAGGTGGATAATTCGTAGCTCCAATCCAAGAACCCAGCAACCGATCACGTGTCATAAATTCAATTTTGCAGCCGCCCTCCATCATCATTTCAGCGCAGCTAGGTCCGGATTCAGTCCCATTCTCATCGTAAACAAGTACTTCTTTTTTTAGCGGCTCATGGCCGTTCAACACATCCCAAGTAGAAACCGCTAAATTAGAACCAAACTCTAGGAAATCTAAATTTGGGATTCCACCGGTTGCAATAATAACAATATCCGCCCTAATCTCGCGGATATCCTCTGCCTCCATATATCTATTGGTATGAATAGGTACCCCAATCTCTTGCAGCTCAGAAATTAACCAATCCACAACACCTATCAGATTTTCACGCCTAGGGGCCTTGGCTGCAGTCAAAACTTGTCCACCGGCGTGGGCCGCAGCCTCGAACACACTGACATCATGCCCCCTCAGCGCGGAAACTCTTGCGGCTTCCAAGCCAGCAGGACCGGCACCAATAATCACAATTTTCTTTTTTTGAGTGTCAGTGGTCGCAATGAGCTGTGGCACTGTCTTCTCACGCCCAGTTGCAGGATTATGCAGGCAATAGGCAGCTCCCGTCAGATAGATCTGATCAATGCAGTGACCCGCTCCCACACAGGGGCGAATTCTATGCTCATCTCCTTCAGCTACTTTTTTAAGAATATGTGGATCGGCAATATGCGCACGAGTCATGCCAACTAGATCAACCGAGTCTGATTGAAGTGCATGGCGCGCTGTAGCGACGTCCGCAACACCGCAGGAATGAAGGATGGGAATATCGAGCCGCGCTTTCACCGCCTTTACTTTGTCCAAGAACGGCGACGAGGGCGAACCAATCGGCGGAATAACCCTGCTCATCGACATTTCATTGCCACTGCTGGCTCCCCAGACAATATTAAGATAATCCACTAGGCCGCTGTCTGCATATCGCTTCATGATCTCAAAGGCCTCGCTCTCATTTCCACCACCGCGAATGCCTTCTCCACCAGAGACACGGAGGCCGACAATGTAATCGTCACCAACTTGCTTACGCACCTCCTTTATGACTTCAAAGTTAAATCGCATACGCTTTTCCAGCGACCCGCCCCAATCGTCATCCCTAAAATTCTGAGACGGAGATACGAATGATCCAGCCAAATGACTAAAAGTCAGGATTTCTACTCCATCCAGCCCGCCCTCCTTAGCTCTTCTTGCGGCCTGGCCATAGTCTTTTATTATCCGAGCAATATCCTCTTCTTCCGCAATTTTCGGAAATCTGCGGTGAGCCATCTCGCGTTGGCAGGAAGACCAAATCAATGGAAGCCAGTCTCCTTGCGCCCAACTCGACCGACGTCCCATGTGAGTAATCTGCGTGATGGTAGCGCAATCGTATCGATGCATGGTATCAGCCAACTTTTGCAGCCAGGGTATTACTCTGTCATCAGACAGATCGACATTACCAAATGTCCCCGGAGAGTCTTGACTTACAACAGCGGAGCCGCCAATCATGGATATACCAATGCCACCCTTAGCCTTTTCTTCATGGTACAGACGATACCTTTCCTTAGGCATTGACTCTTCTGTCAAAAACGGTTCATGACAAGCTGAAAATAGTCGATTTTTCAACTTGAGGTGTTTCAGCGTATATGGCTGAAACAAAGGATCAGTACTAGTGCTCATAGGTATATCCATTTAGCTTTGTCTGCCGTTAAATTTATTCGATCAGAACGGCGGTGAATGATATTGGGCATAGCCTGTCATTCCAGCGGTGCTTCAGGAGTACAACTGGTTGGTATACCCAATTTAAATTTGGCGATCCCGACGGCACAATCGTCATTTGGAGTTTCGTGAACCCTCACTCCGCTTGCCTAGCAGATACCTCTCGCTGGGAACCACGAATCGCTTGCTGCCCGCTGCTCTTGCAACTTCGGTCAGACCCTGTCGGTAGAGGTCTTCCTGGCGCCTTATTCTAGATTCCAGTGCGCCCTCATCGGATGCGACTCGGCTCAAAGCCAGCCTCGCAGTCGTTAAAGCCAATTCAAAGTCTCCCGTGGCGGCTTGGGCCGTCGCTAGCGTACTTAGCGACATGGCATCGGGCTTAGGGAGATGTCGCAGCGCTCGGTTAGCCAACTCTAGAGCTTCGCCTGGTCTGCGCTTAGTCGGATCAGGATGACTTGCCAGCAAGCGGACCGCGGCGTTGAGGGCTGAGGGTTCATGGGGGTCAAGTGTCAAGGCGGCGCGAAAACTTAGTAGAGCATCGTCGAAACGACCGAGGTAGGACTGTGCGCGGCCCAGGCGAAAGTATGCCGGAGCGAAGGCAGGATCCAACTGTGTAGCGAGTTTCAAATGAGACTCCGCTTCCACAACCTGATTCGAGAAACCGAGAGCGATACCTAAATTGAGATGCGCACGGGAATCGTTCGGATCCAGCTCGACACAACGCCGCCAGTGATTGAGCGCGTCGTCGAGTCGTCCCACGTCCGTTAGCGCGATGGCAAGACTCTCTAGCACCGTGATGTTTTCGGGCGCAAGCTCCAGCGCCTCCTGAAGGCGAGCCACTGCCTTGTCCAACTGACTAGCACGCCTATAGCTGAGGGCCAGCTCAATGTGGCGATTGACGTCGGGTTCGAGTTCGACGAGCCGTTCCTGCCGTTCAATTATTCTCTGTTGCAAGTGCCGAGCGGAGAAACGCTTCAGACTTCCACTCTCAAGTTCGTGGCGGGGTATGACCTGAATCCACAAGTCGGCCATCTCGTTCGATGACAGAGGGCCGAATTCAATGTCTTTCGGCGGGTTATTGGGGTTGCGCTCGTTGCCTGAAGAGTTATCGAAGCCGAACTCCATCGTCACAATCGTGCCACGCGGCAGACTGAGTGGCCGCTTGAAGCGGGACGAGTTCTGTCTGTAAAAATCCCATTCCTCAATCCTCGCGAGCCACTGCTGGCTACCGTCCGGAAGAACGGCCCATGCCTTGATGTCCTTGCAGATGAAGTGGCAGTGAGGCAGAACGCTCAGTACATCGACATCGATGGGCAACTCGTAGCTGTCGCGAGCCACGAAGTTGGTGTCACCCGCTTCGATGGGCAGCCAGCGCGAGCCGAGCCAGATCACCTGCGGATTCAGCTTAGGAAGCTCGTCGGCAAAGTAGAGCCCTATCTGGGGGTCGATGATCTCCTCGAAACCCGACGGCATCATATGCAGCTGAACCACGAGATCCGCGTGGGCCGGGAGTCGCCAGGCGAGTTCTTCGGGCAACTCGGCGGCTCGCTTCCCTGGGACCCAATTCACGAAATGGCCGTCGGGATAGTGCGCCGTTGAGTTGTCCATCCCCTCGTAGCCTGTGCCGGGTTCCTCGTTATCGCGTTGCCACGAGGCGTCAGTCTCGTCGAGTCGAAACTCGGCATGATGAACGACTTCGTGATTGCCTAACCTGAACTCGAGCGCGCGCACATAGCGATCTGACGAAGTGACATTCGGTATTACGAAATTGCGGAATACGTCGGAATCCTCCAGCGGGAGCAAATACGGAGCTCGGAGCTTCACGATCATATCAGGCTCGCCTAGTGGCCAGCCCCGCGTCCCCTGAGCGATTAGAAGATGCTCCGACGGATTGCCAGGTGCAGCGCCTTTGGGTTCCGCCATCGGGGTGTCGTCGTGCCTATGGTTGATGACTAGAGAGTCGGTGACTGCAGAATTTTGGTTGGGTAGGCCTTTACTGGGGATGATATTGCCGGAAGTTCCACATCCGGCCAGAAATAGAAAAGTGACCAGGGCGGCGATCAGTGACCGAGTGGCTGACATGATTTACTTCCTCTTCTTATTTGATTTAATCAGACCGCGATGTAAATTAATTCTCACTGGTGGCCGCCCGCCGTTCCTCCTCTCGCGCACCCTGTAACATATTAGTCAACGCATAATTCCCCTCGTGACAGGCAAACTCGTATATATCTCCGTCGGAATAGTCAAAGATGATTTCCCGAGTGTAAGGGGCAGAGTAAGTGCTAGGGTCATTTGACGTTAGTTGATAACGCATCTGTCCATCACCGATGCGGGTAATGCGCTCAACATTTAACTCAGCGCGGTTGTGGCTAAGTTCACTCCTATCCGAATAATTGCGCGTTTCCACCACTAGGGTGTCGCCGTCCCAGTAGCCTCGGGAATCGCCATGCAAAAGCTCGATAGCCTCGGGCGCATGGGGCATGTCAGTGAGGGGGATGATTCGGGCGTCATGCATCATCTCCTGGAGGATTACGACGTAATCTTTGGACTGTACGATCTGCCAGTAGCTGTTGTATCCGGAATCCAGATAGGGTGCGCCATTAGTGATGCAACGGTCGTCCTGGCTCAGAGTCGCATAAGAGTCAAGAGTTTCAAATCTCTCGCCGACGGCAGCCGAGTTATTCCTCAGCTGAGCCATCCGCTCACGTCGAGCTATGCCCTCCTCGGTAAGTGGGGGATATTTGCCATTCGATGGGTCTATAATCTGGGAAGTGCGGTTATGTATACTCCGTTCCGCCAACCAGAACTGGTCATAGTTACCAGTAGAAGGATCATTAGATCCAGTATCTCCTGACAAGGCTGATGTAATCACTGATTCGCCGAACAGGGCGTCATCGGTCCCTGCAGTAATTTCGCCTGCTCGCTGCGATATAATTTGCATTTCTTCTGCGCTGAGAAACTCCCGACCTTCGAATATATCTGGTCGCTGCACAGGTGTAACAGTGTTATTAGCCCAAACGCCCTGAATATCAGGCTGTCCGTCGCTAGTTCGGGGAACTTGGTAGCCCACTTGAGCACACGCGGCGCTGCCCGTAACGAGGATATATAGGCAGAGCATACAATGCGGGATTCGACTCATATTGGTTTTCATGGCTTTGCCTCTGATTCAATAAATACTTTGAAAGAATTGCGCTAGGTTAACCGATTTTTGAAATGGACATAAATCTTTATTCAATTGTATAATTTAATTATAGGGATGTAAAAACTATTTATACTGAAATTAGGAATTTTCGCCTCGGAAGACATACTGGCGAATTAACAGTAGTTGGCTCATAACCTGAATATCAAGAGAGACCATAATGAGAACTAAGAATATCGTATGTTTAGAAGTCCTGGTAAAAACTGGGTTGCTGGGACTAATATTTTCATTGTCATCTGCTGGGGCAATGGCGCAAGCGAACCCCATGGCACAGACTGACGGATCAATGGCAGAAACTGGAAAGCCAGCTGCGCATGCAGGCCAGCGACCAATTAACAATTTACCAAACCCTTATGTCACCCAACGTAATTTTGGCTCTTTACCAGATGGCCGCCGTTGGGGCTCTGTCAGCGCGGTAGATATCGATATCGATGGCGTGCACGTGTGGGCAGGCGATCGTTGCGGTAACAATCAATGTGCCACGACTCCGGATATTAACCCAATTGTTAAACTCGATCCGAATGGGCGTGTGGTCAAGCAATTCGGCGCGGGCCAAATTCTCTGGCCACATGGCATAGATGTGGATCATGAAGGCAATGTCTGGATTGCTGATTCCCGCATTGCGAGGGCCGAAGAAATTAACGAAAATCCTGCTTCGGCAAATTTAGGCAGTGCGATACTAAAATTTAGTGCTGACGGCGAGCTGCTAATGACCATCGGTACGCCAGGAGAGTTGGGTGATCCACCCACTCATCTTACTGACCCAAATGATGTTTTGGTCGCTCCGAATGGCCGCATCTATATAGCTGAAACTCACGCCGCTCAGTTTCAAAATGAGCCTGGTCCAGATACCAAGAGCCGAATAACCATGTGGGAACCCGATGGCACTTACATAGGTCACTTCGGGGAATATGGTTGGGATGATGGCCAGTTCCGCTCGCCTCACGGTCTTGCTATGGATTCTCAGGGTCGTCTCTTTGTTGCAGATAGTGGAAACAATCGTATTCAGATCTTTACCCAAGACGGCGAGTGGTTAGACACCTGGTACCAGTTCAGTCGAATTTCAGGAATCCACATAGACCCCAGCAATGACTTACTTTATGCCATCGACTCTGAATCTGATGAAAACTACAACCCGGGTGGTTGGAGAAAAGGACTTCGTGTAGGCAATGCTCGCAATGGCGAAGTGCTTTATTTTATTCCTGAACACGTCTCCACAATTCGGCCGTCTGGCATGGGAGGCATCGGTGCTATGGGTGAAGGTGTTACAGCCGACAAAAATGGCAATATTTATGCCGGAGACGTAGGCGTCTTTAAGGGAATGACCCGTTTTGTGCCCTTTTTAATTCGATAACACATTACGGAGGCATAAGAGCGAGGCTTAAAATTTATTCGCTTTGACTGTTTGTAGAAAACTTTATGAGTCTTTTATCTACTGAATTTGTTTTTAACTGATGCCGAGCGTGAAACCACTTTATGGAGAAAAAGATGACAAAAGCATCCCTAGCAACTGTCCTATTGCTCATTGCAACTAATACCGCGTGGGCGCAATTTACAGAATATGATCAGCTCGACAGCACTGGTTTCGTGCAGGAACGCTTGGGCAGAATCGATACGGTAATCAACGCGGAAATTTCCAAAGGTAAGATACCAGGTGCGGTTGCGCTAGTCGCTTTGAACGGTAAACTCGCCTACTTCAAGAGCTTTGGATTTTCCGATATCGATACAAAAACACCGATGCAGAAAGACAATATATTCCGAATGGCGTCGATGACCAAAGCTATTACTTCAGTGGGAGCTATGATCCTTTATGAACGCGGACTTTTTCAGCTTAACGACCCAGTATCGAAGTATATTCCTGATTTTTCCGACATGCAGGTTATATCTGAAGTGGATGGCAATGGAGATATATCCGCTACCGTTCCCGCGTCTGCGCAAATCAAGATTGTCGATCTGTTCACACATACATCTGGAATTAGCTATCCTTTTACGCCCAACAGTTTGCAGAAGCCCTACGTTGCCGCTGGAATAATCGATGGAATGACCAGCAGAAACATTACCCTCCAGGCTCAAATGAAGCTTCTAGCTAAACAACCGCTACTTTTCGAACCCGGTTCGGATTACGTTTATGGGCTCGGTCTTGATCTTCTCGGATATCTTATCGAAGTGATCAGTGGCAAGCCCCTAGACCAATTCTTCGCCGAGGAGATTTTTACACCACTTAACATGCAGGACAGCCATTTCTATTTGCCGAAAGCCAAGGTCGATCGTCTTGTCACTCTGCATGCCGAAATGGATCAAGTAGGCCTGATCGTCGCACGAGGAAATGAATCCAATATCAATCTCGATAACCCGCGTTACCCGGCGGGAGACGGGCAGAGTTATTTTTCGGGTGGTGCGGGAGTGTCCTCCACTGCTTATGATTACGCGCGTTTTATTCAAATGCTGCTGAACAAAGGGACTCTGGGAGGATCTCGAATCTTGAGCCGCAAGTCTGTGGAACTTATGCAAAGCGCTAGGGTCGATTCGGACGGCGATCAAATTCCTGATTTCGGTCTGGGTTTCGAAATCATTGTTGATGCTGCGAATGCAGGCGAGCTAGGTTCAATTGGCACCTACTCATGGAGCGGAGCATACCTCACCTCATACTGGATTGATCCTAAAGAAAATCTAATCGCTGTATTTTTGTCTCAGGTCCGCCCAAGCCAATCTGATATTCGGGCTAAATTCAATACAATCGTTTACCAAGCGCTTGAGTAAAAATATCAACTTGAACCTAATGAATAGCCCTGCACTGAGAGGTAACCAATAACACAACTAAGACCATTGGGATTTCAAGGCATAACGTTCTAACCAGCACATAATCCTTTGCGAGCTCGTCTTGACATTAATTATTCAATTGTATAAAGTTGTTTCCACAGGGCGTTATGAGTTTTGCCTTGTGTGTGCAGCCTCTTGCGAGTTAAGACTAGTAAGCTTGCACATTTCTCTCCGAGTAGGTAAGTGCCTTTGACCCAACGGCCCCCCGCCGTTGGGTTTTTTTTCCTCAGAAACAGCAATTGTAGAGAGCCCTTCAATGCCAATAATTGTAAGGTTAGTACCATGCGCGTGCTGATTCTATTAATTAGGCACTCCCCCATACCCAAGTGTTTCTCTCCCGAAAAGGTTTGGAAATGTGGTGTTGAAGCGTGCAGCCAGATCGCAAGCGGACGCTAATCTTACTGATTTTGGCTTGATTCTTAGAGTTTAAAGAGGACTTTCCCTCCTTTCGAAGATCCTTTAAGCTTATCAGCCAATGACAACTACTATACGTTAGCCAATGACAATGTCTAAACGTCCTGAACCGGCAGCAGCATCGCAAAAAATGCCATTGACAGATCAAGCGATGACTTATTTGCGTGATGCAATTCAGACGCAGAAATTCAACCCTGGGCACGAAATCGATTTTGCCGCGCTGGCCCAAGAGCTAGGTATGAGTCGTACTCCGATTCGAGAATCGATACGGCAGTTAATGGCTGAAGGTCTACTTGAACTGCTGCCAGGCGGCTCAGTGTGCGTTACTCAGCTATCAGATGCAGACGCTGACAGCTTTTATCATGTGCGCGATAAACTCGAAATTGTAGCCGCCCGCGCCGCCGCAGTGCATATTTCAGACTTAGAAATTGGAATGCTAAAGGCTAATTTGGAGCTGTTTGATAACGCAAGAGCTGAACCCGAAAAACTGTCCCAAATTGACAATCAGTTTCATGCGATTTTGCACGGCGCTTGCAACAATACCTATTTGTCACAAACGTTAAGACGCTTGCGCATAAAAATTGGACTGCTTCAAGGACGACCATTTCGTAATCCCGAGCGGATTAATGATGCTTACAAAGAGCACGCATCTATAATCAGAGCCCTCAACTCACACGACCCAGATAAAGCCCAAAAAGCAATTGCCAAGCACTATCAAAGTGCACGTAAATCTAGACTGGCTCCTTTCTAGCCGAAAATAACGACTGTCTTTTCAGAATCACACATTGTGAGTTCACTACATAAGCTGCTGATGATTTTGCGCATAGCGCTAATTATTGTGGTCATATAATCAATAGAATGCTTTTAGCATAGCCTAATCTTGACTATTATATTCATATGTATAATATGGAAACCGCATCTGATTCTGTGTGCGTTTACAACGCACTAAATTTAGACTGGTGATAAGGCATTCCCAAGCTAAGTTTCGATAGCCGCCGTCGTACTCGAGCAGCTAACCTAATATTTTTGGGATTTAGCTGTATTAATTCCAGTAACAGGCTTCCTGACACCCTCTACCAAATGACAAAACTTAAACAAGCCGCACCAGTTACCGCACAGAAGAATATGCCACTGACGGATCAAGCGTTAGCCTATCTCCGAAGAGCGATCCAGACACGCAAAGTCAACCCTGGACAGGAAATTGATTTTGCTGCTCTAGCCCAAGAGCTTGGCATGAGTCGCACTCCGATCCGGGAATCTATACGCCAGTTAATGACTGAAGGCTTACTTGAGCTGTTACCGGGCGGCGCAGTGTGCGTAACTCGGTTAACAGCTGCAGAGGCTGAAGATTTTTATCATGTTCGCGATAAACTAGAAATTGTTGCCGCCCGCACCGCCGCCGTTCATATTTCAGACTTAGAAATTGAAATGCTCAAGGCCAATTTGTCACTGTTTAACATGTCACGAGATGAGCCCGAGAAACTTTCTCAAATTGACAACCAATTTCATACTGTTATGTACGACGCGTGCAATAACAATTATTTATCACAAACACTACGACGTTTGCGCATTAAAACTGGACTACTTCAAGGACTGCCGTTCAGTAACCCGAAGCGTATCAATGATGCTTACAACGAACACGCCTCTATTATTGAAGCACTCGAATCACACAACCCAGATATTGCTGAAAGTGCAGTTGCTAAGCACTATGGTAATGCGCGCAAATCTAGATTATCAATTCTCTGACCGGAGTCACGGACTACCTCCCCTTCGACCCACGTATCATAAGCCTGCTTCACTTGATATTGTTATTGACAGATGCGGCGCTCCCTGACGCTTATTACAGTATTCAGAACAACTCATCGACAGGCATCGGAGAAGTACTGGAGAGTCACTGTCAGTAGCATTATCGGTTTATTTAAACAGAGACACTTAGTACTTGCATTCATCTTGTATGAGAGCTATTTTATACAATTGAATAAAAATTGAAACATCAATGCCCAACTATGCACCAAACAAGGTGGCAAGTGTTCCTTCTAGCCCAAAAATGAAATTAACTCAATAATTGTTAAAAACTTCGTCGACGCTGCAATTTGGAGAGCACAGCAATGCAAAAATTTCGTAAAACACTCGGTACTCTCAGTTTACTCCTGGTCACATTTGTCAGTGTTTTTAGCAGCGCGCAACAGCCACGATTCCTCAGTCTTACGCCTTCTGAAGGAATGCCTATCGTTCCTATTTTCGAAGGCTGGACCGCAAACTCTGATGGCTCCAGAAGCTTTTCTTATGGTTTTCTCAATAGAAACGAGACCACTGTTGACCTCCCTCTTGGAGGGAGCAACTTCATTGAACCTGCAGAATTCAACGGTATGCAACCGACACGCTTTCCTCCCGGCCGCTATACTGGCGTTTTTTCAGTTACTGTACCGGCGGATAAAAGTGATATCGACGTGTGGTGGAATTTAAGAACAGGTGACCATAACGTAGCTAAAATTCCGGGACGAGCCGGCCGAGCTGCTTACGAACTTGATTTCATACTCCCACGCCCACAAGGGTCTCTACAACCTTTTGCGGGTTTCGGTGAAAACAGTGGCATTTCCCCGGGACTCTTTGCCTCTGTTAGCACATCCACTGACCCCGTGAAGGTCGGCTCTCAAGTCCTGTTAACGGTTAGAGTTAAAGATCCATCGCTGCGGGACTCTACTGACCCTCGATTTAATGAAGTATTTCCTATAGGCGTAACATTCAACGAGTACCAGGGCCCTGCTCCGGTCGCATTTACAGGCCACCCGGAAAATATAGTTCTAACCCCGCCGAAAGTTTTAAATGAACCTGTTTCCCTTTGTCAGGGCTGCACGATGCAGGGCAAAGAAGACGGACCTAATTTCGTTTCAGTGCCTGGAGGTGAGGGTCTCGCCCGTGTCTACGCCACTTTTTCTGAATCCGGTGATTATATTATTCATGCGCGAGTAGACAATTTTCAGGCGCCAGACAGCACGCAAAATAATCAATGTTGTTGGACAAATGTTTTTCAGAAGATTACCGTAATTCCATAGTCACCCATGTTCGGCAGCCGGTGGCTAAGCGGCAAATCACCTCTGTTTTCAGACCCCGAAGACAAATAATCGAATATCTTGACACTCAACAAAAACTGGAATTTCATCGTCCGCAGTATTTCCAGGTCAATGCAATAACAGAACCGTTTGAGCAATTAGAAAATACTTGTGCTTATTAGTTATAAGCGATAATTTATACATTTGAATAAATTGATGAGGGAGAATGGTATGAAGATAGCAAAAAATAGGCAGTTCTTATCGATACTAGCGTTGCTCGCCTTTCAAGTTCAAGCACTAGCACAGGACAATACAGATCTTCCGCTTACTTATAATGGTGAAGCTGGTCGTATTCTTAACGAAAATTGCGTTGTTTGTCACCGAGAAGGTGGTATCGGCCCGATGCAGCTGACCACTTACGACCAAGTTCGTCCATGGGCTCCGCTGATACAAATGAAGATAGCGAACAGAACCATGCCTCCATATGCCTACGATCACGGCATTGGAATTCAGGAGCTGCAGGGTGACTGGCGACTGAATCAAGAAGACATCGATACAGTGGTCGACTGGGTAAATGCCGGATCCCCAGAAGGCGATCCGGATATGGTGCCTCCTACACCCCAGCTACCCGATGCCGATGACTGGAGTTTCATCAGCCAGTTCGGCCAGCCAGATAGGATAATTGCTTCTGAGCCTATAGATATACCTGCTAGCGGAAACGATCTGTTTAGCAAACATTTTGTGAACAGCGGCATAGAGACAGATCGCTGCATAAAGGCAGTACAGGTGAAGCCACGTGGTGATGCTAAATCCGTAGTGCATCATGCCAATTCCGATATCTATGCACCCAATGATGCTGGCGAATTCGCTACCTATGGGCAATTAACCGAGTACGCCATGGGAAAATGGGGCGAAGTCGTCCCTGAAGGTGTTTGCCGCACAATCCCGGCGGGATCACAGCTTCGCTGGAGCATTCATATGTATCCGGGCGGCCTCGGAGCAGTCGCACCGGGTACTGTTATCAAAGACAACGTCGTTGAAATTGGTCTCTGGCTACATCCAGAAGGCTATGAGGCGCAAGCTCAATACAAACAAGACCTGAAACAATATCAAATTGGCAAAGAGGGGGATCTATTAATACCTGCAAATGGTTACACAATGATGGAGGGCTTCCATTCATTTGACCACCCAGTTCGAATCGACAGCTTTCAACCTCACGGCCATCTCCGCATGAATGCCGCCTCTATGGAAATTTTCTACCCGGAAACAGGACGCGTCGAAGCGATTAGCCAGGTATCCAAATGGAGTGCTACATGGCATCACAGCCACATCTACAACCCAGACGTAGCACCTTTACTTCCAACAGGTGCTGTTCTAGTCCTTAAGCAGTGGTATGACAACACTTCGGATAATCCTCATAACCCCGATTCTGACCAAAACGTTGTTTGGGGCAGCCGCACTGGCGACGACATGAACCATGCGTGGATTGCGATAACTCATTTAGATGAAGAGGGTTTTGAAAAATTAGAAAAAGAACGAGAAGTGGACAAACAGCATTCGATAGCGATCCTTAACTAAAACTATTTGTTAGTTCTAGTTGTTTAATCTAAATAAGGCCGACTGGATCCCTCCAATCGGTCTTTTTTCTTACAATCCATTTTCCACTGATCAACCATAGTAGAAAGGAATCTGAACGGTTCAAGTCACATGTTACGGGAAACCTAATTTTCCTATACCAGCCCATAAACCTGCTTGAGCATTGGATGCGGATACAATTTTTATTATTCAAAACGGAACACGCGAGACTACAAGCAACAATCAACACACCATTAGTTGTAAACTTTTCCTCGAAGAGCAGCATGCGACCGAAAAAGACCACTCTTGTGACTGCACGCGAACTCACTAACGTGCGATACGGCACACTCATTCGTTTCGTTATCATGGGGGTGGCTGATAGAGCCCCTAATAAATCATTCCGCATAAAATTATCAACAAAAAAATGCATGCGACGAAACTGAATGCATACAAAGTAAAGCGACATACCACCTTCATAGCTTAAAATAGCGTTGGTCTGATTGGGCGTTTAGAGCAACCTATAGCATTCACATCACGCGGACTCGTCGTACCATGGCCATCGGCACAAATATTTGGAAACTCTATGTCATCAAGACGTCCAAATGGATGGCGTTATTCATGCCTGTTATCTGGTTATTCTATGAAGAAAATGGGCTAACCATTACCGATCTCTTTGTAGTTCAGGCTATTTATTCAGTAACTATTGCTCTTATTGAAATCCCATCCGGTTACATTGCCGATGTCTTCGGGAAGAGGAACTCGATGATTGTTGGAACATTTTTTGGTTTCTTAGGAATACTTACTTATTCCCTTTCTTTTAGTTTTGATGGCTTTTTATTGGCAGTGCTTTGGTTAGGCATTGGCCAAAGCTTCATCTCGGGATCTGATACAGCCTTAATGTACGATTCTTTAGCCGAGTTAAATAGAAGTGATGATTTTATTAAACTCGAAGGAAGGACGATCTCAATAGGAAACTTAGCTGAATCGATTGCCTTCGTGGTAGGAGGCTTTTTAGCTGAAATAAGTTTAAGAACTCCCTTCTATTACCAAGTTGGTATCGCTCTCGTTGGTTTTACAGTTGCTCTGTTTTTGATTGAACCCAAGGTACAACGACTGCATGATGGAAAAAGCAGACCTTGGAAGAATATTAGGAAAATTATTCACTATGCGATAATAAAAAACAATATTTTGAGAGCGTATATTTTCTTCTCTGCTATTTTGGGCGCAGCAACATTAATGATGGCTTGGTTTGCTCAGCCTTACTTCAATACACTCGGTTTGGATATAGTCTATTTCGGATTGATAGGTGCGGGCCTCAACTTAGCCGTTGCTTTACCAGCATTTTATGCTCACGTAATAGAAAAAAAAATAAAAACCAAGACATTGCTCGGCCTCTTATTGCTACTAATTACAGGCTGCTATTTCGCCATTGCTTATGTCAGCTCTCTATGGGGTTTGTTGATTTTACTCCTTTTCTATCTAACACGAGGAGTAGCAACACCAGTTCTCCGTGATTACATGAACAGGCATATACCTTCTAATATGAGGGCAACCGTTATGTCTATCCGAAGTTTTATCATTCGTGCTATCTTTGCTCTTACATCTCCAATATTTGGTTATGTGGCTGATTCATACAGCCTCAAACAAGCCCTTAATCTATCTGGAGCACTATTTTTTTTCTTCGGGCTCGTCGTTTTAATTTACTTGCTTAGTCAAAAAACCATACCGGTTTTATCAAATTTTTCAAAATATGATTCTTTTGAAGGCAACTTCATGTCTGATATTCTTTCATTTTGTATTCTTAACATCATAACAATGTCACAGTCTTTTAATCCTTTTTTCATATCTGAAAATTTATTAACACCAAATTTTTCAATATCTTCAGGCATTAAGTTTGTTGGCGAAATTACATCCTGTGTGAACAATGTAGATGGTGAAGTAGTTGAAGGTGACCCAGATGTTATAAAACGGCAAAAAGACGTTTGGACTTTTGCTCGTATCATAGGTAATGAAAATCCAAATTGGAAACTGGTCGCTACGGGTGATTAAAATTGAAATAGGTAGCACATAATTTTTTTATGTCTCAGTTTTATGTGGGCTAAACTGCCAAAACTGGGTAGTTTTTATGATGATAAAATCTGGGGTTATTTATAATTTATGGACGGGTGCTATTACATTTAAGCGAAGATTTTTGTTGTTTTTTGGGTGCAATTAATAATGGCTCCAGCATGATTATTCGTTCGAAAATTGTGTTTCAACATATACTTTTTGAGAGTTGAACCATGACCCGTAGTAAACGTTCGCTTACGGAAAATGAGCAAGAATTGTGGAACAAAGTTATCAAACAGGTGGAAACAATTGAAGCAATGCCACCTTTGATAATTGCGACTAAAATTAAACGAACTAAAGCAATTAAAACAGAAACACCTCTAGAAATTAAGCCCTTTAAGATTGGTACAAAGGTTAAGGTAAAACCAACAATACATGCACCGCTAAGTTTAACATCTCGTCCTAGTCAAACCTCGCCCAATATGGATCGTCGCAGTTTCCAACGGCTATTGAAGGGTCAGCTTGAAATTGATGCAACACTTGATCTCCATGGATTTACGGCTGACCAAGCTCGAAGTCAGCTGCAAATTTTCATACAAAATGCAAATCGCAGAGGTAATCGACTTCTTTTGATCATTACAGGCAAAGGTAACAAAGAAACCATAGATGAGTTTGGTCGCATAAGATCAGGTATCCTTCGTTCGGGTGTTCCAGAGTGGCTGAAGCAATCAGATGAAGTGCTTCAAGTAACGCAAGCTCACGGCAAACACGGTGGTAGTGGGGCGTATTATGTCTACCTCAGGCGGAAGCGTTATTAGTTTTTAAATTCTGCCAAATACACGTCACGACAAATATACTCCACGTTGCAATAATCAACATATATACAGCATACCAGGTCATCTGTTGTGGAAAGGTTATGCCTGCATCAATACCCCAGCCTGTGAGCGCAGGCCCAATAGCTGAGCCAATTACCATTAAGGAAGTTGCCAATGCTTTTATGGCACCAATAAAACGCGTGCCGTAAACCTCAGCCCAAAACGCACCTTGTACTGTTCCATATATCCCACCTGTCAGTCCAACTAACATGAAACCAATAGCCATCAAACCCTTACTATCGGTTTGTCCCATCACAATAAATCCAGCAGCTATGGGAATGGGAATGAGTGGTAGCAATTGTACGGCGCCCCAGCGATCAATTGCTAGCCCACTAATTATTGCAGCAATGGCTGTCGTGATTGTGTAAACGGGAAACAATTGAACGATATCTTGATGTGCCAAATCTTTTATATTTGCTAAATGGACCTGCTGGAAAAAAAGTGCTGTGCCAAAAATAGATGTGACCGTAATTACTGGAATCAACCCCCAAAACCGCCAGTCTTTGATTACATCCATTCGTGACCAATGCAGTCCATTCATGCCTAGTGCATCATTCCTTTTTGATATTAAAGATGGGATGCGTTCTTGCTTTAATAACCACATTAAAATTGGGAT
>ENA-OREB01000274-OREB01000274.1-marine-metagenome-genome-assembly--contig:-NODE-274-length-26959-cov-9.020497_pt1 | contig 26959 bp, 12 predicted proteins | sample MGYA00248625_ERZ508552 | MGnify/ENA primary metagenome ERZ508552 (study PRJEB26219, sample SAMN06267888) | marine metagenome | isolation source: Monterey Bay, California, USA | place: USA:Monterey Bay...
CCAAAAGATTGCAGAGAATAAAGCACTGCAAACGTCAGATAATCAAGAGAAAGGTTATATCACTGAGCTAGAAAAGCTGGTTTTATCAACAATCGCTCATAAAAATAACTACACTTTTTTCTTTTATAAAGATGTACCTGCAGATTATTTTTTGTTTGCAGATGATTTGTTAGAAATGTTTCATGCTTCCGATGAAAATTATTTCTTCCTTGAAAAATTCAAAAAAGATCATTTTAGCTTTTCATTCTATAAAATATTTGAACCTTTTCTTCATGGCGATTCACATCAATTTGACAATAGGTCAATTTCAATGCTTTCAGATGAAGAAGATAAAGTACTCAGAATGATAAGACGGAATTATAACGAGTTAAAATCCATTACAATTCGGTTCAATCAATCCAAGCCAACTCATTTAGAAATTAAAACAACAAAGCAAGTTTCAGCAGAAAGTCGAATTATGGAACACATTCAAAAAAGAGATTATTCAACCATTGTTATTCAAACAGTTGATGGGAGTGTAGTTAATTTTGAAAACACAAAGAAATATAAATTATGATACTGAATACCTCAGATCAATTGATACGTCACAATCCTATTGTAACAAGCAAAGGAATTGTACATACATCAAAATCATGTTATCAGATTATGAATGCAAAATCATTTTAAATAAAAACAGAAAAGAAAAACTAACCAACGAAGAAGTTCAACAAATCAAAGCTTTTTTTGAGCTCATTGCCAATGCTCAATTAGAAGCTTTTCAAAATTCTAAGCAATGAAAAGAGCTGTAATCATGTCAAGAGTCAGTAGTGACGAACAAGCCAAAGGGTTTAGTTTGGGTGTTCAATTTGAGCAGCTAACAAACTATTGTAAGCGCAAGGATATTGAGGTTGTTGCGCATTATAAAGAAGACCACTCCGCTAAAAACTTCAATCGTCCTGAATTTCAAAACTTTTTGAGATTCGCAAAGAAGAATAAGAAGACCATTGATTATTTATTAGTCACCACTTGGGACCGCTTTTCCAGGAATGTAACAGATTCATTTTTAATGATTCGTCAATTAAAAGAAATGGGAATAGAAGTTCAAGCCATTGAACAACCTATTGATTTTAGCATACCAGAGAGCAAAGCAATGCTAGCCATTAATTTAGTATTCCCTGAAATAGATAATGACCGAAGATCGATAAAGATACGAGGTGGTATCAGAGGGTCTTTAAAAGCAGGTCGTTGGTGCAGAATGGCACCTGTAGGTTATGTAAATAGGAGGGATGCAAATAACAGACCCATTATTCAGCCCAGCCCAAAGGCTAAATTTATTCAATTTGCATATAAGGGAATCATAAAAGGGAAAACCCAAGCAGCGATTCGTGAGGAGTTAAGTAGTAAAGGATTTAAAGTGAGTAGAAATAATTTATCCCTTTTATTAAAAAACCCTGTGTATATGGGTAAAATTGTCGTTCCAAAAGAAGGTGAGGAGCAGGAGCAGTGGATTGAGGGTGTTCATCAAGGAATTATTTCTGAGAAACTGTTTTACCAAGTTCAAGAAAAATTGTCCGAACGCCAAAAGAAAAGAAATCGACCTATTTATAATACACTTCGCGAAGAGCTTCCATTAAGAGGAATCTTACAATGCTCCAAATGCCAGTCGAAAATGACTGGTAGTCCTTCAAAGAGCTGTACGGGTAAAAAATATTTTTATTATCACTGCAATCATTGTAAAAAAGAGCGATTCTCAGCAAAGAAAGTCAATACGGTTTTTGAATCTATTTTGGATGATTTTCAATTTACTAAACAATCAAAAGTTCTGTACAAAGAGATTTTAAAGTCTTTATCTGGCGTTAATCAAAAAGACAGAGCAAGGAAAAGAAAAAAGTTAGAGAAGGAATTAGCTTCCGCAAACCAACGTATTGAAAATTTACAAGATCTATTGGTAGACGGAACTATTTCTCCAAAAGTATATGGTCAAACATTAAATCGATATACCAAGCAACGCGATCAAATCACTTCTAGTTTGAATGGACTCAATACCTCAGATTCGGAATATAAGGGTCTTATTGAAAATGCATTTCAGCATTTAGAAAATTTTAAGCAAACCTACACCAACAGTGCTATTGCGCATAAAAAGAAGCTGATAAGTTCGATTTTTCCAGAAAAAATAGAATTTGACGGAAAAAAATGTCGAACTACAAGAATCAATGATGTGTTGAGGTATATCTTACAGATAGACAAGGAGTTAGGTGAAAATAAAAAGGGACAAATCTCAAAAAATATGAGTTTGTCCCGTGTGGTGGAGTCGGAGGGAATCGAACCCTCGTCCAAACAAGTAATTAAAGAGCTTTCTACACGCTTAGTTTTTTCATGATTTTCGATTACAGACTGATTAAAAACACTCTATCTGTAACTTATCTTTTTAATCTCGAGGGTGCACCAAAGCATTACACAATCTAAGTTAATTTTTACGATGTCTACTGATAGAACGCCATTAACCAAGGCTGTCTTGAGACATAAAGCTTTCCTACCTTGTAGGACGAGGCTCATCTTACTATAATTCAGATTAAGCAGCTAAAGCGTAATTATTTTCGCCGTTTAAAAGTTGGTTTAGCCTTTTACGTGTTTCAAGACCATTACACGACGTGCTTACTATTTCATTAATCTCGCTGTCAAAACCAGTCGACCCCAAAATTAAAATTGTTTTAAATATTAAATCATCATGCGAAGTTACAAAAAAAGTTGTGCAACCGCTCAAATCCTCTTATTTTCGTGCAACTTTTACACCCTTATATATAAATGAAATTTGCAATCATAAAAGAGCGAAAAAACCCTCCCGATAGGCGTGTTGTTTTCTCACCATCAAAACTAGCCGAGGCAAGAATAAAATTTCCTCAAGCCAATTTTGTTGTTGAATCAAGTGATATTCGTGTTTTTCCTGATGCAGCATACAGAGAACTTGGATTTGAGGTATGTGATGATGTTTCCGATTGTGATGTGTTTATTGGTGTAAAAGAAGTGCCTATTCAATATTTAGTGTCAAATAAAAAATATTTTTTCTTTTCACACACCATTAAAAAACAGCCATACAATAGGGAACTTTTGAAGGCAATACTCAATAAGCATATAGAGATGTTAGATCATGAAACCATTGTGAAACAAAATGGGGCCCGATTAATTGGATTTGGAAGATATGCTGGATTAGTTGGTGCCTATAACGGTTTGAGAGCATTGGGATTAAGAGATAATTTATTTGAATTACCTAAAGTAGAAACCTTGACTGATTTGAATGCTGTGAAAGTTGAGTTAGATAAGATTACGCTTCCTAAAATTAAAATAATCTTATCTGGAACAGGTAAGGTGTCTCAAGGTGCGAAAGAAATTCTAGATCACTTAAATATCAAGGAAGTTAATGACACCATGTATCTCACTTCAAAATTTTCAGAGCCTGTTTATTGTATGATTGATGTTATGGAATACAACAAACGTAAAGATGGCAGTATTGGAAATCGTTTGGAATTTTACAAAGACCCTTCTGGATATGAAAGCAATTTTATGCCGTATGCTAAAGAAACAGATTTCTTTATTGCCGGCCATTTTTATGGCAATGGAGCACCCTATTTATTTACTAGAGAAGATGCGAGGTCCCCAGACTTCAACATCAATTTAGTTGCAGATATTAGCTGTGATGTAAATGGTCCTGTGGCCTCAACGCTCCGCGCCTCAACCATTGCCAATCCCTTTTATGGTTATGATCCAAAGACTGAATCTGAAGTGGCTTTTGATGCCAAAAACGTTATAGCAGTTATGGCAGTTGATAATTTACCATGCGAACTCCCTAAAGATGCGAGTGAGGGTTTTGGTGAAATGTTTCTAAACCATGTCATTCCAGCGTTTTTTAACAAGGATCAAGATGGTGTTTTAAAGCGTGCTACAATAACTCGCGAGGGGCAACTTACTGAGCGTTTTAACTACCTTCAACCTTATGTTGACGGTAAGGAGTAACTACAACAGTAACTGATTTTATTTAATAAGTGGCTATTCACCCGCACAAATAAACTTAAATTTATCTACGACTTTAATCTCTATATTTCTCAAACCAAGCCAAAATGCTAGCTATTTTAGCAATTAAATTACTTGGTTTATTGGCAATACCATGAGATGCACCTGGAATTCTCACTAATGCAGTTTCAACATTTTCAAGCTTTAAAGCAGCATAGAATTGTTCAGATTCGGCAATAGGAGTTCGATAATCTTCCTCGCCCGTGAGTAACATGGTCGGCGTATTTACTTGGGATACATAAGATAAAGGAGACCGCTTTAGATAAGAACTAGGATCTTCCCAAGGTTTACTGGGAAACCAATATTTGTAAAAGAAAGGTGCGTTGTCTGCGTATAGGACGAAACTATACCAATTAATAACAGGTTTAGCAACTACGGCCGCTTTAAAGCGGTCTGTTTTTCCTACAATCCATGCAGTTAAGACACCGCCTCCGCTACCGCCAGTGACAAAAAGATTTTTTTCATCTATGAATCCTTTTTTTATTACCGCGTCAACTCCAGACATTAAATCATCATAATCGTGATTTGGGTAGTCGTGGTGAATAAGGTTTCCAAATTTTTGACCATAACTTGTACTGCCTCTAGGATTTGCATAGAGCACCACATAACCAGCTGCAGCAAATGCTTGAATTTCTGCAGAATATACAGAACCATAACTCGAAAACGGTCCGCCATGAATTTCTAAAATAAAGGGGTATTGTTTTTGGGGATCAAAATTTGGAGGGGTGACCAGCCAACCCTGAATCTCTTGTTGATCATATGACGATTTCCACCAAATTTCTTTAACCTTCGACAAATTTCTATAGGAGAATACGTCATCATTAACTGCTGTTAAACGTTTTGTTGTCTGACCATCTGTAACACCTAAATCTGAGGGATGTTCTGTGCCTCCCAAAGTGTATGCAAATTTTTCATTCAATGAAACACTAAAATCAGCCGCATTATAGGGGCGTCCCAAGGATAATCCTCCCAAATTGTTGGTAATGGTGTGCACCTTATTTTTTAAAGATAAATGGCCAATTTTTGTATCACCTTCTTCATCATATTGAAAATACAGACCCTCACTATCAGAATGCCATTGAATATTGGCAACATCTCGATCAAAGTTTATAGATAGACATTTCGAATTAGAGCCATCTGTATTCATGACATACAATTCTGTTTGCTGATAGCCTTGAAAAGTGTCTTCGTAACCCATATAGGCGATTTTAGAGCCATCGGGAGAGAGGACAGGATTGTTGTCCGGGCCATAGCGATTGGTTAGTTTCTTGAGTTGTCCTGACGAAACACTTAGTTGATAAATATCACTATCATTTGGTTCTAGCTCTTCTTTTTTATGAAAGTTGGCACTGAAAAATAAGCTTTTGTCATCTTTAGACCAGATTGGTGTTCCGTGATCAAACTCGGTGAATGTTAATTGCTTTGGAGAACCACCGTCAAGAGATAGGGTAAATAATTGTGTATTACCTGCTTTTAAATAGCCTTGGCCATCGGCGCGATACACCAAGTCATCTATATAAACGGGTGGTGAATTCCAAACTGCGCCTAATGGCTTTGGTGGCATATTTATAATGGAAGGTTTTGTTTTTGGAACAAACATATTAAAGGCGATGTAGCTGTCATCATGTGACCAACTAACATTTTTGGGTGTCTGCGGTAAATTTGTAAGCGACATGATGTCTTTTGTATCTATCCACATCATGTATAGCTTCATTTTTTGGTCTGAACGATTAGATTTAAATATGATTTTTTGACCGTCATGAGACCATATTGGACCAAAATCATTGTGATTGCCAAGCGTTAAAGGCCTCATGTCAGAACCATCATAATTCGAGATCCAAATATTCGATAAGTTCTTGTCTGTCATGACATCTTTAAAATTTCGAACAAATACAATTTTAGAACCATCTGGAGATATTTTAGGTTCAGAAATATATTCCATTTTAAAGATATCTATAAGCTCCAGATTACTTTTATTTTGTCCAAATGAATGACTAAATACGACTAGACTAATGATGAAAATATTAAGATAGATTCTCATGATATTTGGTGTTTTAATAAGACTTAATCTTTAATGATAATGGCTGGTAAATTTAATTCACTAAACTGAGCGTTGAAGCTTGTCATGTCTTTATTCATTAAGTCATCACGCTCATTTTGATACACATTCCAAGTACTAATCAAATCAGAAAGACGCTCTTTAGCTCCTGCGGTTATTGCAGGATCTACCGCTTCGATATACCCTTTTAAATGCATCAATTGAGAACTTAATTTATTATTAAAATTGATAACATCTTGAAACGTTTTTTGATCAGGCTGAATAAGTTGTCTTTCCCAAGCATTTATTTTTTTTATCAATACCTCACCAGTTTTTAACAAGGAGTTTGCCTCTTCGTTATCTTTTAAAAGCTTGGCGTAATCTTGTAATTGAGTTTTTGCTGAACGCATGCTATTTACCGATTCATGAATTTCTCTGATGGCAGCCTCAATTTGATCTATCATCACTTGTTGTTCGTTATAAGCAGCAGCCGTTGCATTTACGGTTGGGTCTTTTAAAATAGTGACCTCAGTCTCTGCTGTGACCTTACCTAAGGTGAGCCTTAGGGTGTAGTTTCCTGGAGCAACACTTCCTCCAACATGACTTCCATGAACAAATACATTTTCTATCCCCGGAAGAGCATTGCGATTAAAATCCCAAGTAAAACGGTTATAACCTTCTTTAGCAGGCAGTGTTTGTGGCTTTGGTGGTCCTCCAGGCCATGATTTAAAGTTGTGTACTTTTTCACTAGAAATGGTTCTTAAAATGTTTCCATTTTTTAAGACATCAAGTGTTAGCGTCAGGGTATCAATATCTTGATTTAAATAATAATCAAAGGTGACACCACTTTTGGGATTTTGTCCTAAGCCCGGAACAAAACGATTCACACTACCTCCAAAAATGAGGTAGGTGTCTTTTGGTTTAAAAATAGAAAGTGATTGTTTTGTAGTTTTGATATTTTGAATTGCTCCTAGATCATCTAAAATCCAAAATCCTCTACCTGATGTCGCTGCTATTAAATCATTATCTTGAATATATAAGTCATTGATTGGTGTTACGGGTAAATTTAATTGGAACTTGTTCCAATTTGAGCCATCATCATGCGATATGTATAATCCTGTTTCTGAGCCTGCATATAGGAGTCCCGGTTGTTTTTTATCCGACCTGACAACACGCACAAAGGTATGTGCATCAGAAATACCATTGACAATTTTAGTCCAAGATTTTCCGTAGTTGGAGGTTTTAAAGATATAAGGTTTTAAATCCATTGATTTATAACGCATAAGCACGATGTAGGCTGTTGCCGGGTCATGTTCTGAAATATCAATACTATTGATAATGCCATCTTCAATACCTTTTGGTGTGATGTTCTGCCATGTAGTGCCTCCATCTTTAGTTATGTGCACAAGCCCATCATCAGTTCCTGCATACAGCACACCTTGTTCATGTTGGGATTCAACCAAAGACATGATGGTATTGTAATTTTCACCTCCCGCAGCTTCGTTGGTGTAAGGACCACCTCCAGGTCCGTGTTTATCCTTTTCATCTTTAGTTAAATCAGGACTAACTGCTAACCAACTTAAGCCTCCATTAGTGGTTTTAAATACCACATTCCCTGCATGATAAATTATATTTCTGTCATGTGGTGAACTAATAATTGGAGCATTCCAATTATAACGATATCGAGTGTCTTTTGGCGCTATACTTAACCCAATTTCAGGATATTGTTTAATTGATTTTTGTTCGCGGGAACTACGGTTCCATTTACTAATATTTCCTTGATAAGTGCCGCCAAAAACAGTTTCTGGATTGTCGGGGTCAAAAGCGATAAAAGCACTTTCACCACCAGCGACTGAGTACCAGTCTTTCCAATCAATACCTGCATTTTTGGTCCGACTGGCAATCGCAATGGCAGAATTATCTTGTTGACCACCATAAACGTTATACGGTACTAAATTGTCGGTAATAACTCGATAAAATTGTGCAGTCGGTTGATTTTGCTGCGTACTCCAACTTTTTCCACTATTAAAAGAAATATTAGCACCACCATCATTCGAATTTATCATGTTGGTGTTGTCATTTGGATTTATCCATAAATGATGATTGTCTCCATGAGGGACTTTGATAGTTGAAAAACTTTTACCACCATCAATTGATTGCATGACTGGTGCATTCAACACATAAACGATGTTCTCATTTTGTGGGTCGGCGAAAATTTCCATGTAATACCAGGAGCGGGTAATATTAATGCGATCTTTATTAACTTGTTGCCATTTTTTTCCTGCATTATCAGACCGATACACACCTGCCTTTTCACCTTCTGCTTCAATAACAGCGAAGACACGATTTGAGTTTGCACGAGATACCGAAATACCTGATTTACCAAATTCTTGGGGAAGCCCGTTTTTCATTTGTTCCCAAGTGCTTCCTCCATCTGTAGATTTATAGAGGCCAGACGTGTCACCTCCTGATTCCATAATCCATGGATAGCGTTGGTGTTGCCACATGGAGGCGTATAAAATTCTTGGATTATTCATGTCCATTGATAGTGAAGAGGCTCCTGTAATATCATCAACATACAAGACGCGTTGCCAATTAGTACCGCCATCTTGTGTGCGATAAACACCGCGTTGCATCGATGGTCCATACTGTGCCCCTTGAACGGTCACATAGAAAATGTCTGGATTATTGGGATGGATAATGATATCAGAAATATGTCGAGATGCTTCTAATCCAATATGTTTCCATGTTTTTCCAGCATCTGTCGATTTGTAAACACCATCACCCATGGAGGTCATGACACCTCTTGCTGCATGCTCTCCCATTCCTACAATCACGACGTTTGGATCACTCTCTGATACCGCAATAGCACCAACAGTCCCTGTTTTTAAAAAGCCATCCGAGATATTTAACCACGTTGTTCCTGCATCGGTTGTTTTCCATATACCACCGCCGGTGCTTCCCATATAGTAGACATGAGGTTGTCCAACAACTCCTGTTGATGTGACACTTCTACCACCCCTAAATGGACCAATATTTCTCCATTTGAGATGATGGAAATTTGAATCTAAATTTTCATTTGTAACCTCAGTTTTCGTTGTTTTTTTTTGATTTTGAGCCTGCGATGTTAGCGACCAAACGCAGATTAAAAGTAGTAGTAATTTTAGATTGTTCATGATGTGTCTCAGATTATTAATGACTATGATATTAAGTGGGCTGTTATTGCTAATTGCAGCTTAGGTAAATATAGGGATTTTTGAGTATTCACTGAGCTAATAATTATGGATGCTATGGTTCTTTATTTTTTTTTAATCGTTACATTTTAACATGATGGCATCCAAGAAGAGTGTTATCAAAAGTTTTAAAATTATTAGTACTGAGCACTTTCTAAGTTGCTCTGAAATTTTTGAGTGCAGACAGTGTAAAAAATATTGGTTTAGTGTTTATGGTTGATTACATTTGCACAATTAAATTTGAAATTAATAACATGAATTTACACGAATATCAAGGGAAAGAAATTTTAAGTGGTTTTGGAGTAAGAATACAACGAGGTCTAGTTGCTCAAAGTGCAGCAGAGGCCGTTGCTGCTGCTAAGCAATTGACAGATGAAACAGGAACGAGTTGGCATGTTATCAAAGCTCAAGTACATGCCGGAGGACGCGGTAAAGGTGGAGGTGTAAAGCTTGCTAAAAATTTAAGTGAGGTTGAATCGATTGCCAATGATATTATTGGAATGAACCTTATAACACCACAAACTTCTGCCGAAGGTAAAAAGGTGCATCAAGTTTTGGTTGCTGAAGATGTTTATTATCCCGGTGAAACTGAGACGAATGAATTTTATATGTCGGTACTATTGAATCGTTCAAAGGGAAGAAACATGATCATGTATTCAACCGAAGGAGGTATGGACATTGAGACTGTTGCAGAAGAAACACCACATTTAATTTTTACGGAAGAGGTTGATCCATCCGTTGGTTTAATGCCATTTCAAGCGAGGCGCATTGCCTTTAATCTTGGTTTGTCTGGACTGGCATTTAAAGAAATGACCAAATTTGCAACTAATTTATACACGGCATATGTCAAATCAGATGCGTCACTTTTTGAAATCAATCCTGTATTAAAAACAAGTGATAATAAAATTATGGCAGTTGATGCCAAAGTAACAATTGATGATAATGCATTATTTAGACATAAAGATTACCAGAGTTTGAGAGATTTTCGTGAAGAAAATCCAATTGAAGTTGAAGCAGGTGAGCTCGGCCTAAATTATGTAGATTTAGATGGTAATGTAGGATGTATGGTTAATGGAGCTGGGTTGGCAATGGCAACCATGGATCTTATTAAACAAGCAGGAGGGGAGCCTGCCAATTTCTTAGATGTTGGAGGAACAGCTGACGCATCTCGTGTTGAAGCGGCGTTTAAAATCATTTTAAAAGATCCTGCTGTTAAAGCTATTTTAATCAATATTTTTGGAGGAATTGTTCGCTGTGATCGTGTTGCGCAAGGTGTTATAGATGCCTACCAAAACATGGGTACTATTAACGTTCCAATAATTGTACGTCTTCAAGGAACTAATGCTGATATTGCTAAGCAACTTATTGATAATTCCGGTTTGGATGTTCAAAGTGCTGTAGAATTTCAGGAAGCTGCAGATAAGGTACAAGCAGTATTGTCTTAAAATTATACCAATTAAAACATAGAAAGAGTAGTGCTGATTGCACTGCTCTTTTTTTTGGTTCAACCCCATGAGATTAATTCGTGATCTTTATAACTGAAACTATTTCAAAGTTATTTAAGGCGAAATCAGTATCAATAGAACAAGAATATATTTGATAGTTTTTATTTGTAATAAAATTGACATACACGAAATGATTCTCAAAATTCACCTACCTGCATTTTATCGAAAATTTAATTTTAAGTTCTAAAATTAGATTTTAAGGAATTTTAATTAAAACACTGTAAATCAGTATTTTAATGTATGAACGACAATAAAAAAGCGATGAAACGAACTTTGTTTTTCGATAAGAGTAGCTTTATTTACGATTATAAAAGAATTATTCTAACTAATTTTATATTGAACATTTAATAATATCTTAATAATGATAAATCGTGTAGAAAAGCTGAGTTTACTCTCAGAAATGATAGCGTTTGCCCGAATCGATAAAACATTAAAAGACATTGAATATAATTTTTTACTAGCTGTTGCCAAACAATTGGGAATCACTAGAGAAGATTTTGATTATTTACTTGACAATCCAGTTACCCACATTAATTTAAAATCACATAGCGAGCGCATTGTGCAATTTCATAGATTAGTGTTGTTAATGAATTTGGATAAACATATTTCTGACAAGGAATTGGTCAAACTACATAACTTTGGCCTGCGTATGGGATTAAGTCATGAATCAATTAACAAAGTACTTGATTTGATGGAGAGTTTTCCAAACAAAATTATTCCACCAGACTTTTTGATAGATATTTTCAAAATTCAGTACAACTAAGGGCTAAACTTTAAGTTCTGATAGCTTCGTTTGATAAATTTTAATTTCATCTCTTAATTTTGCTGCCACGATAAAGTCAAGTTCTTTTGCAGCTTGTTCCATCATTTTTCGTGTCTCTCTTATTTTTGTCTCTAGCTCAGGTTGAGAAAGGTACTCACTCTCAGGTTCTGCAGCCTTAGATACTTCTAATTCGTAGTAATAGGAGCTTACAGAATTCTTAGTTAATGTATTATTTAGCCCTTTGTTTAAGGCTTTAGGAGTGATATTATGTTCTGTGTTGTAGCTGATTTGTTTTTGACGTCTGTATTCTGTCTCATCCATGGTAGTTTGCATACTTTTTGTAATTTTATCTGCATACATAATGGCTTTTCCATTTAGGTTTCTGGCAGCACGGCCAACTGTTTGCGTGAGTGATCTTGTTGAGCGAAGAAACCCTTCTTTATCAGCGTCAAGTATTGCTACCAAAGATACTTCGGGTAAATCTAATCCCTCACGTAATAAGTTTACACCAACCAGAACATCAAATAGTCCTTTTCGTAAATCTTGCATGATTTCAACACGTTCGAGGGTGTCAACATCACTGTGTATATAACGACAGCGGACATCAATTCTAGTTAAATATTTCGTCAATTCTTCGGCCATACGTTTTGTCAAGGTAGTTACTAGGGTGCGCTCATCTTTTTCAACTCTTAACTGTATTTCTTCAATTAAATTATCAATTTGATTTAAACTTGGTCTTACTTCAATAATGGGGTCTAGTAAACCTGTTGGTCGAATTACCTGCTCCACGTAAACACCGTCTGTTTTTTGTAGCTCATAATCTGCGGGGGTTGCACTGACATAGATGACCTGATTTTGAAGGGATTCAAATTCTTCAAATTTTAACGGTCTATTATCCATAGCTGCTGGTAGTCTAAAACCGTAATCAACTAAATTTTCTTTTCTACTTCGATCGCCACCATACATGGCGTGAACTTGTGAAATAGTGACATGACTTTCATCAACAACCATTAAAAAATCATCAGGAAAATAATCTAACAGACAGAAAGGTCTTGTTCCTGGTTGACGACCATCTAAATAACGTGAATAATTTTCTATGCCTGAACAATAACCGAGTTCCCGTATCATTTCTAAATCAAACTCTGTACGTTCTTTGAGGCGCTTGGCTTCGAGATGCTTTCCGATATCTTTAAAATAATCATACTGCTTTACCAAATCATCTTGAATGAGTTTGATCGCATTTTGTAAAATATCGGGTGACGTAACGAACATATTTGCTGGGTAAATTGTCAAGCGCTCGTATGATTCAATTACTTGATTAGTCTGAATATTAAAGGATTCGATTTCTTCTATTTCATCACCAAAAAAATGGATGCGAAATGCATCATCCGCGTAACTTGGAAAAATATCGACTGTGTCACCTTTAATTCTAAAATTTCCGTGATTGAAATCGGCCTCTGTTCTTGAATATAAACTTTGTACCAGTTGATGTAGCAATTTCGTTCTTGAAATAATTTGATCCTGTTCTAAGGTGATGACATTTTTCTGAAATTCTACAGGATTTCCAATTCCATACAAACAGGAAACGGAGGCCACAACCAAAACATCACGTCTCCCTGAAAGCAGTGAGGAGGTGGTGCTTAAGCGCATTTTTTCAATTTCCTCATTGATGGAGAGATCCTTTTCGATGTAAACTCCTGAAACTGGGATGTAAGCTTCAGGTTGATAGTAATCATAATAGGACACGAAATATTCAACGGCATTTTCAGGAAAGAACTGCTTAAATTCTGAGTATAACTGTGCTGCAAGTGTTTTATTGTGAGCTAATACCAAAGTGGGACGCTGTACTTCATTAATCACATTGGCCACTGTGAAAGTTTTCCCTGAACCCGTCACACCCAATAGTGTTTGATACTTTTCATTTTTAGTAATACCGTCTACGAGTTGTTTTATGGCTTGAGGTTGATCTCCTGTCGGATCAAATTCTGATGTGATGTTAAAATTCATAATGTAAAATTACGGTATTTAGCGCTTTAATGTGAAATGTCCCTTAACAACTCTTCCGTCTTGTAAAAATAAGCTAAACCAATAATCATTTGTGATGAGAGCTTGGCCATTGTAGGTGCCATCCCAACCATTATTAAGTGGATCTAATTGCTTTATTAATTTCCCCTGACGATCAAAAATATAAATGATACTCTCGGGCTGAAAATCTGATCGAAGTCCTTTTATTTGCCAATAATCATTGTAACCGTCGTTATTCGGAGTAAAAAATTTGGGATACCCAATAACTGAAACCTCTACAGAAGTGGTGCCACAACCTCTTTTATCCCTTACGAAAATAGTATGAATACCAGCCGAGACATTTGAAAAAGTTGTGTCACCTTGAAAAGGACCAAACTCATTATCTAAACTAAATTCATAATCTCCAAAACCTAAATTATTATTACTTGCATTGATTTCGATGGTATTATTGTCCGACAAATCTTTAATGACAATATCATCTAAAGTAATGGTTGCAATCTCTGAGGCATCAACGAAAACTGATTTAGTAGTACTGCAATTACTACCTGTGGTGGTCGTTAAGGTAACGCTGTAAGTTCCCGGTGTTGATACCTCTAGGGTATTGTTGCTTGATACAATAGCGCCATCTTCATAACGCCATTGATATTCATAAATGGCAAAAACGTCAGCCTCAACAGGATCTAAAACAACGGTAAATGTTGGATCTGATGAACAAACAAGTTCGTTAGGCTCTATTGAAAAATCAGGCAACGGGTTAACAACTAAATCAATGGTTGTGCTCGCTATACAAGTAGGGTTGATAGGATTTACAACTTGAACACTAATGGTTTGATTTTGAGAAATCAATGGGTCTGGAAGTGTGCTACTATTTTCAATTAAATTTCCAGTCTCATCGATATAATCAAAATAAATATCCATGTTTGTTTGGGTGCCTAGAATGGTATTTTTAAACGTTGCTGTACCAAAAGGAAAAATACCATCATCGTTAGGATCTCCATTTTCACCATCACAAATACTTTGAGGTAGAACCACATCTGCAATGATAGGCTGATCATCAACAATAAATTCGATACTTGTTTCATCTTCACAGGCGCCATCTGGATCTTGTGTCGAATTGTTTGTAACAATGACCTCAATAATTTGAGATTCTGTAAAGAATGGATTTGGAAGATTATTGGATGATATCAACATGCCAGTGATGTCTTGATACTTATATGTGATACTTACTTCGGTCAACGATTGACTACCTAAAATGATGTCATCTATTTGGGATGTGTCAAAAGGATAAGCTGTGACATTATCATTTGTATCGCTATCACATTGACGATCAATAATTACAGGATTGGCTACTGGCAATGTTTCAACAACAAGCAAGTCGTTCAATGCCTTCAACCCCAAACAACTATTTCCTAAGGTGCTTTTTACACGTACCCAGAGACTTTGTATGTCCGGGGATGCGGTATTTTGGTGTGTAGCAATATCAATTATTTGATTATTTTCTAATGCTGCATCTGATAGAGATTCATAAAAATCAACACTTACGGGGACAGTTGGGAAAATATTATTTTTAATGACATTATAAATATCGGTTAAGTTGAATGTGGCGATACCATCTCTCAAATCAAAACCATCATCACATTCAAATAGTGGAGTAGGGTTATACAAATCTAAGGCGGCACTTGAGGGATTAACCTCTAAAATTAAAGGAACAACTCGAAAGCATCCATTTGGATTTTGTACTCTAATCCATATAGTTTCGTTCGAAAAGCCCAAATCGTCTGTATAGTTGTCAGAATTTGTAATCGCAGTACTGTTACTCTGAGCTTCTGCTAAAGTTTCAAAGTAAGTAAACTCGATATTGTCAGAAATATAATTTGGGTAAATCTCTTGTTTAATAGAGGCAAGGGTTAAATTAAAAGACGCTTGACCATCATTTGAGGCATCATCACATTGTGAGTATATACTAGGATTAAAGACTTCAGGTAATTCAAAAACTTCAATCTGAAAACTAACATCTTTAAAACAATCCGGGAAGAGTTTGTTGGTAACTCGTACATAAATTGTTTGAATGCGCGTGGTATTTGTAAATGTCTCAGGATTTATAATTTCACTTAAATAAGAGGCATCTGAAAAATAACGCAATGAAAAATCAAAATTGGACTGTCCATTTAAAATTTCGTTCGCTTTAATCGTCAAATCTATGTTAACCAAACCATCAACATCACTACCAATTAATGTGTTGTCACAAGTTGTTAAGTTACTCGTATTTTCCAACGGAAAAGGACTGTCGTAAACTTCAATATTAAAGCTTGAAATATCATAGCATTGATCGTTCAAGTCATTTTCTACTCGGGCATAAATGATTGAATTGCCACTGTCAAATGGACTGTTGATAGGCAATTCATTTAATTCAGCATCTGAAAATGTTCTGTGATAAGTCACTGTCATGCCCGATGTTGTATTGATCGTATTCGTTTGTGATGTTAAATTAAAAGGCATCGTGCCATCGTTGTCATCATCACAAAGACGCATCGTGGGGGCCATATTTGCAATGGGTAATTGGGTGACAATTAATGTTATTTCATCTGAGTAAAGACCACAACTATTGCCAGTTTTGTCAAGCTTTACTCGAAATTGCCAACCATTAAAACTTATTGGTGATGCTGTAATTGTCAATTCATTAGTGTTGGAACCCGAATACTGAGAATCATCGATTAAAGAGGTCCAATTAAGACCATTATCACTGTACTCCCATTGATAAAATTCGGCTTCATTTGAAACAACAACAATACTCGTAGTGGATAATTCACAAACCATGGTGTCTGCGGGCTGTGTCTCGATGTTTATAACGGCGGTAGTTAAATAATCAGTATTTGGGATGGTATATCCATCAGAACTAGACAAAACAACACCAAAATCATTAATTGATACAGGACTATTACCCAACAAGCCGTCACTATCATCATCTGAAAAACCAGCCTCTATAACGTCAGTACAAGCATCTCCGTCACTATCCAAGTCTAGGTAGTTAAAGTTATTGTCAGAATCAAAATCACCTAATACATATCCCAAAATTCCACTTTCTGGTGCAGTTTCTGCAGTATCTGCCCAACCGTTTAGACCGTAATTAGGGCCATCTTCTATTCCATCTAGGTTCGTGTCTGATAATAACCCAAGCACCTCAGTTTCTATTAAATCAAAAATGCCATCATTGTCACTATCGAGATCTTTGTAATCTGAAATACCATCCATGTCTGTATCAATTGGAATGGCTGAAATATCGAAAATGTCATCAAGACCATCGCTATTAGTATCTGTGCCTAAGGGGATAAGATAGTTGTTGCCAAGAGATTCAATAATATCAGGGATACCGTCATTATCGCTGTCTAAATCATAGGCGTCTTCAATACCATCTGAATCGGTGTCTCGAGTAAAACATGTTAATGATACTTGTGCTTGATAATTTGATGTGTCTGTTATATTATCCAAATTATGGCGAATTGTAACACCACTAACATTGCTGCCAACAAACGCATACGGTGTGCTACCCAATGGCGATGGGTTTATTGTAAATCTAATTTCAGATCCTGAAATTGAAGTGACTCCTGACTCAAAAATACCGTCAAAATTAGTATCTATTAATAATCGATCGTCGGGATCTTGTAAAGTGATGTTTTTATCGATAGGCGCAATTTTTACTGTAAAGAACTCCCCATTAACGATGGTATGAACATAATCAGTTTTTTCAGAAAGTTTAATATTTACAGTCTCAGAGAAAGATAAGGTATAGTTGGTTTCTCCGATGGTGGTTGGGTCAATAGTGCTGTTTATTTGACCCAATGCGTCTCCTGTAAATAGGGAACTTGTATTTTGGGATAGGTTACTACTCACTATACTTGAGTTTGTAGAACTGTCCTCAAAAATAAGCTGTGGTTGATTGGTGTTTGAAATATTGACAACAACATTGCCTAGAGATTCTTCACAGTTAAGTATGCCATCATTATCGTTATCAATATCAACATTATCAATAATACCATCATTATCACTATCATCAGGACATATACTTATTGGTATTTCATCAGATTCTAGGGTAAGCCCTGAACAAGTTACAATACCAATGAGTTTGTACGTGCCTGGGATGGTTGGAGTGAAATTTGGTGAATTGATATTAAGGCTTACAAATCCTGAGGTTCCGTCGTCAAAAAACCAATCAAATTCATCAAAATTATCTGAATTAGCAGCAGATAAAATGATATTTGGTATGCAATTTCCTAGCGTTTCGAAGTCTAATGTGAAATTAATTTCAGGGGCCGACGGAAATCCAGAATAAAAGCTACCTGATGCAGCCGCTCCATTGAAATTAAAATATGCTAGGTACAATTCGTTGGTGCTTGCAACACTAACATCATCAGAGAATCCTGTTACTTTGTACGTTTCATAGTCGGAATTACCGGTCACTAAGTTAGGACCCTGAACCGTAATGCTAGGGGGCTGATTAGTGATGTCCAAGTCATTAATAAACACGACGGCATCTTTATTGGTGACAATCGTGATTCCTCCCGTAAAATTGGTATTTCCAATTTCACCAATATTAGGGATGAGGTCAACACCGCCTCTGTTTTCACAGCTTAAAGGAGGTACGAAAAAGAGGCCTTGATTGGCCTCGCTCTGTGAGCCACCAATTCCTTGATAGGCAAAAACATCTTTTGAAGTATTGACATAAAGATTGTCATTTTGAAAAAAGTCACCTTCGATAATGTGATATTCACCTGCTTGGATAGTGTTTTGTAGTAAACCACTAGCATAAACTTCTGTGTTATTTTCGTGAGCAACAATGAGCACATTTTCAAAAGAGTTTTCGCCAGCACCTTTTACAAAAATATACTCATTCCCGATTTTAGAGATGTCGGCGATTTGGTCAATACCAAAGTCTCTTCCACTACCAGATCCAAAACTTCCATTTGCAGAGCCAGAATTCACGACAATTGGTTTATCTGATGAAATGAGTGTTCCGATGAGGCCATTTCTATTGTTATCTGCTTGATCTGGTCGAACCGCGACGGTATAACTTTGGCCTTTATTTAGTTGAATATTATTGATTGGGAATTGTCCTGAATAATTTTGTATAACGAAACCACTGGTCGTATTGTTATTCAAATTTACAGTTGTATTGTCCTCAGTTGCTAATAGGGAGAAAAAGTTTAAATAATTACCGATGGGTGATGGTAAATTTGGAGCTTGACTGTCGTAAGTTCCAACCCTAAAAGTCTGTCCAAGTGCATTTTCTCCTTTACTCACCAAAGCTCCTGCTTGTTGACCAGAGCCCGCATTTAAGCGAACAGAGACATAAATGACATCATCCGCCTCAATGATAAAACCTTTGTTTGATGTGACCTGACTAGTTGTTTCAGGGTCTTGAACAAATGAGGAATAACCGCTTGTACTGATAGTGTGTCGATAAGGGTTTGAATTAGACACAACGAGATCATTAATGACAGACACTCCCAATTGATTTATTGTAAAATTTACATCGTTGTTGTTGGGTGTAGAGATGTAGATATATTGATCTTGTGGATCAGCGTTTGGCAGTCCACTCGAAATAGGTGGTATATAGTGTGTTTTACTTAATTGTCCATGCATCACAAGAACAATCAAGTTCATAACAATAAGAAAGCTTATTTTTTTGTTGTTGAACAAGAGCTGTCTATTTTATAATTAAATTACAGAAACAAGATACTGAGTTTATCAATAATATGTTTATTTAGATCAAAATAGTTATCGCATTTATCGTTTGAGACTAAAATAACCAGTATAAACTTGACCATTAATTAATGTTGCAGTGAACCAATAATCGGAGGACGGTAATTTTCGGCCTTTAAAGGTGCCATCCCAACCAGGAGTATAATTAGTTAACGATGCGACTAATTTTCCTTCTTTACTAAAAATATTTATTTCAATACCCTCTTGAAAAATAGTATTTACGCCTAGTGCATGCCATGTGTCATGATACCCATCATTATTTGGAGTTAAAAACTTTGGGAATCCCAGCACTGAAATTAATTTACTCGCAGTAGTGCAATCATTGATGTCTCTAACATAAATAGTATGAAAGCCGGCCTTAACATTCGTGAACAATGGGCTAATTTGATAGGGCCCCTCGGGATTATCAAGTGAATATTGATAATTACCAGACCCTGTGGCATCAACTGATACTGTATTGTTAATTGTTGAAGCTGCAATCGAAACACCACTTATCACCGCTGTTTCGGATGCTGAGATTGTAAATGATCTTGAACTGGAACAACCGTTGGGATCTGTTACCGTTACAGAATAAGTGCCAATTTCATTGATGTCAATGAATGACGTATTTTCACCAGTATTCCATAAATAATAGTAATTATTGGGTAAATCATTGAGCACACCTCCGTAAAGCCTGATGGTTTGTGGATACGTGTTTAAACAATAAAAAATAGGGTTATCAGGAGTAATATTGGGCTCTAAAACAGGTGTGTACAACACGTGTAAATTAATCGATGAGATGGCATAACATTGGTTGTTACTTTCAATTTTAACGTAAATAGTTTGCTCGTTTATTACTGTATTTTCGAAAATAGGGCCAATCGCGTTAGATTCCGCATAAACATCCTGTAAGGATTCATAAAAGGTGACGATGGCATCACTGGGTAACATGGATTGAAATGTATCTGTGATATCTTGTGTTACAAACTCAGTAAAACCGTCAACTTGCTCGTCATCACATTGCTTGAAAGAAGCAATATTGATAATTGCTGTTGAAATTAATAATTGTACCTCTGCAATAGATAAACAATTATTGTCATTTGTAATGCGAGCAAAAATAATTTGATCTTCCACAGTGTTTTGAAAGCTGTCAGAGTTTGTGATGGGATTAATGTTCAACTCTGCATCTAACAAGGTTAAAAAAAAGTTGTCAAGTGTTAGATTACTGTCACCATTCACAATGTTTGGAATGGCGTCGTTTAGGTTAAACTCTGTAATGCCATCCATTTCAAAATCACATTCTTTTAAAACGGTATTTACAACGGTTGGATTGCTCGAATAGTCAACAAGGATTCTGCCAGAGGATTGACAATTATTTTCTAAGGTAACCTCAACTTCATATATTCCGGCTTCATTAATCGTGTAACTCGCATTCGTTTCACCGGGTATTTCTAAACCATTTCTAAACCATTGGTAGGCAGTCAATCCAGGTTCAAAAGCATTTAATTCGAGACTGTCACCTTCACAAAGTGCATTTCCTTGTGTCAGCAATCTGTCATCGCCTAAATTTGTAAATAATTTAAAACTTCCAGCTTCTAAAAAAACAGCAGAATCATACCTGTAATTTTGTTCATCAGCGATGACTAGTTTTACCTGATAAGTTTCATTGGGAATAATCGTTGTTGTAGCTTCTAAAACAGCAGTTTGACCATTGAAATTTATAGGAGCAGCATTATCATTCCAACTACCAAAGTATGCAGGATTTTGTGCAGAACAACTTCCAGGAATACCCGGATGTACGGTGGTTACCTTAACAGGTGTTGTGGTTGATGGTATTAATGCAATATTTGTATAGGTTGATGCTGAGACGGGTTTTATTAAAAACCCAAATAAGTCTGAATATTGACAGGTCGAACTATTTCCTTCTTGATATTCCTCTGAGGCAAAAATATATCTAAAACTTACTTGGTCTGCAATAGCCGTGAATTCGAATTCTAAAACAGTGGCATTGAGTGTATTTGTCTCATTTAAGGCTGTTTCTAAATCAGAATCACCTTGCCAATTTGCAGCATCATCGTCGCTTAATGTATTGTTTGGGCCATTTACATTTTCTAAACGACCAGTGCTTAAAACGATACCACTTTGAAATGGAAAATTTGAGCCATTGGCGTCAAAGTAACCAAAGCTCTCGTCTGTGCCATTGAAATCACCGCCCGAAACATTGGTAACCACAATGTTTTCAATACAATTACTATCAATTAAAATGTCTTCAATTAATTCTTGTGCTGTATAGATATTACTACTCGTTTGCACATTTTGTCCAAATGAAATATGAGAAAAGATCAACAGTAAAATCAAATAGCGATTCATCTTGTGCAATTGAAATGCAAAGATAATTCAGTTTTTGAGTTTGATAACTATTGAAATGTTAAAGATTATTTTTTAACGTCGTAATGCGAAATGACCTTTTACTTGAAAAGTTTTGTCATTTTTCACTACATCTGCAACAAACCAATAATCATTTGAAGGCATTTTTCTGCCGTTGTACGTACCATCCCATCCTTCTGAATTAGAGGTTAAGTAAGTCAACCTTTTTCCATAACGATCAAAAATGGATATGGTGGTTCCAGCAAGGGTCTTGACCCCTGATATATGCCAAGTATCGAAATAACCATCGGAATTAGGAGTCATAAATTTGGGTGCATCAATAACAACAACTTCATGTGTTGTGGCATCACAACCATTTAAATCGATGACTGTAATTGTATGATAACCAAGACCTACATTGTAAAATATATTTGACTCTTGCGGTTCTTCGTTATCAATTTGGTATAAATAGCTACCAATACCACTAATTGTAATAGTAACATTGTTAGGGTCTGAAAAATCAATAGTTTCAGTAAATTCTATTATTGCTGATTCTGATTCTGTGACATTAAATTGTGTTGTTGTTTCACAACCAAACGCCGATGTCACTGTCACTGAATAGGTTCCGACTGTATCGATTTCAATTTCTGAATCAGTGCCCCCAGTGCTCCACAAATAGGTGTCACCAGACACAATATCTCCTGCAAAAACCGTGAGCGGCATGTTATTTAAGCACATTACTTGGTCAGGTATTTCAACTATAGGTTTACGTTGTATAATCGTTTGAAATAATGTTGTATTAAAACATCCCGTAGTGTTGTTTTCAACACGAGCATAAATAATTTGCCAATTAACGGCATTGTAATTTAAATCTGTGATTTCATGAGTATTATCTATGGCATCAATGTCAGTCTCAAAATACGATACGGTATACTCAGATGGATTTTGTCGTCCTAAAATAATGGATGTTTGTTGTGACAAATCAAAAACTAACTCAAAATCATTATTGTCATCACAAGCTTCTAAATTAGGAGGAGAAACCGCAATGGGAATAGGATTGATAATAAGTTCAAATGAGCTTACTGAAAAACAATTTGTCTCTGTATATTTTACACGAACATAAATTGTTGTTGCGTTTGAAGTATAAGTGAATATATCATCTAATGGGTCATGGTAATATTCGGCATCATCATAAGATAAATGGTACGATATATTCTGTCCTGTAGGATCATTTACTAACAGTGCTGTTACATCACTTAAGTCGAAGCTAGTACTCGGGTTATCGCATATGGCAATAGGGTCAATTGAATTAATAACTGGAGGTAAGTTGACGATTAAGTCTAACGGAACTACTACAGAGCAAAGTGAAATGGTACTGGTAATTTCAATATAAATAGTCTGTGGATTTGTAACATTTTCATAATTTGAAGGAGAATCGATAGGATTACTTTGAGACTCCAAATCGTTTTCATTGGCATAGTAGTCAATAGTAAGATTATCATCTCTGCCATTAAGAATTTCAAATTCTGAAACGGTCAAGTCAAATACTTGTGACCCGTCATTATCGGAATCACATTGTATCATGGTTGATGGTAAATTGACAATGGGAGCTTGAACGACGTTAAGACCAAATTCTGCAATGCCATGGCAAAAAGTACCATTCTCAATTCTAGCATAGATTTGTTGTGGGTTTTCAATATTGTTGTACGCTAGCGAAAGGGGACTAGTGGCGGTGTCAGCATTTTCAAAAGAAGTGTAAAAAGTAATTGATAAGTTGTCATCAATGCCTGCTGACATTTCATCAATTTTTTCTTGAAAGTCAAATAGTTCAGTGCCGTCATTTGAAATATCGTCACAAACAATCATGTTTGTTGGTGGATTAAATAAAGGAATGGAACCAACCCGAAGATTAAAAGATGAAATTCCAAAGCAGTCTTGGTCAGAAATATTTTCAACTCTAGCATAAATTGTTTGAGGATTGCTTACATTGGTATAAGTGTTGTATTTATCAATTTTATTCAAGCGATTAGTAGCATCATCTTCCGTTAGGAAATACAATACTTTTTTACCTATCTGCCCATTTAAAATTTCAGAATCTTTGGTTTTAAACAAAAATTCTGCTGTTTGATTATCATCTATTTCACAATTTTCATAATCACTTATTTCAATAAACTCGGGTAATGTATTTACTATGATTTTTTGTTTAACAATGGTGTAACAACCTGTTATATTACTTTCTACTCTAATATGAACAGTTTCTGCTGTTGCATCATAGCTAGATGGTTCAGATATTATATTAATATTATTATTTGCGAAATAAATTCCCCAACCATAGTGAAAACTTATGGTCACATCACTCGTATCTGAAATAAATTCTGGTATTAAAGAATCTAAATTGACAATCGAAAAACCATCTTGATCATCATCACATATAACGATATCGTCCAATTGGTGCGTAATTACCGTTGGCGCAGGAATGATATTTATCGTGATTGGCATGACATCAAAACAAGTCGCTGGACCATCAATAGTAGCACGTACATAAAGTGTTTGAGGATTGCTTGTATTAGTCCATCCATTTGACAAAGGATACGCATTATTGAGAGCATTGGCCTCTGAAATAAAATATTTTAAACTGACATCTACATTTGCAGAGATGTCGTCATTTATTAAAGAAAAGTCAATGGCTGTGAAACCATCATCGTCGGTATCGCAGTAATCTATGGGATCTACTGGTGATAAAATAACAGGAGGACTGATAATTAATTTTATTGTGGTCTTGTAAATGCATTCTGGAGTTTCAACTTTAACAAAAATAGTTTGAGGACTTGAGCTCACTTCATACAAGCCAGTAAGTTGATTTGTATTTGCATTCATGTCAAATTCATTTTCAAAAAATGACACAGTAGCATCATCAAGATGTTTTACAACATTGTTTCCAATGGCAGTTAAGTTAAAATTTTCAATACCATCACCACTGATATCATCACACTCATAAACATCGTTGTAAATACCGTGTGATTTTAAAAAATTAACGTATAGTGTAAGTGGAAAAACTGTTGCACAGCCTGTGTCTGTAGATTCAACTCTAACATATATTATTTGTGTGTTTGGATCAATATTCTCGTAATTAGCCGTATCAAATATCGCATTTTCACCAGTTTCTGCATCTAACTCAGTTTCGTGAAATGAAACAAGAACATCTTCTAAATCGTCTATTAAGTTAGAAATGCCTTCTTGTAAATCAAAATCAGCGTAAAAACTATCTGATTGATCACAGGCATTTATAATTGCAGGAGTTTCTAACTCTAAAACAGGCGGTGTGTTTACAATCAAATTTATCGTGGTAGTTGTAAAGCAACCTGTTTCTTGATTAATAACTCTTACAAATAGGATTTCACTCGGATATGTATTGACGTAGGGTTGAGGAATGGCATTTGTTCCATTATTTGCGTCTTCCTCTGTGAAATGATAAGTCACTGAGAGCTGGCTATTTCCTTGTGTTATTTCTGAATCATTATTTGTTAAATCAAAAATGGTTGAACCATCGATAATACCATCATCACATACCTCTACAGGGGGTGGGTTGATAATGTTTGGAATATCATTGACTATTAATGTTAAGGTGGTGAAAACAATACAGCCGTTATCATTATTGGTTAAACTCACGTGAATGATTTGTGGGTTTGAAATGTTGGTCATAGGCGCTGAAATAGAATTCTCATTATTTTGAGCTTCTATAAATGAATTAAAGTAAGCGACACTGTAATTTCCACCGCCAATAGAGGCAATAGCCGAGTCATCAATAGAATTTAAATCAAAAATTTCACTATTATCGCCATTAGTATCACATAATTCGTAATTATCTAATGAGCCAATATTTTCAATATTATTTAGAGTAACTTCAATATCTTCCTCAATAACACAATTGATATTTTCTAATGGAATAGATATTTCTACTGAATAGGTGCCAGATTCGATGACTTCGAGAGTTGAATTAGTTTCTAAAGGGAGTAAGGAACCATTTTGATACCAAGCATAAATTGCCAAAGGATTACCAAGATCTGCATCTATGATATGAGAGTCTTCACATGAATTAACATCTGGCCCTAAGTCAACAGTAGGGTTAAAACTATTTCCTTGAATAAATACCGCAGAGTCATAATTTTCATCTGTTTGATCTGCTATAACTAATTTAATGTGATATTGAATATTAGGTGAAATTGTCGCAGATGCTGTTAGTACGGTCGTTCGACCATTATAATTTGTGTCACCAATGGAATAACCATCAAAATAAGTATTATTTGCGGCATCACAGAACCCCACAATTTCGTCATGAATCGTGTTCGTGTTTACAGGAATTGTTGTTCCAGGTATTAAAGCAATATTGGTATATGGATCTTCGGAATCTTTCTTTTTAATTAAAAAGGCAAAGCCGTCAGAATAATCACATGGGAAATTCCCAAAATACTCCTCTGATGCTAAAATGTAATTAAATTGTATCAAATTTGAACTTGATATAAAATCAAATTCAATATTTGTTGCATTTAATGTATTTGATATACCTAAAGCAGTTTCTAAATCAAGATCTGGTCCCCAGGACATCTCTCCATCATTTAAAGGATTGTTGTTTATAGTATTTCCACCAGACTGTGCATCACCAGTTGAAAGCATGATGCCATTTTCAAATGGAAAATTAGACAGATCACGTTCAAAATAACCGAAACTATTCAGGTTATTTATACCGCCATTAGCACTAGATGTAATATTAGAAACTTCAACACATCCTTCAATCAAATGGTTTTCGATGAGTTCTTGCGCTGTATATGAACTATTCACACTGATATTTTGTGAATTCACCATTATTGCACATAACACTGTGCAAATGAAAACAAAGTATCTAGTTGTTTTGGTAAGGGTATCGGCGAAAAATCGCGATTTGTTATTATTAGGTTTCAATGGACTTGATTTGAGTTATATCCTCAAAACTACTAATTAATCGATGAAATACTATATAAAATCGATGAAATGCATTAAATTTTAACATTTACTCAAGTTAATAGTCATTTATGTAAGCTGTATCTTACATAATTAAATGAAATTTTATCTAACGTTTTAGAGTAAAGTGACTTTTAAATGTTCTTCCGTCTTGTAGTTTTATATGGAACCAGTAGTCACTAGACGGTAGAGGTTGTCCGTTGAAGGTGCCATCCCATCCAGAGTCTGAGGGAGATAATTGTTT
>ENA-OREB01000279-OREB01000279.1-marine-metagenome-genome-assembly--contig:-NODE-279-length-26791-cov-4.798308_pt1 | contig 26791 bp, 6 predicted proteins | sample MGYA00248625_ERZ508552 | MGnify/ENA primary metagenome ERZ508552 (study PRJEB26219, sample SAMN06267888) | marine metagenome | isolation source: Monterey Bay, California, USA | place: USA:Monterey Bay...
AGGTCCACAGTGGCCCATAATCAGGAATCGGGCTTGCCCTCATCGACCATCTATGGCGGCTTTCAGGATCACTCTGGGAACTATTGGTTCAGCACTGACCAAGGCCTTGTCCAACATCCATCAGGCACCACAGATTGGATCCTGTTCGATGAACGCCACGGCCTTCATGAGACCGAATTCAACCGAACAGGAGTGCACCTCGGTACGAGCGGCACAGCCTATTTCAGCACCATCAACGGCCTGACCACTTTCGACACGGACTCCATTCTGACGAATGCTGCACTGCCTCTGCCTCCCTTGGTCATCACCTCACTGCTCCAACACAAAGCGGATTCCGGAGCGGTCAAGGAGGTGACCTTGGATTTCGAACGCCAAGGGACCCTGCACCTCGGTCCACAGGACGACTTCTTCTCACTCAGGTTGGCCTTGTTGGATTACTCCCGGCTGCCCCGCGAATTCCGATACCGCACCTGGCATGAAGAGGATGAGCCCACGGATTGGATCAGCATGGAAGGCAGTGCGATCAACCTCTCGGGAACGCCGCCGGGAGCCACCGAGGTACAGGTGCAGGCCCGCAGACGGGGCGAGCCTTGGGGCAAGATTCAGCGCACCATCTCGGTGACCGTAGAAGCACCGTGGTACCAGGACCCACTCCACATCGCACTCACCATACTCGCCTCCCTGCTCATCCTCGGGGGCTTGGTCGCCTTGCGTGTAAAATCGCTCACGGCAAGGAACCTCATGCTAGAATCCATGGTTTCCCAACGCACAAGCCGCCTCAATGATGCTCTCGAAGCCAAAGACACCTACTTGAAGGAACTGCACCACAGGGTCAAAAACAACCTGCAAATCATGGGCGACCTCATGGAATTACAGGCCGACCAAGAGCGGCTTCCAATAGTGCAGGAAGCGCTGGCCACAGGGAGGTTGCGCCTGGAGTCCATCGCTTTGATCCACAAGCACCTCTATCTCGACGCAAAGGCGCGAGAAGTCAATTTGACCGACTTCATCCATGAGTACGCTACACATGTGCAGGATGGCCTCGTCGATGAAACCGACCATGTCCAATGGGACATCCAAGGCGATAAAGTCCTGTTCGACATTGAATGTGCCCAGTCCTTTGGGCTGCTGCTCAACGAACTCGTCACCAACAGCCTGCGACACGGAAGAACCATTGCGAACCCATTGCGCATCGGCGTGCATTGGGAAGTCATGCCAGATGACCGCATCAAACTCCTGTATAAAGACAACGGACCAGGGCTTCCCTCGGCATTGGACCCCGCAATGGAGAGCACACTCGGAATCAAGCTCATACGCAACCTCACAGCACAACTTGAAGGCCAATTGGAACTCGATCCTGAAAACCGTGCCACTTGGAAATTCAACATCAGCTTTGCGTTTCGCAACACAAAACAGGCGACAGGGAGCAGCGTTTCACGAAAAAAGGATCTGCCACCGGGCAATAAGGATATTGGACCATGAGCAAGGGGCTGCGCATCATGATCGTAGAGGACGACGCCGTCATCGGTGAGGGCCTTCACGTGCAACTTCGGAAACTCGGGCACACTCCATTGCCTCCTGTGAGCAACCTCGACCGCGCCCATCATTTGCTCGACCACAACTCCATCGATGTCGTCATGCTGGACATTCACCTGCAACGCGGGGAAAGGGGCATTGACCTTGCGCACCACCTCGATGCGGAACACCACATTCCTTACATATACCTCACGGCCTACTCCGATGACAGGACATTGAAAGAGGTGGCAGAAACCCACCCCAGTGGTTATCTGGTCAAACCTTTCAGAAGGGCAGAATTAAAAGCCGCCCTCACCCTGATCGCGGCCAGAAAATCCACCTCGGAGCCTACAGTCGCCGGCCCATTCCAACCCAACATGAAGCGGCGCAAGCAAGAGAAGGAAGCTGCGCGCATCTTCGTCAACGTAGGCGGCGAATGGGAGCGGGTGGATATCCGGAACATCCGACACCTCAAGAGCGACCGCGTTTACACCGAAATCCATACTGTTGAGGGTGTTCTGGTCACCAGAAGACCCTTGGGAGAACTCTGCGATGAAATGGCAGAACATGGCGTCCTCAGAATCCACCGGAGCCAGGCCATCAACACCGCCTTCGTCACCAGACTGGAAACGGAACAGGTGCACCTCGGGCACGAGGTTTTCAAGGTCAGTCGCTCTCACCGAAAAGCCCTCAAGGAATCGGTGACCCGCCGCGAAAATTGATGGAACGCAGACGGCCAAAAACCAGAGGGTGTGCCTTCATTGATTCGAAGCGCACATTATCTGCTCCCAATGTCAATGCCCAATTCAATCAAAATTATATAATCACAAGTTCGGAATAATTATTTGTGGTTTTAATGACCAATAATTCAGCAACCTTCCGCCTTATTGACGTCCGCTTTGCGCACTGAGGCCCGGTCCGATTTAGCTTGGAGGCAACCTTATGCTGATGCCTTCTTTTACCGCGACGTGCTCCCCGATGGACGCCAAAACCGCCCTCTGCGTCTCCGATTTTAAGCAAGCAGCCACCTCAAGAATTGGCCTCGCCGTTCTTGTACTGGTCATGCTCTCCATGATCCTTCCCGCCGCGGCACAAATTCCTGACCACATCCCCGCCGACGATGCCTTGGAGGCCTTCTATCCTTTGAACAACGGAATCTGGACCGACCTTTCCGGCAATGGATGGAATGCCGGCACCAACACCCCTGCAGTAGACCGACATGGCGCCATCGGGGGGTGTGCGGACTTCACTGACCCCTCCGCCGGGCAGGATGTGACCATCAACGGCTTCGACATCGGAGCCGATGAATTCACCATTTCATTCTGGTACCGGAACTTGAATCCGACCCAACAGAATCAGACCCCCTTCAACACATCGCCCCACGCTGGAATCGCGGTGAATTACAACTACCAAGTTGCACAAAAACTGGCATTGTTCTTCGGCAATGGGAGTACCTGGAACCATGTGGCCGCCGGTGCCAGCACCAACACCTTCGTGGACACCGATTGGCACCACCTCGTGATCCGGAAGACGGGACTGCTCGTAGAAATGATCGTGGATGATCAAATCGAATTCACCACCACCCTGGGCAGTGCCACCCCTTCCAACATTCCCACCCAGTTCCATTTTGGTTCGGACACCTATAGCTACAGTGAAGTGTTCAATGGGTACCTAGATGAGCTGGGCATGTGGAGCCGGGCCCTCACGGACGCGGAAATATCCACGTTGTATTCCGGGATTGTCCCGCAGCTCCCCGCATTGTTCCCCACCAATCCCGATCTCGGGCCGGGCGTCACGGGCCTCCAGTTGCGGCCCATGTCCTCTTCAGATGGCCCCTCCGATTTCGCCTTCGACGTCTTCGACCTCGCGCGGGACAAACACCACGTCGCCCTCCGATTGAACGGCACGGGCATGTCCGGTGGTGAACTCGTGCGCACTGACGGCAGTGATCCCATCATCACGGTCATCCAATCGGGCCTGGATATCCCGCATTCCGCCACTTCAGATACGGTCACGCTGCCCGTCACAGGTGCACAGATCCAAGTGGAGACAGGCAGCACAACCGGCTCCGCGTTGTCCTTCCTCATCATCAACGGCCAGCCCCCGCTTCCCGAATCGATGGTCGACCTGCTCACCCCCACCGAGGGTGGACTGCCTGAATGGACGGAAATCACCACGTTCCAAGATGACCCGACCCAATGGCAGGAATGGGCCGCCGTGGTGGAAGACCCCATCCTGGTGGCCGACATGTACGGTGATGCCGCCACCTACACCGCCACCGCCTTTGCCTCCGATGGCACCGCCATGACGGACACCCTCATCGCCGGATACCACTTCGGCGACCTCGACCTTGCATCGGCCGACTTCAACGCTCTGGATGGCCTCGTCCGCCAAGACGTCGGGGGCAACGACTGTCAGGATCCCGTCGCGGGTTACCTCGGGGATTTCTCTTACGACGTTGTCGCCATCGGCGATCAATGCTGGTTCGCCGAAAATGTCCGCACTGCATCTCGCAACGACGGGGGAGCCATTGTTTCACCATACCACACGATAGCCGGGCCCTTCTGGGATGCCAATTCAGCTCCGAGGCGCAACGATTGGAACTGGCAAGGTTGCAACCCCGCTTATTCCTATTCAGGGGTCTGTCCTGCACCCAACCATGAGCTGGAGGCCATTTTCGGAAGGCTTTACAATTCATTCGCCGTTCAGGGCCACACGACGGCAGAGGCAGGACCTCTTGGCTGGGGTGGTGTTTGTCCAGTAGGTTGGAGGCTCCCCTCCGTAGCCCAATTCCAGACCCTCTGGGACTTTGCTGAGGCCGCATACCCCGGCCAATCCGCCCAGGCCTTGATGAGCGCCGAAGGGTTCAATCATTCCTTGGCCGTGCACCAAGGATTCGACGCCTTCGGTTTCAATGGAACAGCACATGGAGTCATTATTTCCAATACGTCATTCACCGGCTACAACATCGGTTTGTATGGTGGGTACTGGACTGGTGGACTTGAACCTTGGCAGGGCGGATGGGTGCCGGACCCCTACGGGGGCGGTGATTCGTATACCACAACTTTTTTCTTGGGTGCGGGGGGTACCCAGCCTTCCTTAAGTCCAACTGGCTCTTACTTTGGTAATGCGGTTCGATGCATCAGGGAGACGCCAGTCCTACAGACATTGGGCTACCCCTTCGTGGACCTGCCGGAAATCCGGCCGTTGGAGGGCAGTGTGGACTCGATGGGGCTCTGGGCGGAGCACGCCGACGTCCAATCCTTTCAGTCCCACCACCTCGCCACACGCTATGAAGCCGGTGGGACCTTTGCCGAAGGAGAGCTGCATGTCAGCTTCCCCATCACGGCGCCCCTGTACGATGGGGAGACCTTTGAGGATGTGCCCTACACAGGTGCCGACGCCGTTGCCGCCAGCCTGCCCTACTGGGGCTTCCCCAACGGCGTGGAGGGCTACGCGGAACTCTTCGTGGAGGTCACCAGCGTGGACAATCCGTCGGTCAAGTATGCCGTGACGGTCAACTCGGAGGACCACCCGCTCATGAACAAGGATTGTCCCTTCCTCATCCAGGACAGCCTTCGGACCTCCATCCCGATGGATGTGCTCACCGCCGCGGGATTCCAGCCCGGACAGCCCGTCGACGTGTCCGCCATGGCCTTCTGGGCTACCCCAGCCCGGAGGACAGCCCTGTTCAGCCAAAACCACATCCAGAACCGACAGGTCCTCTGCACCGAGATCGACCCCCTCGTGCAAGCCAACCTCGTGCCCGACACCGCACGGGTCGGCACCGTGACTGAATTGACCTTGACCTTCAATGACCAGTTCCCCTCCTCCGGCGGATACCTGCGCATCCAACGTCGCGATGCTGCCGATGCGGATGACCCCGACGGTGGATGGTCCTATCTCGTGGAGCAGACCGACGGCACTTACCAGGCCACCACGGACCGCAGCCAAGCCACATCATGGCGCAACCTCGACGCCGACGTCGACGGCACCGTCGATCCCTTCACCATACAGGACGCGCTGCCGGATTACCCATGGAAGTGCAAGCAGGTGCAGTACCGCGTCGAGCAGGACATGTGCGGCACCTACTACGCCGGCCCTCCCGTGGGCGTGCACATCATGGGCGACATCAATACCCCCTGGACCGTCGACGGTGTGCTCCAGGAGGAAATCGAAGTCAGCAAGGGCGACTATCCCTTCAAGGTGAAGCTCCAATGGGGCAATGCCACCGACCAGGAAGAGCTCGTGGACCAGTTCCGCATCTACCGCAGGCTCTACACGACCCACGTCGATACCGGCGTCGGCTGGACCCAGATTTTCTCCACGGAGGACCTGCTGACCTATGAGGACGAGGACCTTGCCGCCGGATTGCTCTATGAATACAAAGTGGGCGCCCTCATGACCTGTGGGGATGGCAACGGCAACGAGGTGAGCGTGGAGTTCTTCCCACCCTACCCCAACGACATCGGCTTTCGCTCCTCCTTCGGTGCGGTATCGGGCACCATCCTCTACGAGGACGGCGTGACCCCCTCGGGAGACGTGAGGGTGGAACTGCAGCCGCAAGGGCAGAACGACGCCCGCAAGTCCATCCAGCTCGGAGACGACCACTACATCGCATTCAACCTCGGTGGGCTCACCGAAAATTCCAGCCTCACCTGGCCTGACATCCACACGACCCAGAACGGAGAGGTCATGACGCTCTCCCAGTGGATCAAATGGGAAAGCACGGACGTAGGACCGAATCCGGACCCGTTGATGGCCGCCAACATGACCAATGCCGAAGGCAATGTCATCGAGGCCTTCGCCCTCTGGGGCGACACGGCCGATGCGGCCCCGGGCCACTACCGACTCAACCTGCGCCAGGAGAACATCCGGCGGGATTTCACGGACATCGAATTCAAGTTCGACGAGTGGCACCACGTCCTCCTCACCCTCGAGGAGGGCACCGCCAATGGCATCGGATACAGCCTGACCCTGTCCGCCCATCCCGACCAAGTCGAGAAGGTGACGCGAACGGAGCAGACACTGGAATTCCTGCAGATGACCCCGGAGAATTACGAGGAACTGCGGGCCGGCTGGCACAGCTTCACCTGGAATGGAGCCGTCGCGCCCGATACGGCCTGCACCGACCCCTTCAGCGCCAACTTCAACCCCCTGCTCATCAATGGCAGTGCACAGTTCTGCATGGAGGCCTATGCCGCCGAGGATGCCGGATGCGCCGACCCGTTGATCGCTGCGGCGCCGGCGGGTTATGACCTGCCGCTTGGCATCGGGGGGGCCTGCGATTACAGCGGAGTCGCCACGGGCGACCTCATTTCCGTGCGCTGGTTCTCCGATGCCTCCGCCACACCCGATGAATTCCCCGTGATCTACCGGATGGACGGTGGAAGCGAAGTGGAGGTAGCCCGATTCGACAGCGAATTGGCCGTACTGCACACCGACGGGCTGGACTCCACAGGTGCCTCGACCTACGCCTATTCCATGCCGGTCCTGACGACACAGCTCGTCCCTGGCGATTACCGCATCCGCGTGCTCGACAAGTCCACCGGGTCCGAGACGGACGCCAATGATTTCAGTGGCAACTTCTCCGTTCGCAACGACCGCGGTCAGGAATACGTCAACTGCATCCAATACCTACCAAGCGAAGTGGTCAATGGTGAATATGACTTCAGCGTGTTGTCTGCCGGTTGTGCAGTCAACACCGCCGACCAGGCTGTCACTGTCCTGACCGATTGTGCGGAGTGCTATTCGATCGGCATCGCACCGGGCAGCACCTATGAACTGGCCTTGGGTACGGGCGGAGCGGATCACCTTGCCACCACCGGATTCAGCCTGGCCTTCTGGTTCAAGGCCGCGGAGGGCACCGCCGACCTGCTCACCCTCACGGACCGCAACGACCCCTCCAAGTCGCTGGTCCTCTCCAGCATCCCGGAAGCCTATCCCGACGCGGGCCCCCTGCGCCTCGGGTATACCGGAACCCGGCTCGCGATGACCGGCACCGGCTCAACCCCCGGCGCCCTCGCCCGCTACGACAGCTTGCCCAGCAACGTCTACAACGTCTTCGGACTGCAGCCCGGCCAATGGTACCAAGCCGTGCTCGAGATGACAGCCGCCACGGGCGGCATCCTGACCGTGCGCTCGACCGACCTCAACAACGGCGATGCCGAACCGTGGAACAACACCCGCACCTTCGACTTCACCGCGGAAGGCCAATACTCGGCGCCAATCGACCACATCGATCCAGCTTCCATCCGGTTCGGTAGCGCCACTTCCACCGCGCAGGTCACGGTACACGGTGCTTCACTGTGGACCTCATCCTTGTTGCCCGCTCAGCAAACCGCACTGTTCGAAGGCATCAGCACCGACGGTCTCTATGCCGATGGCGCTCTCCAAAACCAGCAGGGCCTATGGCAGGGAACTTCCAACCTGCCGCTCGATGCCCTCGCCGCTGTCCTCGTTCCCAACAACACGGGCCAATTCGTGGACCACATGGCCGGCAAGCACCTTCGGGGCCTGGGCGGCCTCAACGGCACGGCCGTTTTGTCAGAGCCACTCTTCGCCTACAGCGCCCTGACCACCGCGGCCGACAGCGCCGGGGTCATTGCGGGTTTGACCGCCATCGGCTCGGCTTCAGGCGGACAATTCTCCGTGCGCACTGCCCCCTGGGGAACGTGCATCCCGGGGTGCAGCCGACTGGAGACCGCCTGCAACTTCAATCCGTTCGCCTCGCTGTACACACCCTGTGACATCTCCTGCACAGGCGAGCAGTTCATCGTGGAGCAACTGTCCACCGGCCATTGGCACCTCGACGAGATCCGCGGATTCAGGGCGGCCTCGCCCCTCGCCTACGGGGAAGACCGCCTCGACCCCTACACGACCCGCGAAGCCGCGGACTTCTGGATGCACCAATACCCCGACCCCCTTACCGAGGGCCTGTTCTGGATGCTCGACCTGGACGAGAACGTCGGCAATGCACTCTACGACCGCTCCAAATACGGGCAGGACCAAGACAGCTGGACCAAGAACCACGCCCACATCCTGCACCAGCAGATCGATGAGGCGGGTGTAACCACCGTGAATGCAGCTTGGGACGGTCACAACCACTACCGGAACGCCACGCCGTTGTCCCTCAAGAACTTCGACAACACCGCCCAGACCGACGGCAAGTACAGCATCGGCAACGTCAAATACGTGGGCGCCAGCACCATTTTCGACGTCATCCCCGCCAAGTCCTCCGGCGGTTTCGCCCACGACTTCATGCCTCCGCAATCTTTGGCGCTGGTGGGCGATTTGGTTCTCAATTCCACGGACATCGACTTCACGGACGTTTCGGCCTTCGAAGTGGACCTGAATGTCCACTACCAGGACATCCAGACCGGGCACCCGGACTACTCCGGCACCGGCGACCCCATGGCCTCCGATTGCCCGGTCAAAGGCGTCCGGTTCAAAGTCGACGGCACACTCCTGAGAGACGATCAGCAAGAGCCTTTCGAAACAGACGAATTGGGCCGCCTGACCATCTCGGTGAGCCGGGGCGAGCACACCATCGAGCCCATCTTTACCCACCTTGATGAGGAAGGAACGGATGATGACCACACCTTCAATTCCACCCCCACCAGCGGAAAGGTGGTCTACGTCACAGGACCCTCCCCCCGCAATTTCGATGGGAGTGTGGATCCCCAATTCCAATTCATCGACGTCACCACCCGCAGGATTGTGGGCCGCGTGATCGGAGGTGAAGTTCAAGCGGCCAAGGAGTGGGACGCCTCCCAAAACAACCTCGGTATCGCTTCATTCCAGTTGGTCAAGGAAAACCCGGTCGAAAACAGCGAAAGCTTCTCTCTCGCCCACACCTGCCCTGCCGTACAAGTGACCACGGACATCAAGGGACAATACGACGTCCTGGTCACACCGGGCCACTACCGGATGGCGACACCCCATGATGCCGCGGGCTTCCCCGCCATCTTCTCCAAAAACGACTACAGCGACCTTGATGTGATGGGCTGGGAAGGTGAACCCGTCGACAGCTGGGTGCATGCCTTCCGCGACGCCACCAAAGACGACGGCGAAGGCAACTACAACATCAACGACCCCGCCTACGCACAATGGAAGACCGTAGCAAAAACCGAATGGAACCAAGAGTTGCAATACCCCGGGAAATCCATCAGCGGGGATGCCTTACCAGAGGATGCCTACCATCGCATTGACCTCGTTCATCGGCCAGACCCTACCATACGAGTCCTTCAAACATCTGCCGATGACTCTGGAGTGTGCAGTCGGAATCGCCATGAACACATTTATGAGCCGCTCGAGGACGTATTCCTAGGCGAGACTCATTTGACAATAGACAATGAAAATGGCCTCTTTGCCAGTCCTCTTGCCGAATCTCTTGTGAGCTATCAGCAATACCGAACCAGCCAAGAAGACGAACTTGATTCGGAAGCTTCATTCGATGGTGCGATTCCATTTTTGATGGGTCTCCCGGTAATCAAATCAAACATGCTGTATTGCATGAATGTCAAACCCGTTCAGGAATACAAAACCCAATTCCTGAAATCTGACAGCACTCATTATGACTTTGCATCCTCTGACATCTTGTGGGGCAACAATTACCAGCTGGCCATTTTGAATGGTCTGGGAAGCTCGATCGATATGGATGCCCAGCCGAGCGATGTGGGCCAAGAATTTCTTCAAGTGGAGCTGACCGCGGAAGACAGTTCAGGTTTCACCTATGGCTTCTATGGAATCGAGCCCACCTTCAATCTCAACGACCAAATTCCTCGCGCCCAATTGTCCATCCAATTGATGCTCGGAGACATTCCAAAAGCACAATGGCGGCCATTTGAAAAAATCATAAAACCAGATGATGACCTCACAACAGTACCAAGTCTCTTAAAAACTCCTGCAGGCGAAATCATTTATCAGCATAGTCTATTCACGGCCATCATTCTCGGCTCATTTGAAGAGGTTGCCGGAGTCCCTGTATCGAGGGACCCTTATCTCGAGTGGATTTTGCGAGACCCCCCTGGCGACGGCAGCTCCTGCACCCTGGTGTCGGGATCCAAACTGAGCTACTCCAAAGGCATGTCCATGAGCTTCACTGAGAAACGTGCCAGAGCAAAAAACACCCACTTCAAGCTGAAAAAACAAGTAGCAGATGGTAATCAGGTGGCTCCGCTGGGCGTGGGACTGCAGTTCTCCACCGAAATCAACACCGAAACCGGAAAAGACATAAAGCACAAAGAAGAATATTCCGAGAATAGTGCCGGTGGAGTAGACATAAAGGAAACCTTCGAATTCGATGAGACCATCAGCACATCGGACCTTGAGCAAAACATGGATTATGGCATCAACCAAGACCTTTTTTACGGAAAAGTCACCAACACTTCCATGGGTGTGATGCGAAGCTTTGAGCTATTGACAGTAGATGAATCTATTCAAGCGTTGTCTGGTCCAATCCGTGCGAGCGCCCTCGGACTGGACATGTCGAACAAGAGCTACGTACAAATCCGCGACTTGGATTCCAATGGAGTAGCAGACGTTGTACCATTCATTCGAATCACAGAAGCAGGAGAATGGGATGCAGAAAATGGTCTTCTCGAGTTCATTGATTTCATGCCAGCCTGGGTGGATCGTGTATCCTTAAGTCAACTTCCTGCGAGCGACTTTCTAAAAACACAATACACCATAGAATCTGTAGATATTCCCCTGTTGGAATTGGCACGAAATGACTATTTCCAAAGCCATCCAGATCTCTACGCTTGGCCAGACGGAACCCCTTCAAACGTGCCTTATTCCCAACTTGGGTGGAGCTACCCGCCCGGCATGATGCTCGCTAACAACGACGATCATAGATGGGACCTTTTTCATCAAAAGTGGATGCAGGACACGATGATCGTGACGAACGGAATAGATGATTTCCCTGACAAAGCCAGTACTATTCTGAGGGGTTACAATGCTCCAGACAATGCACTTTCCGCTTTTGACTTCCTGAATTCAGCAAACTACCCATCCGATATCCTGAATCGACTGCTATTGGACCAAGTCACGGGAGATGATCGGGTAGGTCCTGGGTACCAATACAACGGAGCATCCCAATTAGACTCCGTGCGATTCTTCAATAATCAAATCGCAGCCTGGTTCAAAATTCTGGCAGAGAACGAATTGGAGAAAATCCAAGAGCGCAAGAAACTCTTTGACAATTTGGATCAATTCTCAGACCCCGATAACTTATCCAATTGGGGCGAAAACCTGGAGTCATCCTCAGCAGACTTCAATTCATTTTCTCTGGACGATTTCTCATCCATCACTACTGAGGACGGTGATACCCTTCTCATGACGCCTCTCAACAGCGACGCATCATTGTGGAGCGAGGCCAACTTTGAACCCTTCTTCCTTTCATTCAGTGGTGGAGGTGCGAGCTATACCCAAAGCGTATCGAAATCCAACTTCGAAGAAGTCACCAGAACGACGATTTTGTCTTCTGAATCCTCCGGAATAGTGGACTCAAAGTCAACTATTAATGGTTTGGGATACAGTAGCAATCAAGAACATTTCAAAACAGTCACAGAAACTCGTAAAAACAGCTCGTCCAATGAAACCAGCATGGGATATTCTTTCACCTTGAGTGATGACGATGAACAGGATTTCTTTCTCGTTGCTGTCATCCCCGGGCGCGGTATGAATGGACCCATTTTCCTCAATCTCGGAGGAGCCGCTTCATGCCCTTGGACACACGAAGAACCTAGCAAATTCCACGAATGGTACCCTGCCCTCATACCGGGCGACTACAACCCCGTTGCCAACAATGGCGTCCTGAATTGCGAGAGTCTCGACAATTACACCATAACGCGAGAATTTGACCCCGAAGAATGGCAAGTGGTCCCACTGGAATCGACATCCAGCGATAGTGAAAGTGATAATGACAATTCATGGGGCGGAATCCCATCTGGCCCTTTTGATGACACACTATCTACGAATGTGATGGGATTGCCTTCAAGCGCAGTTTCAACTCTTCTGGTTCCCGCAATCCTTGCCGTTCAGACCGGTATCGCCATTTATGCAGCAGTCAAAGGAAATATTGATGGGGCTGCTACAGCAGCAGTAGTCACTGCAAAAGCGGCGATAATGACAATCGCCGACCAAGTCTTACACGAAGTTTGGAGGGATCAAGTTATTGATGATTTCCAGTTTGATACGGACACGGCTTGGAGCGGATTTGATGCAACTTTGGTTCCGGAGGACCCCGGTTTGGCACTGGATCAAGAACTGTGCGACCTCATCCTCGAACCCACCAGTCCAGGGAAGCTCGAGCAGCTCCAAGTGCAGCCGGAACCCATCCGCATGGAGGTACCGAAGATCACCTTGTCGTACACTGCCCCGGACGGAACAGTCTACACGGGAATGGACACCATCAATCCGCCGATCACCTCCTTCATGGACGAGCCGATCGGACTGACGATGGAAGTGCGCAATGACACTCCCTATCCCTTTGGTGGTCCCACTAACTATGTCTTCTACAACGACATCTTCTACAACACCCTTGGAGCACAGGTCTTCATCGGGGGGCAGACCTCCACGACAGTGGAATACCAGGTAAATCCCTCCTGGTCCGCGGGACCGACCTATGCGCCGGTGACGATCCACCACAGCGGGGTGGAGAGTCCGGAGTTCATGAGTGGGTCGGTCGACGTGATCATGTTGTCGGTGTGCGACTGGAACATCCAGGACGAGGCGAGGGTGTATGTCAATTTCGAGCCGGCGTGCTCGGATGTGGCGCTGACCGCTCCGCTGGAGAATTGGTCGGCCAACCTCGATTTGGTGGCTTCGGGCGCCTACTTCTCCACCGAAGGTAAAGTGCCCTTGGCCGTGGACATCGCCCGCAACGACTACACCAACTGGCAGCACCCTGATGACGGAGATCCGGTCATCGTACAGTACCGCCCCACCGGCACCACGCAATGGACCACCATCACGGGAACCAACGCCGCCAATACTGCAGTGGCCGATGAAGATGGGCGGGTACAGGATTTCAACTTCACTTGGAATCCGCTCGACGCACCGGACATCTGCAACGGATTCGCGGGCCAATGCCAAGGCTACGAAGGCGGGATTGAGCTGCGGGCCATCACCCAATGCGCCAGCGAGTTTGCCGTAGACGAAATCTCGGATGTCATCGCAGGCACCGTTGATTTCGTGCGGCCTGAGCTCTACGGCAACCCAATGCCTGCCGATGGTTTCTACCGTCCGGGCGATGAGCTGACGTTGCGTTGGTCGGAGGCCATGGAGACCTTCTCTCCCACCGCTTCGCTGAATCCAGATTCGGTGCGGATGATGACCACGATGAACGCCAACTACATCGAGAATTCAGGCGGCCTTCAGTTCACAGCCGGAGAATACTTGGGCATACCCCAAGGGCCTGCGCTCGATGCGGCAGGTTGGTCCATGTCTTGGAAACTCTGGGCAGGTGGCGAAAGTGTGCCGACGGGCTTGCCCTCCGGTGTGGTCTTTACCCAGGGCGACCAAGCCTTGGCGAGCCTCAGTGCCGAGCTTGTCGATGCCGGTCACCTCGCGGTCGTGCACCGCGCCAATGGTGCCGTCGTCGATGCCGACACGTTGGTCATTCCGCTGCAGGCAGGCACCAATTGGAACCCTTTCTGGAACACCTTCGAACTGATCTTCGAGCCCGCAGCTGACGCCGGTGCGGTGGACATCTCCCTTGACCTCAACGGAACAGGGTTGCCTGCCCTGGGATCGCTTTCTTTTGCTGGCTTGTCCTCCAAGCGGGTCACCTGGGGCAATGGATGGAGCAACGGTGAAGCCACCGGGACCCCCTTGCCGCTCCCATTACAGGACATCCGCATGTGGAGTTCGCAGCGGGAGACCCAGCTCTCCATGACACCCAACCTTCAGTTGACAGGCAAAGAGCTTGGATTGCAGGTTTGGCTCCCGCTCGATGAGCTCAGTGGGGTGCCCGTAGAGGAAGCCCGAGGTCGCGACGTACAGATGGAAGCCAACTGGTTCAATACCACAGGCGCCCAAGCCCTCGACTTTGCCGGCAATACAGGCGACATGGTCCCGTCGCTGGCGGGCATCAACTTCACGCCTGTCGGATCGCGGAGCACGACACTCGAATTCTGGATGAAGCCAGGAGGACCGAACGAAGCCATCCTTGGCGTCAACGGAAGCGCGGACCCGAGCCTGGACACAGAATGGAACTCGTGGTCTTTTGAGACCGATGCAGCCGGACACCTGATCGTGGCCAATGGCAACGACACCTTGCGGACACCGTCGACCCTCACGGACCGGTGGCACCACATTGCCCTGGTACGGCACCACAACGGCGCTGTCAACCTCTATCTCGATGGAGACGGCATAGACTCCGATGCAGCCTACAGCCACGGCTCGATGATCCCCCTCAACTTGTTTGTCGGAGCGCGCAAATTCAATGCGGGACCCACGAGCTATGACATGCCTTTCACCGGCAAGTTTGACGAGTTGCGGGTCTGGAGTACGGCCGTCCCTGTGCAGACCATCCGGGAGCGCGAACGCGACGGGGTGTATGGCTACGACAACCTCGTGGTCCACGCCCCCTTCGAAGCGCGCAGCGCAGGGGACGATGCAGTAGAGGCCGACCAGGCATACACCTACACCGCGTGGGACGGGTACTTCTACTACAACGACCCCTCATCGCTGGCCATGCCACAATCGTTCCTCGCCAAGGATTGGCTGAACGCCATGGGCAGCACGGAGGTCTCTTCCATCGTCCAAAGCGCCGATGCCCCGCTCATGCAGGCAGAACCGCAATCGACCCTCGGCGCCAGCGGCGACGTGGCTTCAGTGAGCTGGAACTCCCTGCACGACGAGTGCATCCTGGAGCTCAACGAGGACGCCTTGTACAAGTACGAGGACCAGCTCGTCACCTTCACGCTGCCCAAGTCGGGACTGCGCGATGCCGCCGGCAACACCACGGCGTCCGACCTGACCTTCGAGATGCGCATTGACCGCAACCCGCTCAAGTGGGGCGACGCCTTCCTCACGTGGGAGGGACAGCCCGAAGATGGGTTGATGATCACCACCACAATCGCCAACGTGGGCAATGAAACGCGCTATTTTGAAATCGCAGGGCTGCCCTCTTGGATCGAAGTGTCTCCGCTCAGCGGAACGTTGCCTGCGGACAGCGAGATCGAAATCACCTTCACCGCCGAAGGGCCACTCGATGTGGGCACCTTCCTGGTGGATGCACTGCTCAAAGGGGGCATCCCTTGCGGCACCAACGCCACCGGCGGATTCTGCTATGGCGAGCGCACTACGATGGAAATCGATGTGTACCTCGAAGCACCCGAATTCACGGTAGAGGCCATGAACTTCACCAATGTGATGCCCGTTGTGGCCCGCGCCTACAAGAACAGCATCGCCAGCGACAACCCCCGCGACATCGTTCTGGCCTACATCGGTGACGAATTGCGCGGCTTCTCGCCACTCGACCTCAGTGTGGCCGACCAACAACTCGCGTTTGTCTCCGTCTTTTATAACGATGACGAAGCCGCCGAAGCCATCGAGTTCCGCATCTGGGATGCCCGGACCGGAGCCATCCGCGCCGAAGTCGATGCGCACTGGCCTGACCTGTCCGGAGAGCCGCTGACCGTCCATCCCAATGAAGATGGATACAGCAGCCTGTTCCAGCCCCTGCTGCTCAACGCCTCCGAAAAAGTGGAGTCCGTGACGCAGCTGCTGCCCGGTTGGAACTGGGTTAGCTTCAATGTGTCCGAGGATGACGGCAGCATGATGGAGGTCGAGAAGGCCTTTGCCAGCCTGCCCGAAGCCGACCTGCTCAACGTCAAAGGCCACGGCGTCGGATCCTTCCGCACTGCCGGAGTCTGGACACCGACCGGCTTGCCCGCTGCGGCCTCGAGTAGCGTTGACCTGGGCATGCGATATCAGGTGGAAATGAAATCGGACGCGGACACGACGTGGACCTTGCGCAACATCGGGCCCGCCGCCCATCCACTCGATCACCCGCAGGACCTTGTGGTCGGATGGAATGAGCTCGGTTATCTCCCCCAGGTGCCCCTCTCCGTGGAAGACGCCATGCAGGGGCTCGCCGACGCCGACACCGTACTGCAGTTCGACGACCTCGTCAAGAGCCGCTACGAAGGCTTTGCCCTTTACGCGGGAGACGGCGAATGGATCGGATCGTTGGGCACAATGCGACCCGGCAACGGTTACCGCATGCGATTGGGTGATCTCACCAGTGTCGATGCGGCATCAGCGGCACCGGCCGGCACCCTCGAATGGCCCGTCGTAGGCGCCTTCTACGATGCAGGCTGGCGCACGGACAATTCCTTCGACGGCACAGCGGCTCCCGATGCCGCGTGGCCAGAACAAGATGTCCGTGGACTCGAAGGCACCATGAACATGGTCGTCCGCCTCGAGTTGCCCCCATCGCAGCCCCAAGGCTTGGGCGATGCGCTCGGTGCCTTCGTGGAAGACGGGCAAGGCTTTGTCCGCTGTGTTGGACAGGCCATCCCGCTCGACAGCGATGCGGGCCTGCTGTACTTCCTCACCGTCTATGGCGAGGTGGGCACCTCGGACCTCCTGCACTTCCGTTGGAAATCTGGCCTCACCGACCTCGAATACGTCGCCGACGAAGGCACCACATTCGAAGCCACGCGTTTGCGCGGCGACCTGCAGGCGCCCTTCCTTCTGCGCTTCTCAGAAGCGGGCCTCAGCACACCGGATCTGGATGGCGACCTCATCGCCTACCCGAATCCGTTCCGCGATGAACTGACCATCCATTGGCACGGCACCCTGCCCGTACAATCCTTGCGGATCGAGGATGCGAACGGGCGCCTGGTCGAAGTGCTCGACTGCGACCAGATGCTCAACGGCCCCTGCCGATGGGTCGCTGGCGGCATCGAGAACGGAGTGTACTTCGTCCGGGCCATGACTGCACAAGGACAAAGGACTGTACGCGTCATTAAATGATGAATTTCCCCTCCCGAATTCGGGAGGGGAAGTCACCCCTACCATGCATAACATGACCTCCATACTCAACCGATTGACCCTCCTGCTCTGGGCGGCAGGGACGGCCTTGTCCACCATGGGACAATGCCCGGGTGAGGTCGTGTTGGATTACCAGGGGGCTTCTTGTGGCTACGGCCTGATGAAGGGCCAGACCTTTACCGTTCCCGCAGATGGCAACCTGACGTCCATTCAGCTTGCCGTGTGCAGCGGCGCGGACAACACGCTGGCCATTCGTCAACACAACGGCACTGGCAACGACTGGGCGGCGGGCAGCATCATCGGGACAGCCGATGCTTCCATTCCGGCCACCGGTTCCGTGGCCGACTGCTATGTGAGTGTGAACGGCTTTCTGCACTATTCCGAGCAGACGTTCACCTTCTCCAACCTCGGACTACAGGCGGGCAACACCTATGTGATGCACCTTGTCCAAGGAGCGGCGGCAACCGGCTGTGCCGTGGGATATTCTGATGGACAAGCCTTCAATGGAAGTGGTCCACAGGTCGGAACGGACCTTGTCTTCGAATTGACCCATTGTCCTGACCCCACGCTGGTCTTTGGATGTACCTCGCCGTCGGCATGCAATTATGACCCTGCGGCCACATCCGAAGACGGATCTTGCCTTTTGCTGGACTGCCTTGGACATTGTGGTGGCAATGCCTACCTCGATCCGGACTGCGGTTGTCTCGCCTCAGAGGCCGAAGCCGGATCCTGCCTGGGTTGCACTGATATCGAAGCCTGTAACTATGACGCCACCGCCACCGTGGAAGATGGGTCCTGCCTTCCAACAGATTGCCATGGGGACTGTGGAGGGTCGGCCGTGGTGACCGATTGCGGGTGCATCGGGGGACAAACGGGCATTCCCGCCAACGCCTGCATTGACGGCTGTACCACGGAGGTCATCGCCAGCGACAGCACAGGCTGCAGTCCCGGTCTGATGGAAGGGCAGAGTTTTACGGCCACCACCACCGGCCACATCAAGCAAATCTGGCTGAAAGTCTGCTGCGCTTCCGATGCTCAGGTCACCCTGCGCAACCAAGCCGCGACCGACGCGTGCGCACCTCCCGCATGGAATTCAGGCGAGGTGATCGGCGTAAGCAACTTGGTTTCCGCCTCCTGCACAGGTTTGGCCAACTGCTTGACAGGTGGCGGCGTAGATGGATACGCCTGGACCATTTTCGAGGTCAACAACCTCCCTGTACAAGACGGCCAAGGGTACATCATCGAACTGAACCAAGGCGTAGCACTCTCCTCATGCGTGGCGGATTATGCCGGCGGAACCGCATTTGATGCAGCGGGAGCCGAACCCTCCCGCGATCTGGTCATGGAGGTACACACCTGCGCAGCAGACCTCGTCTTCGGCTGCACCGATCCTGCGGCATGCAGTGGCTACCATGCATCGGCCACCCACAATGATGGCAGCTGCGTCTACGCCGATTGCCACGGAACATGCGGCGGAACGGCGGTCATCGATGCCAACTGCGGTTGCATCGGTGGTGAAACCGGCATCCGCACCGAACAGTGCATTGACGGAACCATTCAGGAAGCACTGGCGCACGATGATGCAACTCCTTGCTCTGCAACGCTGAGCGGCCAAACCTTCACCATGTCTGCGGATGGGTTCCTGACATTGGCCGCATTCAATCTCCTGGTCTCCTCAGGACAATCCGTAGAGCTCCACCGCGAGGATGGCCCCCTGGCCGGCACCTTACTCGGCACCGCCAACCGGTCGGCCGAAGGCACGCCCTGTCTGGCCGGCACCTACGATTGGCAGTCCCTCGACTTCGAAGGCATTCCGATGGAAGCTGGACGTCAATACCGCCTCAGCTTCACCACGGGCAATGCCCGGCGAATCTGCTCCACCAACTATGCGGATGGCCACGGCATCACCTCCTCAGGCGCACCATCCACGGAAGACCTCGCCTTCCGCATCGTCCATCGAATCCCCAACCCAGGAGAGCTCTTCTGGGGGTGCACAGACCCTTCCTTCTGCAACTACGAACCGGCAGCCACCCATGACAACGGCAGTTGTGCCCCCATTGATTGCAACGGCGATTGCGCCGGGGGGGCAACCACCATTGCCGGTTGCGGATGCGTGGGAGGCAACACAGGCATCGACCCTGCATCGTGCTACGGGTGCATGGAGCCCACAGCCTGCAACTATGCGCCCGGTGCCATGATCGACGACGGATCCTGCGGGGTCTACGATTGTCACGGCACCTGCGGAGGCACCGCTGTCAACGACCCCACATGCGGCTGCATCGGCGGCGAAACCGGCATTGACAGCGACCTCTGCCATACTGCGCAATGCCAAGGCACCACCACAACCTCCACCTACACGGCCGCTTTTGACATGAACTACATCGGGTTCAACAACAGCGGCCAGACTTTTACCGCCGCAGAAACCACCTTCCTTTCTGCTGTGCGCTTGCGCCAACTCGATGCCCCAACCAACGCCCTCACAGTAGAGCTGCGGACGGCGGATGGAGCTGATGTGCATTCCGGAACCTTGCTGACCGCAGGCTCGGCCACGCTCTGGGACGACACCCCGGGCGAGGGAGGCGACATTCTGGTCCAGCTCGATGTCCCAGCCGCGCTCCAATCCGGCGCGACCTATGCCCTGCGTTTGGTCGGAGGCGACTGGAAAGCCATCGGCCCCAACCTCAATCTGATCGACGGTGGCGGCGCCTTTTCAGGCCTAGATATGTCCGCAGGCACATCAGACCTCTATTTTGAGTTGGTGACCTGCGCTGAACTCATTGGCTGCACCGTCAGCACAGCCTGCAACTTTGACGCTACAGCCACCCTTGACGACGGCAGCTGCACCTATCCTACCGCCGGCGAGGACTGCGACGGCGCCCCTTGTGCTGCCGATGCCGACAACGACGGCATTTGCGCCGCTGTTGACCTCGACGACAACGACCCGTTTGTCTGTCAGGACAGCGACAATGACGGTTGCGACGACTGTCTCAGTGGCACCTATGACCCTGCCAACGACGGAGAGGATGCCGATGGAGACGGCCGTTGCGACAGCAGCGACCTATGTACCGATCTCACGGCCGACAATTTTGCGGACCCCGCCAACGGTGCCTGCCAAGGCACCTGTGACACCGCCCCCGTTTTCGAAGCGTTGGAAACCACCCAGTCCGCCTCCGGCCTCAACATGCCCAATGGACGCATCAGCCTGACCTTGTCCACAGGCAACTTCCCCTTCACCCCAGCCGCTGCTTTCGAAGCCACGACAGTCGAACTCACTGGAATCAATGGCAGTGCAGACTACACCTTCTCCCTGGACACCGATACGGTTTCAGTTTTGCCTGGATTCTATTCGGTCATGGTCTACAACGAAGAAGGCTGTCCCGGCGTGTCCAGTGCGCCAGGGGGCTCCGCCTTTGGCCAGCCACCCGTAGAACGGCGGGCCATTGTCGGATACCTGCAGTGCTGTGGCGGAGTCTGTGGCGTGTATGACCGCGACACCGACGGCATCTGTGACAACGAGGACAACTGCACCGATCGCACAGCTCCCAACTTTGACGACCCCGCCAACGGGCCATGCCAATGAGGGTGCCGCGCAATCCCTGAAAGGCGGAACTACAGCTGTAACCGCGGAAAAGGCTTTCCTTTTTAGCCAGCTCATTGGTGGTGACAGCGCCATACTTGTCGGTGACCTTCTCAAACTTGTCGATGTGATCGCCGTCCACATTGGCCGGCAGGATGTCCTCACCAATGCCCTCGGTGATGTAAGGATCGATCTCCTTCTCTTCGAACCATCCGGTCTCATGGTACTTCTTGAAGACAGAGCCATAGGAGTCCACCCCCCAGATCTGGATGTCCGGATTCTTTTCTTTCAGGTATTTCGCCGTTCCACTGATGGTACCTCCCGGCTTGAATTGACCGTTTCGCTCCGCCCCTGGCTGGTGATAACCGAAAAGCCCAGCCAATGCCTGTTGCGGTCGTGAATCATCGCCATCCGACAAACCGTTATGGACTTCGCCCGCAGATATCTTCCGCGAAATGCTACCTTGTATGTGTGCGCCTAAATTGCTTCATAGCCGCCCTTTTCGTGTTGCTCTTGGGCATTCACGCCGGTTGTTTGGCCCAAGGTTCAACGTCCAACCAACAAAGGCTCACATTGAGCCACAGGTCCTACAATGCCCTTGACGGCCTGTCGAGCAATTGCGTTTTTGCCATCGAAAAAGACGCGCTCGGATTTATGTGGTTTGCCACGTCCAAGGGATTGGACAGGTTTGATGGCAATCGGTTCGCACCCCATTTGTACGCCGACATGGTGCAACCTGAACAGAGGCTGTCGCAGGTGTTCATCAAATTGACCGCCACCCCTGAGCACGAATTTATTCTGCGGCTTTCACAAGCGGTGGACAACCAAGAATCCGACACGGTCTTCACGTTCAATCCAGTACATCCCCTATCTCAGGGCGCCTTATTGAAGCAAACCAGCGACAGATCAGATCGGCGCATGCTACCAGGACGGATATCAGAGTGGGCAACCCCACACCCTGATTCCATGCAACTTCAGGTGGAAGGCTTGAAGCCATCGCCTGTTTTCGACGGTGGAAGGCGGTTCGTCGCTTGGAACGGAGGCCCAGACGATTGGCCCATCCTCTACCGCAGTTGGCGTAAGAACACCGACGTGCTGTATTTCACAGGGGACAGCATTGGGCACTTAAAGTCCCGCCAGTTTTCAAACTCCCTGCCCACCCAAGGCGACGAGCATTCAGCCATTGTGCGCGCGGATCGAGATGGATTGGTTTTTTTTCAGCTGAACCGCTCCCTCCCTTACCCCAAAGGATCCCTGATTCGACAGCTTTGGGATGGAACTACAACCCTCTTGGGCCATTGGAACGATTGGTTTCCAATGGACCGTCCTGATTTCAATGACCAAATCTTCTTTCGGAAAAACCCTTGGAACGGGGACATGTGGTGTTTCACCCACGACCAACTGGCCATTGTCAACCAAGATGGAGCATTACAATGGTCTGGTAAAATCAGCGAGCACCTTCAGTTTGCTTCCTTGATCAATGCCATGGAATTTTCCGGTCCAAATGAAGCGTGGATCGGGAGCTGCAAGGGCCTGTCTCTCATCCACACAGAAAGGGATGGCTTCGAAGAATTGTTCCTCGCCGAAGTCACCATAAAGGACAGCATCAAAGGCTACCTCGATGGCATGAACAGCTGCCGCAGCATTGTGGAGTGGGGTTCAGACTCCCTTGTGTTTTCTACCAACAGCCATGGCATTCGCCTGCACCACGCGGGAAAGAGCAGCATGGTGGCCCATGAACATGGTGCCGGCGCGGCGCTCTTTTTGGAAGAAGACACCCTTTTTACCGCCACGCCCAATGGGATTGGAATTGTCACCCGTCAACACCCCTATCACCTGATCGCACCGTTGACCATACCAGGTCCCATATGGGACATGCACCGGGTCGGTCCGTCTGAATGGCTCATTGGCGGGTCCGGCATCTTTCGGGTCAACACCCGATCCTCAACAGTCACACCCGAAGAAAACACGCCCCTCAACGATATGGGCAACATCTATCACTTTTCGCGGGACCAAGACACGCTGTGGGCCATCGGAGCATCGGGCGTGTTCGCCCTAGATGAAGCCTCACAGTCATGGAGCCATTGGCACGACGCGGTTCCGGGGGCCCCGTTCATTCAAGAAGCGCACCACCGCCTGATTGATGCGCGGGGGAACCATTGGATTTCTACATCAACGCAGGGCCTGCTAAAGTGGAACCCAACGACAGGGAACTTAAAAGAGATGGGCAGCGACTTTGGTCTTCCCTCCACCACCGTCTACGGAGGTTTTGAAACCGAAGAAGGGCAGCTGTGGTTCAGCACAGACAACGGGCTTTTCCTATTGCCCAGCTCCAATGAGAAAGAGGTCACCATTTTTGATGAACGGCACGGCCTGCATGAAACGGAGTTCAACCGGACCGGGGTGCACTTGGGATCCAGTGGCACGGCCTATTTCAGCACCATCAACGGCATCGTCAAGTTCGACCCAAGTGTCATCCAAGTGCCCCGCTCGAATGCGCCGTCACTGACCATCACTTCCGTCCTCCAACACAGTGCGAAGCGCGACACCATCAAGGACATGGCATCGGTCTTCAAAGAAGGAGGCATCCTGCAACTCGACCCTTCAGACGATTTTGTGTCCATTCGGTTTGCACTGCTAGACTACACGCAAATCCCGCAATTCTATCGGTATCGGCTGGTTCAGGAAGAGAACAGCCCTTCCAACTGGTTTCCCTTGAGCGACCCCGAAATCAATTTAAGTGGCCTTTCTCCCGGGTTGACAACCGTTGAGATTCAAGCCAGATTGAGGGGAACAACATGGCTTGAAAACAGCCTTCAAATCCCCGTTCTTTTGGCCTCACCTTGGCACAGGGACCCGTGGAATTTGATCCTGATCGGCTTTTTGGCTGTTTTGGTGACGGGGGGCGGCATACTGCTCAGACTTCGGGTTCTTCGAAACCGCAACGAATTGCTCGCCACCATGGTCAACGAGCGAACCAGCAACCTTAAAGAAGCCCTGGAACTAAAAGACATCTATCTAAGAGAGGTGCACCACAGGGTCAAAAACAACCTCCAAATCATCGGCAGCTTGCTGGATTTACAAGCCGAAAAGGAGCGCCTCCCAGCCACCCAAAAAGCGCTCAGTGCAGGGCGATCGCGCATAGAGTCCATCTCTCTTGTTCACAAGCACTTGCACATCGATGCCAATGTGCGCCATGTGAGCTTAACCGACTTCATCCACGAATATGTCACTCGGGTGGAAGATGCGCTCATGGAAGGAGAGGCCGATGTGGAGTGGACCTTGCAAGGAGACGACATCACACTCGACATCGAGCCCGCACAAGCCTTTGGCGTTGTGCTCAACGAACTCCTCACCAACAGTTTACAGCATGTCGAAACCCGCCCTCTCAAAATCGACATCCGCTGGTATGAGTCCGAACAGAAAAAACTGAACTTCGAATACAAAGACAATGGTCCAGGTTTGCCAGGGGACACCGGTCCGGGCATCTCCGATTCATTGGGATTGAACTTGATCTCCAGCTTGACCAAACAGCTCAAGGGGCAGGTTTCGCTTTCTTCAGACAACCGCGCCCATTGGCACTTCCTTCTTTCTTGTCCCTTTACAAATGAAGAAGGACGCCCCTCCCCTTGACCGCCGGAGGCCACAATTTTGAAGCCGACGAAACATGAATCCAGGACTGAAGATTTTGATCTTAGAGGACGACGCCATCATTGGGGAAAGCATCCACATGCACTTGCGCAGCCTCGGCCATACGCCTTACCCCCCCATCGACAACGTAGAGGCGGCGGTGTCCTTTATTGGGCGCAACAAAGTCGACTTGGCCATCTTGGACATCCAAGTCAACGGGCATCAAACAGGCATTGACCTGGGCCAGCACATCGATGAGCATCACCGCTTTCCTTATGTGTTTCTCACCGCTTTCACCGACGACAGGACCCTGACACAGGTCAACACGACTCAACCTGCAGGCTACTTGGTAAAACCGTTCAGGCGCAGTGAGTTGAAAGCCGCCATTTCACTGGCCCAACTCAAAGGCACCCAGAAAAAGAAGGTGCCAAATCAAGAGGTCATCAACCCACACATTTTCGTGAACGTCGGCGGAGAATGGGAGAGAATTGATGTCCGAGACATCCTCTATTTGGAAAGCGCTCATGTCTACACGGAAATCCACACCACTGAGGCAAAAAAGGTCACCCGAAAGTCAATGACAGAGCTGGTCAACGAACTCCAAGACCGAGGCATCATGCGCATCCACCGAAGCCGTGCTGTCAATCTGACCCACGTGACCCGTTTCAGCAAGCAAACCGTTCACATTCGTGACCTTGAATTCAAGGTGAGCTCTTCATTCCGGCAAGCGTTGAACGAAAAACTCAAGGCCGTTGGCTCCTTTTGATTTCTCTGTCCTTTTGAAATCGGCCTCAAGAACCCCAAGCTCATTTCTGAATGGGTGTTTTTTAGTTCTCAATGGAGTTTGGCCAAGGAATGTGAATGTATCCGCGTCGTTAATATTCGACTGAATATTTGATAAAAACACCCAGTTGAGATATAACATCGTCAAGACCAATCCTGATGTCATGGTCAGCGCTCACTTCACAGAAAATAATCGGTTCTTCGCGTCTCTACTGTGAAAAGGTTGAGTTCAAAAATCCTCCTTTCCCTTCCTTTCCAACAACAAAAACGAACCCTTTGGGTTCGTTTTGCTTAAGGAATAGTCCAACAGGTGTTTTTGGGGTTCAGAGCCACCCCTGCTCGCGCATCCAGTCATCGTTGTAAACTTTGCCCACGTAGCGCGAACCGTGGTCGTGGAACAATACCACCGCCAGGTCCGTGGACTTGAGCTCATCCTTGAGTTGACGAAGCCCCTGAAATGCTGATCCACAGCTGTAACCGAGAAAGAGCCCTTCCTTTCTGGCGAGTTCACGCGTCGTGACTGCGCCGTCTTTGTCGGTGACCTTTTCAAACTTGTCAATGAGGTCAAAGTCCACATTGGCAGGTAGGATGTCCTCACCAATGCCTTCGGTGATGTAGGGGTAGATCTCCTTCTCATCGAACTCCCCCGTCTCATGGTACTTCTTGAAAACGGAACCATAGGAGTCCACCCCCCAGATTTGAATGTCTGGGTTCTTTTCCTTGAGATACTTGGCCGTTCCGCTGATGGTTCCTCCTGTGCCCACACCCGTGCAGAAGTGGGTGATCATACCACCTGTCTGCTTCCAGATCTCCGGACCAGTTGTGTCATAGTGGGCTTGGCGGTTGGCGAGGTTGTCGTATTGGTTGCACCAAACGCTGTTTGGAATCTCCTTATTCAACCGTTCAGCCACGCTGTAGTAGCTGTCAGGGTGGTCAGGCGCTACAGCAGTAGGACAAACGTAGACCTGAGCACCTACCGCACGTAGGATGTCGATTTTCTCCTGCGACTGTTTGTCGCTCATGGTACAAATCAACTGATACCCTTTGACCGCACAGGCCAATGCCAGGCCCATGCCTGTATTGCCACTGGTGCACTCAATGATGGTGCCCCCGGGCTTGAGTTGTCCATTCAGCTCTGCGGCCTCCACCATACTCAGGGCCATGCGGTCTTTCACACTGTGGCCTGGATTGAAATACTCCACTTTGGCCAAAACGGGGCACGGAAAATCAGCAGCAACCTTGTTGAGGCGGATCATCGGCGTGTTGCCAATGGCACCG
>ENA-OREB01000284-OREB01000284.1-marine-metagenome-genome-assembly--contig:-NODE-284-length-26509-cov-4.384269_pt1 | contig 26509 bp, 35 predicted proteins | sample MGYA00248625_ERZ508552 | MGnify/ENA primary metagenome ERZ508552 (study PRJEB26219, sample SAMN06267888) | marine metagenome | isolation source: Monterey Bay, California, USA | place: USA:Monterey Bay...
CTTGGATTCCGTCTGCACCTTGTGCTCCAGTTGCTCCTTGAATTCCTTGATCACCTTGATCTCCTTTAGCTCCAGTTTCTCCTTGAATACCTTGAATACCTTGAATACCTTGGTCTCCTTGATCTCCTTTAAGTCCGTCAGAACCTTGAGCTCCTTGAATACCTTGGTCTCCTTGATCTCCTTTAGCTCCAACAGCCCCAGTTGCTCCATCAGCACCATCAGCGCCATTAGCTCCTGTTTCTCCTTGAATACCTTGAATACCTTGGTCTCCTTGGTCTCCTTTTAAACCTTGAATTCCTTGATCACCTTGATCTCCTTTTAAACCTTGGATTCCGTCAGAACCTTGAGCTCCTTGAATACCTTGATCTCCTTGGTCTCCTTTAAGTCCAGTAGCTCCGTCAGCTCCATTAGCTCCATCATTTCCATCAATTCCATTAGCACCTTGTGCTCCTTGGATTCCTTGATCTCCTTGATCTCCTTTTTCTCCTTGAATACCTTGAATACCTTGGTCTCCTTGATCTCCTTTAAGTCCGTCAGAACCTTGAGCTCCTTGAATACCTTGATCTCCTTGGTCTCCTTTTAATCCTTGATCTCCTTGGTCTCCTTTGTCTCCTTTAAGACCCTGAATACCTTGATCACCTTGGTCTCCTTTAAGACCTTGATCACCTTGATCACCTTTTACACCTACATCACCTTGTGTTCCTTGAATACCTTGGTCTCCTTGATCTCCTTTAGATCCTTGTACACCTTGTTCACCCTGTACTCCTTGAATACCTTGTTCACCTTGTGCGCCTTGAAGTCCTTGATCCCCTTGATCCCCTTGTGGGCCGGCTGTAGAAATATATGCTGAATATGCCATAATTTAATTTCTTGTTTTATTTTTTTTATTTTTAATCTTGTGAGTCTTTTTCATAAACGATGTCGAATAAATCTCCGGCTCCAATTTCGTAACCAGCATTATTTGAATTCCAATATAATTCATCGCCTGCTACTAAATCTGCAACTGCTTTAGCGGTAGTACCACCATCTGCTGAGAAGAATACGTCTCCAGTTTTATCTCCATAAGTTTCTGTAACTGCTACACCATTAATATAAACCTGAACTGTAGAATCAGCGAACGGAGTATAATCTAATGTTATACCTGTTGGTGATGCATTACCGTTAGAGTTTGATGGTTGTAAATCTGCTTGAGTATATTCAACTCCGTTAGATATTGAAGTTGGTCCAAGAGATGGTCTCCATGGAAGAACTTGTGCAGTTGTTGAAGTAAGAGCCTGTAATACAGGATTACTAAAGTTATAAACAGGATTTGATGCGTTAACATATTCTACAAAAGAACCTGCGTCTTGGTCATCTACTACGTAGAATGTTCCTGAATTTAAATTCCAAGAATCTACTGTGATGTTACCAATTTGAACAGCAACAAATGTGTTAGCATCTGTAACTGATTCGACAACTAGTCTACCTAGTTTGTCAGCCGTTTTAGAATCTGCTAAGACCCAAGATCCATTAAAAAACGCGATAACTTTACCTGCTACAAAACCGTGGCTTGCTTGAGTGTATGCTGATTTTAAAGAACCTGATGCCAATTGAGTGTCTAAAGCGTCTAGCTTAGTCTGTAAGCCTTCGATTTGCTTAATTTTAATTTGTGACATAGATATTATTTTTTTTTATATTTAATTTTAGAAAGGAGTCTACATTACCTTTCGTATCATTCTATATATCAGAGTCTTTATGACAACCAGATCATTTTATATCCCCGGGCCAATTAATATCGTAATATAATTATGATAGATATTATATGGATAGTATTTTGAAAAAATTGATAAGAGATTATACATATCAAACAGAAACGTTAACGGATGTTCAAGATATATCTGTGGAGGCTGAGTCCTATTTTAGGGACGCAATGGTAAATCATAATAAAGAAGCATTAAAGGCTCTATCCCCTAAGGAAGGCGATGCACCTCCACCTAAACCAGAGGAAGAAGTTTCAGTTAAATTTGATGATAAAAATTTTAAAAAGATATTTAGGAAGCTTGCTGTGAAATGCCATCCTGATAAATTAAATGATTCTTACTCTGAAAGAGAAATTAAGTTTTTAAAAAAATGTTATGAAAACATTAATAAAGCTAATAATGAATATGATTGGGGATTACTTTTAAAAACAGCTCTAGAACTTGATGTTGAAATAGGAGAAATATCTAAAGAAAATCTTGATAATATTTCAGAAAACATAGAAAAAATAAAAAATAAAATTTCTAAATATGAGGGATCTATGGCATATAGCTGGTATATGATATCTGACTCCGTTATGAAAGAAGCTTATTTAGAAAGCTGTGCTAAAATATTTATTAAAAGTTTAGAAAATTAAATATCCCAGTGTTCTGCGAAGTGGCATCTAACATATATTGGATTAGAATACGCTATACCGTTTGGAAACTCAGCCCTAACCCTATTGTGAAAATCAACGTCTTCTGAAACGGTAGATGAAATAACATCTCTCCAGGCAACAGTGACTTTATTACTATGCATAAACAACCAAGGAGACATTATAATTCTATTTTCCTGTAATCTCATAGGTTTCCATAAATCAGGAAGACCTTCAATAGGAACTGCCTCTATAGTTTTAGGATCTACGACGGCCTGTATATTCTGATTTGAATTATCTACATTAATGTGGTCATACCAAGAAGTATTAATCCACCAGTCTTTAGATTTATCAGTATTATAAATTAGCATACATGTCATTGCAAATTCAGGCATTAAAAAATCGTCTGAATCCATATAAGTGATTACGTTACCAGTTGCACAACCTATTCCTATATTTCTGGCAAATCCTCTAAAATATTTACCACCTTCTTCTCCGACTTCATCGTACATTTTAGGTACATTGTGTCTATCATAATAAACAAACTTTATATTTTCATCTTCTCTATAACTTCTATTATAAATTTGATGTGTTTTATTACAACCATCTGAAACTATTATTAATTCACAATTTTTATATATTTGATCTTTAAAGCTTCTAACTGCTCTGTGGAATTTATTAATAGGATCTCTTCTAGATCCATTATAATCTTGTAAATTTACTTGCATAACTATAGATACCTTTATTCTATCTACACCTTCTAAAATTTCATTTAAGTTTGACATTATTTATATAAGTTTGTTTTCCAATTGTATTTATAAGACAATTCATGAGTACCTGGCTCGAACAAATTATCTAATAGCTTTCTATATGTATCTACTAATTTTTTATTAGTTGACAAATATCTACTTAAAGCTGATTTATTTTTTTTATTATATTCATCTAAATTGTTATCATGTTCATTTAAAGCAAATTTTAATTGATCAACTCCATCAGATATATTAAAGTCTGAATAATAGTACCCTGCGTCTTTTATCATCTCAGCGTTGTGCACTAATGGATATCCATAATATAATGCATCTAAATAAGCATAGTTTAAAGGATTTTCCCATTGATGTGATATTACAATGTCGGTTTCAGAAGATAAAAAAGTAGATACTGGATATCTTCCGACGTATTTAAGTTTATTAGTATGCATAACATCGAAATGTTTTATCATACTCATATAATATTTATTCTTTAATAATTTTTTACCAGAACCTATGTAAATTTGTTTAAAAGCCTCTTCTCCATATTCTCTAAATATTTCTTCAGCCATCATTAATGGTATTAAAGAATATTTCACAACATTCATGTTTGGTTCCATTACTGATAGTTTTTTATCTTCTCTTGTTTTAGGAGTATAATTAGGAGTTAGTTTACCAGAAATTTTTAGTAATTTATCAAATTCATCTAAAGGTTCCGGGTCCCATATAAAAGGAACCACCTTTACCTTTGAAGAATCTTGCCTGTATATTGTTTTATAATATTCTATATTTTGATATTCTTGCTGAGGGATTAGCCATGTTTCGTCATGAGATCTATCCCATGATGGTTTTTCTCCTTCTCCTGCTCTGTTAAAAATAACCCTTTCCATATCTACAACGTAGCTATTTCCACATTGATATTTTACGATTTTTAAAGTTGGATTAGTTTCTCTTAATTTTAAAACTCTGCTTTCAGGTAATGAAGCACCTAGCATAAACATAACATCTAATTCGTTTTCCATATCAACAAATTTTGCTACTTTATATTTTTTATAGTCCCAACTAACCTTTGTTAAATCAGAAACTTTACTACCAGCATCTAAGATATAGACATCTGCTCCTTCTATTTGGTTAAGCATTTTAGATAAATTAAGGGCATTTAATTTAATACCGTTAATCCACATGCTTTCGTAATCCTGTACCAGGGAAATGATTATACCTATCTTCATTTAGTTTATATTGAGTATATTATGTTTGTTTATATATTAATCAAAAAAAGGGCCCCTGTGAGGGGGCCCTTAAAATAATAATCAGTTAATGATTATGCTTTTTGGTAAACAAATACAACAGCATCTTGTGCGTCGACTATGTAACCTGGATTCTTTAATCCAACTTGGTTACCAGCAACTGACTCAATGAATACTCTGTGACCGTTAACGAATACGTCAACTAAATCTGCGTTGTCATCTTGAACAGGGAAGTTTAATGCATATTGAAGTCCAGCTCCAGCAAACTCTTCATTAGCCATTTCAACATCTTTGATGATCGTAGCTTCAAGTTCATTAATTCTAAGATTCATTGCAGAATCTGCACCGTCTAATCTTACAACCTCTGAGTTAGTATCAGCAATTTCAGCAGCTAATGCACCGTCTTGAGCAGTGTTTTTAGCGTCTAATCTTACAACTTCAGAATTTGTAGCAGAAATTTCAGCAGCTAAAGCTCCATCAATTCTTGAGATGTCAGAGTTAGTGTCAGAAATTTCAGCAGCTAAAGCAACTTCTAAAGAATCAACTGAATCAACTAAGTCTCCAGATACAGCTCCTAATCTTACATCGATAGATGCAACATCTGAAGTTGTGTTAGAAATCTCAGTGTTTAATGCAGCCTCAACAGCGTCGATATTACCTTGTAATGCAGTATCTTGCGCGTCTAATCTTACAACTTCTGAGTTAGTAGCAGTGATTTCAGCTTGTAAAGCTTGATCCTGTGCTAAATCTTTAGCATCTAATCTAGATACTTCAGAGTTAGTAGCAGAAATTTCAGCAGCTAAAGCTCCATCAATTCTTGAGATGTCAGAGTTAGTATCAGCGATCTCGTCATTTAAGTCAGAGATAACGTTTGCTAACGCATCGTCATTTACAGTATCAACAGCGTTGATTAAAGAAACGATTTCAGCAAATGAATCTTTGTCTGCATCAGCAGCTAATAAGATTGCATCAACTCTTGCAGTTTCAACATCGATGTTTCCTTGTAATGTAACGTCTTGTGCGTCTAATCTTACAACTTCTGAGTTAGTAGCTGTAATCTCAGCTTGTAAAGCTTGATCTTGTGCTAAATCTTTAGCATCTAATCTAGATACTTCAGAGTTAGTAGCAGCGATTTCAGCAGCTAATGCACCGTCTTGAGCAGTGTTTTTAGCGTCTAATCTCGTTACTTCAGAGTTAGTAGCAGCGATTTCAGCAGCTAATTCACCTTCAACTCTTGTAAAGTCAGAGTTTGTATCAGCGATTTCAGCAGCTAAAGCTCCATCAATTCTAGAAATATCTGAATTAGTATCAGAAATTTCAGCAGCTAAAGCAACTTCTAAAGAATCAACTGAATCAACTAAATCTCCAGATACAGCTCCTAATCTTACATCGATAGATGCAACATCTGAAGTTGTGTTAGCGATTTCACCAGCTAAAGCTCCGTCTAATCTTGTTACTTCTGAGTTAGTTGCAGAAATTTCTGCAGCTAATTCACCTTCAACTCTTGTAAAGTCAGAGTTTGTAGAAGCGATTTCAGCGTTTAAGTTAGAAATAACAGTTGCTAATGCATTGTCATTTTCTAAATCAACAGAGTTAATTAAAGAAACGATCTCAACGAAAGTATCTTTATCAGCGTCTGCAGAAGCTAAAATTGCATCAACTCTACCTTTTTCAGTTGCGATATCTCCGTCTAATCTCGATACATCCGAGTTAGTGTCAGCGATTTCGCTAGCTAAAGCAGCGTCAATTCTTGCAACGTCTGAATCTTTCTCTTGATCCTGTGTTGCGATTTGTGTGTCCACATAAAGCTTGATGTCTGATGTGTTAGGAATCTCGTAGTTAGTCGTAGCTCCCCAGTTTACCGTAGTTAAAAAGTCTTTAATTTGTTTTGAACGAATTTGTGCCATAATTTTTAATTAATTTATTTTGGCCTATCCACGTTATTGTCGATAGTGATTTATATATTTATGAAGATGTCGATGTATTGACACTTTTTGATATATTATAGTAATAAAATTGAGTGAAAAAATGAAAAAATGAAAAAACCCAAAAAAATTATCTTAGGTCATCTGACTTAGCTTCGTAAATCAGGTTAATTTCATCTCCGATCTCTAAATCGTATCCCGCGTGCGACGCGTTCCAGTATAGCTCGTCTCCCGCGCGTATCTCTTCTACCGTAGTAGGAGTATTACCGCCGTCTCCTGAGAAATAAGAATCTGTATCTTTAGTTCCGTTTCCAACATCAATACTAATTCCGTTTACTTCAACCATAACGTATGAATCTTGATATGGAGAATAAGAAACTAGAACACCGGTTGATTGATTATCCCCTGAAGTTGCAGTTGGATTAATATTTTTATCAACGTAAGTTAAAATACCATCTGGAAGAGATTCACTTGATGTTATACCATGTGCATCTAAATTAAATGTAATCTTTTGACCTACAGACCATGATGATTTAGTAACACCTGGTCCTGTTGAACTTGCTTCTAAAGATAAATTGATTTTAATTCCATCTGAATCTTGATCATCACCGCCTCCTGTTGTGATATCTACTCTTTCCCAAGATTCTATTTTATAAATAGCATACATGTTTGTTGGGTCAGTATCTATGATTGTCATTATTCCGTTTATTTCTTCGTTAGTTATTCTTTTAGTTAAGAAGTTTTCTAATGAAGTTAATCTAATGCCGTCTGTATTTAAATTTCTAAAAATAATAGAATTTACTGCACCTGGTAATGAATCATCTACTGAAGCAAAACCAGCTGCTGAAGGATTTTGACCGTCAACGTGCTCAATCGTAAATATTCCGTTAGCTGTTGAAATTGTATTTGATCCAGTGTTACCACTATCTCCACCGCCATTATCTCCACCTCCGTTATCTCCACCGCCGTTATCTCCACCGCCTGTGTTGCTGTTTGGATCTTGTATAGCTTCTCCAATTAAGAGTCTCGGAAATACGTATGATTTAGATCTTGGATAAAAGTTCTCATAAATTACTGTTACTTCTACAAATAGATCTCCGGCAGCAATAGAACCTGATTGTGTAGGATCTATTGTAAATGAAATATTTCCAGTGTTTCCAGTAATATCAACATCTAAATTAGCAGATACTCCAGTATAATGTGGATATGAATATTGTAAATACTTAACATCATCTGAATATACGGCAACGTGAAATGAAGTAGGTTCATTCAAGTTTAAAGCATTTCCAATAAAATCTTTATATAGAGTAAGAGTGTATGATTGATTACCTCCTTGGATAAAATTATATTCTCCATCAGAATATAAAATAATATCATCTTTTGCTACGTACGCCATGTGTTAAATATTTTTTATATATATCCTTAAATTTTATGGTATAGTTTGTGTTTAACTATAGGAATAACACAATCTTCGTGGTCGTGTGTTATTTTATGATCTACTCTCCAAAACCTATGATCACTATCTAATTTTATTTCGAGTTGAATATATTCTACCATTTCTTCGTGGTTTTTAATATCTAGATCTTGTTTTTTTAGATTTAAGTCTCGCCAGTCTCCTTTTATTTTTAAAGGATTATTATATGAATAAGTTATTATGTTACTATCTGAATCTTTTATGAATAAGGTTCCTTTTGTTTTAGTCGGTCTGATGTGTGGAACTTCAGTGATAGCTACTTTTGAAGAATAAGCTCTCCACTTAGATCTTATTAATCTAAAAACAGATTCAAATTCCTGTATTGCAAAATCACATAAATCGTAAACATGTTGAATTGAAGGGTCTTGGTCAGGATAATCATAATCTAAAGACATTGTATCTAAATTAATTCCTTTTAAAACTTTAAGCCTATCGTCAATTTCTGTTTTTTGATTTTTTAGTTTATATAAATCCGCTAGATGTTCTTCAACCTCAATTAAAGAACTATATAAGAAACCGCCTTGAACTAATGCATTTATTTTCGAGGTTGCTGCTAATAATTTGTATTTCTGAAGCTCATAATCGAAGGGAGTATCTGTGAGCCAATTTTTATCTAGTACATTCATACTATATTTATCTTCAAATAGTATGCCAAAGTATTACATTATAGGTGTAATATTATATTATAATGTCTTTTGGTTTTTATTAGGCTTTGAAGAGGGCGTTGGTTTTTTTTCTAAAGCAAGTCCCCATTGTAGAATAAACCACTGTGCTTCTTTAGTTGCTAAAGTTTTATTTACTTTTAAAACTTTTCTAATTCTATCAATACAGTGTTCGATAAATTCATTTTCTTTTTCAGGAGTAGTTCTATAATTCATATACCACTGTGGATCTCCTTTAACATCTTCATAGGTTACGTCGTGCGGTTTAAGCTGCGTATTTATTAATTCAACAAATAAATCTCTGGTTTTTTCTCTTTTAGTCATCATATTTTTATTTTTTTACAAATGCTCCGTTATCACATAAGTATAAAAATGTATCATAGTCAATTGATACCATAGCAGAATTTTCGAAACTTTTAAATGATATATGTAGAAGTCTTCCTAGATTATTATAATCTTTTAGTACCTTATTAAGATACTCTAAATCTCGGTCTGCTATGTGAAAATATACTTTCATATTACTATATTATATATTATAGATTATTTTCTTTTATTTACAATTTCATCAATGATACCATATTTTAAAGCTGATTTAGCATCTAACCAAAAATCTCGGGTAGCGTCTTTCATAACTTGTTCTGGTTTTTTATCACAATAAGATCCTAGTAAAGTAAATAATTCTTTATTTAATTCTTGCCAATTTTCCCAATCAATTGCAGCATCTTGAATATTACCACTGAATCCTCCTGAAGATTGATGCAACATTGTTTGACTATGCTTTAACGACATTCTTTTACCTTTAGTCCCTGCTCCTAAAAGAACAGAACCCATTGAAGCTGCCATACCTGTATTAATAGTTCTAATATCTGCGTTAATGTATTCCATAACATCAACCATTGATAAACCGGATTTCACAGAACCTCCCGGAGAATCGATATGCATTGTAATATCTCCACCAGAAGTAGTGTCTAGAAACATCAGCTGTGCTTGTACGATTGTAGACATATTATCGTTAACAGGACCCGCAACCCACAATAATCTATCCATCATTAATCTAGAGAAAATATCCATTTGAGTTGCTCTTAATTCTCTTTCTTCAAGAATATAAGGTGTCATTGAATTTTCAATTTGCTTGTTATAGTAATCCATTCTTGACGAGCTTACATTGTGGTCGCTCATCGCATATTTTTTAAATTCGTTAGAATAATCCATACTCATTTATTAATTTTTTGATTAGTGTACATTTTTCGTATTCCTCTGTTCTAGTGTAATAACCAATACACTTGTGTAGAGATTTATAATATCCGTCTTCTTCTAAAGTAGCTTCCATAACATGTCCAGTTGGATCTACTAAATAACAAAGTGTCGTTACTTTATAATTTGTATTAAGATTATAATCAATAAAATCGTACAGTCTTTCGTAAAAAGATTCTTGATCAATAATTGGACCTTCAAATCCATCAATGTAATCGTTAGAATCTACTTCGAAATAAGGTACTTCTCCCATTGTTTATTATTATATTATATTAATCTTTTAATCTAATATTAAGATAATCTCTTAATATAGTATTATACATTTTTTTTGCATTTGGTTTCCCAATAGTTGAATCTATTTCTGATAATAATTTACTACCATGCTCTGTTAATAACATATTATTATATCTTAGCAAAAATAAAGGTTCTTTAATATTCATTATATATTCATCACAACCTTCAGTGTCGTTTGAAATACTATCTGCTAAATCAAAATGTCTTTCATAAAAATGAATATTATCTGCACAGTGATAGTATGTTCCAAGTTCTAAATCTGGATATGCTTCTAATAACCATAATCTCATGTGCTGCTGTACGAACGCAAAGAAGGGTGCATCAAAAGTAAGACCATAGAATATATCATTAGATCTCATTTGAACTTTCATGTTTAATTTATTATCTCTAATAAAAAAGTTAAGGTACATTGTACATACAAAATCTTTGTTTCCTTTAAATTGAAACTTAGGTTGATTTAAAAATGCTATTGCTTGTCTTGTATTTTTATCTGCTTTAAGAGAATCAAGAACCCATTGTAATTGATCATTAAATAATAGAGATCCATAATTAGAATTTATCTCATTTGAATCAGGATTAGTTAGTGTAGACCACATTCCTGAAAATTGACCAATATAATCGACATCTCTGTCCTTTCTCATATACCAAGCCAATTCACCTGCAAAATATTTCCAGTTAAATTTTCTTTTATTAAAATTAGCAAATGGTTCTGTTGGATTAAATTCTAACGTCTGAACGGTGAGTTCCTTAACCTTCATATCTCGAGGTTGAGTAACGTCACCGTTCGTTTCGATGTTATTTATTAAATCTTTAAATTCTTTATTAAAGGACATAGTAATATATTATAGTGTTATACTACTATTATACTCCTATTTTAAATAAAGTTTATCTTCATTTTTCTTATGTGATATCGTGTAAGATTTAGATCCAACTACCATTTCTTTACTGATGATTGCATCTGCTAAAATATCTTCAACATAATTTTGAACTGCTCTTTTTAAGGGTCTTGCTCCATATAAAGGATCATATCCTTCTTTTGCTAAAAATACTTTTGCTGATTTATTTACTTTAATAGAATATCCGTTACCTGCCATTCTCTTAATTGTTTTATTTAATTCTAAATCTACAATTTGTAGCATGTGATCTTGTGTTAAAGAATCAAATAAAATCATGTCATCTAAACGATTTAAAAATTCAGGTGCAAATTTGTTTTTAAGTTCTTTACGAATAATTGCTTCAACATGTGTTTTCTTAGTTGTGATAGAAGATTTACTTTCAAACCCAATTCCTACACCAAAGTCTGAAACTTTCTTAGCTCCTACATTTGACGTCATAATAATAATTGTATTTGTAAAATCAACTGTTCTTCCTAAAGAGTCTGTTAATCTACCTTCATCTAAAACCTGCAATAAAGTATTGAATGTATCTGGGTGTGCTTTTTCAACTTCATCAAAAAGTACAACTGAATAAGGTTTTCTTCTAACCTGCTCCGTTAATTGTCCACCGTCTTCGTGGCCAACATATCCTGGAGGAGATCCAATCAACTTAGAGACATTAAACTTTTCTTGATATTCACTCATATCAATTCTAATTAAGTTTGACTCTGATCCAAAGTAATACTCTGTGAGGGCCTTAACGGTCTCTGTCTTACCAACACCAGTTGGGCCAATGAACATAAAAGAACCTATTGGTTTTCTTGAACTTGAAACCCCAGTTCTAGATCTTTTAATTACTTTACATAAACCTTCAACTGCATCGTTTTGTCCAATTATCATTTCTTTTAATTTAGACTCCATTTCTACTATAATTTGACTTTCGTCATCTGTCATTCTAGAAATTGGAATTCCAGTTGCATCTGAAATAGTTTCTGCAATATGATCGTAAGTTACTTTTTTACGGTTTATTCTTAATTCAGCTTGCCATTTATTAGTTAATGATTCTACTTCGTTTCTCATTTTAAGTTCGCTGTCTCGATATGCTGCGGCCTTTTCATAGTCTTGATCACTAACTGCTGCTAATTTTTTTATCTTAATCTTTTCAGCTTTTTCTTCAGATTGTTTGATAAATTTAGGCATTTTTACCTGAGATAAATGAACTTTAGCGCCAGCTTCATCCATTAAATCAATTGCTTTATCTGGAAGTTCTCTCTGTGTTACATATCGATCTGATAATTCAACACATGCAATAAGAGCTTCTTTTGTATATTCTACTGCATGATAGTCTTCGTAATTATCTTTTATTCTATTTAATATTTCAACAGAGTCTTTAATTGAAGGTGGATCAATAAACACTTCTTGGAAACGTCTTGTAAGAGCCCCATCATCTTCAATGTTTTCTCTATATTCATCTAATGTTGTAGCACCGATACATTGTACTTGTCCTCGGGCTAAAGCTGGCTTAAGAATATTAGATGCATCTAAAGATCCACTAACTCCACCTGCTCCAACTAATGTATGAATTTCATCAATAAAAACAATAATGTCTTTATTTCCTTTTAATTCATCAACAATCTTTTTCATTCTTTCCTCAAACTCACCACGATATTTAGTACCTGCAACAATATTAGAAATGTTTAAAGATATTACTCTTTTATTAGTAAGAGTCATTGCAACTTTTTTATCTACAATTCTTTGAGCAATTGCTTCAACTAAAGCTGTTTTACCAACTCCAGGATCTCCTAAAATAATTGGATTGTTTTTCTTTCTACGAGAAAGGATTTGACATATTCTGTAAACTTCTTTGTCTCTTCCAATAATTGGATCTAATTTCCCATCCATTGCCGCTTGAGTTAAGTCTTCGCCGAACTGATCGATCATTGGTGTTTTGGGTGATTTCTTGTTTGCCATTTAGTTTAATTAATGTTTATAGTAATTGTATACCAAAAAATGAATTTGTTTATATATTAAGCAAAAAAAAACCAGCAAATAGCTGGTTTTTTATTTTATATACCTAACGGTCACAAATTCGGTTATCAATACGTAATGTTAATAACATATCCTCTGATTTATATATCTTATAATATTGGGTCAAATTCTATAATTGTATTATTTTATTATATTTTAAAACTTTAAAGATCTTGCAGTGCATTCCCAGCAAAGAGAAGCAGTTGTATTAGATCCGATCTCTGACCAGTTTTTACATGTTTTCTCTCCATTATCAGGGGACCAGTCCGGGTATTTACTTTTTTCTAAATCAGAATTCTGACAAATCATCATTGTCTTACCTTCAATTACTTTAGTTTTCCAAACGTTTTTTGTTTTTGCCATTTTATATTATAATTAAATTAACCCAATGTATTGAAGTATAGAACATACTATAGAAATAGAAAATACACCTAATACCGCAAATGCCATTGCTTTATAACTTCCTTCTATTTGCTTTGGGCTTCTTCCTTGAGTACTTCTGTATTGTCTATATTTACCTTTTACTGGATCCCATTCTCGAGTTCTTGATTTAAAGATACTTGGTTTTGTCTTACTCATGTTTTCTTTTTTATTAGTTTCCATATAATATTATATTAAGTTATTAATAAATGTTTCGATATTACCTTCTAACGCTGGATCCTCCAGAACTCTTGCGACCTCTATTTGTAGGAGTAGTATTTGGTCTTGTGTTGCTGTTGTTATTTCTAATAACTGGCGTTGAGTTGTTTCTATTATTTCTGATAACTGGCGTTGAGTTGTTTCTATTATTTCTGATAGTGCTGCTGTTATTTCTATTATTTTCTGGTCTACCATATCCTCTAGGTTTAGTATTGTTATTAGGTTTAATTTCGTATCTAACTGGATTTCCGTTTCTATCTTTAATAATTAATATTTCTTTATTATCTTCTTTTATAATTCTAGTATTATTAATTCTAGTATTTGTATTAGTTCTACGTCTAGAAGATTCTATCATAGATGCTTGTGATCTACCATTTCTCTGCTGTACTGATATATTACTACCTCTTCTTCCATAAATATATGAAGTGTTGCCTCTTCTCCAGCTTTGGCCATAATAACCATTCCATCCATAGTAGTTATTCCATCCATAGTAGTTATTCCATCCATTTCCATAATATCCATTCCAACCCCATCCATAGTGAACATTGCCCATCCAGTTATAATTGTTATATCCCCATCTATCATATCCGAATAGAGACCATCTATGTGGTGTAAAGCCCCAAGCCCAATCATTCCACATTCGATCTCTATTCCAACTCCAATAATAAGAATTATATCTAGAATCATAATGTCTTCCTAACAATCTGTTATTCCAATCAAATGATCTCGGTTGACTTAAGGCATAACGTGCAAAGTCTAATCTAAAACCTATATCTGTTCTTATTTTATTTCTAAATTGAAATTCGTTTAGAGTGTCTATTTTTATGTCGTTGAAATAATTTTCATCAACATAAGTTTGCGTTGGTGTGTTTAACGTCGATAATTTAAAATTTACTCCACATGATGTTACCAGAAGTAAAATTGCGACGATTAGTAGTTTTTTCATATATGTTATATATTAAAGCTTTAGTTAGTTTATTTCTAATACGTTATTAATATACTATGTTAATATTTAATTATTATATTCTAATACTTCAATTCTAGATCTACCATCACTATATGTTTCGTAAATATAATTTGGAAATTCATCTGAATCATATTGAATATCTCGTGTGATTGTTAAATTATTAGAGTAATTTAATTCAATTATATTATTAATTCCTAAATATCTAAATCCACTTAAAGGGTACCAACTTTCGACATTTTTAAATGGCATATTTTTATTGTCATGAGAATATTCTAATATAACATTTAAATCCACAGTAGATCCTTCACTCCACTTTGCTTCTTTTAGATTATTGTTATCTAAAGCATATTGATGTTCTCCTACTAATAGATCTTGATTATCTCTAATTTCTACTCTTCTTTCAATATAATTATATTTATTTTCAACGACACCTTCTTTGATTTTCTGAATTACCCTATTGTAATCATCGTATTGAAAGTCATAATATACTATATCGTTTTCAGATTCAACAGACATACTCGAAATTTGATCGTTAGAGTATACATTGGTGTAGGTTGTAATTAGAGTATCAACTGTTGTTAAGTTATCAACCAATCTCATAAGAGACCAATCTAATAATCGGGTTCCTTCATAATTATAACTATATATGTCGGTGTGGTTTACAGACCATCCATAACTAGTATTATATTCTATAATTCTTTTAGTACACACCTTTGTTCCTTTAGTATGTTCAGCAAGTACTGGTGGAGAGTTTTCAACTACTGTGTCGAAATCTAAATAAACATCCCCTGAACAGGATGATAACATTAGTGCAATATAGATCGCACTTAAATAAACTACTGCTAATTTAAGAAATGATGTTGATAAATCTTTTAAATGTTTCATTGGTTTTGGTTTTAATATTAATAATTATGTAAATGATTTTTGTTTTTTTACCCAAGCTCTCATAGTGTACAAAGTTTTAGTAAGGCTCATAGGAACATACGTCTTTTCTTTATTACACCATTCTTGGCAATCTTTTTCTCTTTCCCACCAAACATATCCGGCGTCATATCCAAATCCGTTTTCTTTTTCTGACCATTTAATGTAGTTTGCTTCTAATCTGTCTAATGCTTGTGATACTGTCATATTTTATACTAATTTAAGGTTATTTAATTCGTTTTGAGTTACTTTTAAGGGAGTTTTGTCTAGTGTTACTTGTAATTGGCCATTTAAGAAAGTATTCTTTCCTGAAAAGGTTAAATTTCCTACCCATTCTTGGCCTTCTACTAATAGAGACACTTTTTTACCCAGTAGATGGGTATGTTGTGGATCCTGGTTTCTTTTTAAGTTATCAAATTTCATAATACTCGTTAGTTTATCAATTATAGTACTAATATAAGCAAAATAAATGACATAAAAAAATATTTGGGCACTTTTTTTCATATTATTTTACTATTTTAATAATATACTATAAACGGGCGCCACCTTTTACAAACAAATAACGTAGTCTCGGTCAATAATTCTATAAAACTCTACATTCTTTTAGATTTACATTACTTAATCAATATATTTTTTCAATTTCTGATAGTTCTTAGAGTTCTTAGAGTTCTATTAGGATTCTTTGGGGGAATTTAAAAATTTTTTATTTTTCATTTTTTCATTTTTCCCGCTTTCTCCTCTCTGAAATAAACCTTTAAGTAGTTTAAGTCCTGGGAAAATTATTTTTTCACTATTTAAAAACTAAAAAAACCCAAAAACCCAATTTCCCAATTACCCCTTTTCCCACTACAATACCAGTCGGAGGAATGGGCGCCCACTTGGAGGACCCTCTCAATATCGGAGTGGATTGGAATCCCTACAAGATACACACATTCAAATAACGGTGCCGACAGGGCGGCGGGGAATATTAAGACTGTGAGACTCCGTACTCTCCTCCCTTGCAGATATCATGCACTCCTTATTAAGAGTACTTATAGACTCTCACTACCCCCTGGGATATTATGTTATTCATATACTATAAGACTTATAGAGATCCTCCTCTCTAGTCTCTATTAGAATACTTCTTTTTTTGGTTATATTAAGGGTATTCTACATTTAAGAGGTTGGAGACTCGGAGTACTCACTGTGAGAGGTTGGCGCCCCGTTGAGTGGTCTGAGTCATGTGAGAGGTTGGAGCCCTCCACCCTTGAATATACCTTCAGGCTTAAAACTCTAAGCTTATACTCACAGGTTTCAGTTTTGTTTCAAAAACTTTATACTTTTTTTTAGTTTTTTTTAGGATATCACTCCGGTGTACTCAGAGGACTCATAGTACTTGAAGGGTATCAGTGGTCCTTTAAAGGGTGGGCGCCGCCCGTTCATGGTACGGGGTCACCCCAACTCCGGGGGAACTTTTGGGACTCAGAGCACATTGTTGGGTATATTATTTGGGGTACTGGGAGTACTCATAGGGTAGAGGACTGAGAATCCCGGGGGAGACAACTGGGGGACATCCAGCAAAGTGTTTTTGTATACTGTTAGTTATTAAAGTATTTTTAAGACCATGCCCCCTCTGCTACCCCCCTGAGCCTGAGGCTAAATTCAGGCATCACCGGCCTGGAGCATCCGCAGGCGGCACTTCTCCTCTAGGGCCCGGGGTGACAATTGCACCTCTAGCCTATCTTAGGTCTCTTGGGTATGTTTGCGGTAAATTTGGGCATTTGCGGCCTCTTCGGTGGTTTCGGCACCTTGGCCTTCGGTACCTCCGGCGTGGGTCTTTCGTGTTTAGGAGGACTCTGTCCCAAATTGGGTGTAGGGGACCCCTGGGTGTCTACCTGTCTGCTAGGGCCCTCTGTCTTTGGAGCGTCCTCACCAGTGACCTTCTTTACCAGGTACTCCTTACCTGAATTGGTCAACTTCTGCTTCATGGCAGCTAGGAACCCTTGCTTCTCCTGAGGAGGGGTTGTCTCCCCGGTGTCTGGGGGTGTCCCCTGGGGTGTAGTATTCACCTGGGCAGCTGGATTAGGCTTAGGCCCTAGGAAGTCCCCTGAGCTGGGTTGTTCACCTGTAGACCTATTTAAGTCCTGGGTGCCTATAGGTCTCGGCCTATTTGTTATGCCTGAGATCTTCTTTTGTGGATCCTGTGGTAGCATATAGTGCTTCTAATTGTTTTTGTTTTAAACGTATCTCTGGGTGGTATGGAGTCTTTAACTTAAGCTCTATTATCTCCCTCTGTAGTTTTTTAATTTGATTTGTCATAGGTTATATATCTGTTGTCGCCGTGGGGTTCATCCAGGGCACTGTTATTATTCACTTATATGTTACTGTAGGGTGACCCCTGAGGGTCCCTACCGGGTGTTATGCTATAGCCTCGAACTCAACCTGGTTCTGTTGATATGCATAATCGGCCCAGGTTGAACTGTGAACTGCTTTATATTGTTCATAGTTATAAAGGTTCGTATTATAGAACATCGAGTTAATAGTCCCTACAGTTAAGTTAACTAGGATAGATTCGTCGATTAACTTAACCTTCTTACCTGTTCTACTAAATACTGTTAACCAATAATCAGAACCTTCTGGTTGGAATTGCACCGTCTGTAAAGCACCTTTCTTATAACCACTAATAGCACATTCTGGATTTGCCATTATTCTTGGATTATCAAAGTCTCTAGCATCACATACTGTCATACCTAATCTGGTTTTAACTACCATTCTAAATTTACCACTTTCGTATTGTGATAAAATATCATTGGTCATAATTTCATTGTCTAAAAGAACTAGGTAAGGATTGTTTAAATTTCTCATGGTTTATGTTTGTTATTTAATTACTATACTAATATAAGCAAAATAATTGACATAAAAAAACTTTTGGGCACTTATTTTCAAATTATTTTTATCTACTCGGCGCCGGCAGTCCAGGGTGGAATGGCTATTAAGCCTTCTATACTTATATTATAGTGTATTTTGGGCTTTTGTTTCAAAAATAAATTCACTTTTTTTTGAAAATAAGTGCCCATATATTTTTTTATCCCAATAAAAAGTGTTATATTTAACTATAATTAAAAACCTAACAGATATATGGCATTACTTAAAAACAATCGCGGAGAGTATAACTATCATTTTAACTGGATGGACTGTAATGGTCACACATGCGGCTTCAACGATGTATGGGCTCCTAATAAGCGCGCAGCTCTTAAATTAGCTAAGGCTATGGAAAACAAAGCTCACTGGGCTTGGTATAATGGTAAAGAGTATATTACTGTTCCTGCTGAGGTTACTACTGGAGGACATTGCTTCTATAATAAAGGTATGTATGTTAATCCTGCTACTATGCGTAGAGCTACTCGTAAAGTGGCTGATGATATGAACCGCTTAGGTTGGATGATGACCTGCTAAAATAAATGAAAATAGTTGCTTAAAAGTTTTTTTATCCCAACTATTATGCTTATATTTAAATATAATTAAAAACGTAATCGATATGACAAATTTAAAAAACCTTTCAATCTACATTTTAGTAATCGTAGTTGGTGTAGCTGTTGCTGCTTTTATAATTCCTGCCCTTATTAAATTATTTTTCGCAGGTCTATTAGGTATGTTTAACCACCCTGCAATCGCCTTAGGTATTTCAGTTGCATTCTTAATTGGATGTTTTACTGGTTCTATTGAAACAAAATCTAAATAACCCATATAATAACTAAATAAAGAAGACTATGTCAGTAACAACTCTCGCAGCTCCTGCTGTTCAAACAAAGAAAGCCGAATCTATTCAAGCGCAATCCCTGCGTAAAACGGTTCCATTCCGAGACATTACATTAATAGACGAAAAGACTATTGAGTATAGTGGAACTCGTATCGGTATTACTACTCAAGCTTTTAAAAGCTTATTACAAATGTTGGGAATGTCTCAGTCATTTGCTAATAAATTTGAAAAGCTATTTAACGCAGATACTAAAGCGACATTTATTAACCGAATGAAAGATGCTATGGCTTCTAATTCAGGAAACCTCAACCAAGTTACATTGGTTCTTAATCCTATTAGTAAGTCTGTTATTCTTTTTCAGAAAGAAGATAAATTCCAAATTAGTAATGAACAATTCATTAACGTCGCTGAGAATATGATTGGTGATCAGAATATGGGAGTTACTCGTTGGTCTACTGATCCTACTACAGGTATTATAACTATTGATGCTCATAACCCACATGCAGAATTTGCTGTTCAAGGTTTATCAGATGAGGTCTTTACTGGAGGAGTTACTTTCCGTAATAGTCCTATGAAAGGTTTCGAAGTTATGCCATACGTAAATCGCCAATGGTGTACTAATGGTTTAACGACTGCAATGTCAAAGGAATCATACCAACTACACTCTTTAGATAATAAGAGTATGGAGAAGTTCTTCGAGAATATGCAACATTTGCGTAAAAACAACTTTGCTCCTGAAGGTTTTGGAGATCGAGTAAGAATGGCTAATAACACTGCTGCTTCTATTGGTGAAATGCAATATGCATACAATCAAATTGAAAAGCATGCTGGTGATCGAGTAGATAGCTGGATCCCTCTAAAAGAAAACTTAAATGCGTATAATAAAGCTGGTTTTGAAAATCTATCCGGTCAACAACGTAAAATGGCTAAGACTAACCAATCAATTTGGTCGTTAGTAAATGGAGTTACTCACTTCTCTACTCACGGACAAGATCTTATCCAAACTAATATGACAGATGCCCAGGCTGCTAATATCCAAGTTGCTGCCGGTAATCTGTTAGGCAAAAAAGCTTTCGATCATGAAAGTTCTATGCCAAACCCATTTAGTGGAGAACTCCTTCAAACTGGAGCCTTGCTGAATTAATGTTTGATTTTTAATTACAATAAAAGATGAGGTCCTAATACGGCCTCATTTTTTTTTCATTTTTTTTGAAAATAAGTGCCCAAATATTTTTTTATGTCGTTTATTTTGCTTATATTAGTATAGTAATTAAAAAACTAATAAAGATATGACAATTTCAAATTTTGACAAAGCAACAGTAAAAGCTTTAAGAATCGCAATGAACACCGCTTTAGCCTCAGTAGAGTCTGAGTATGGTATTAAGATTAACGCAGGTAATGCAAGTTTCTCAGGTAATGAAGTTACCTTTAAAGTTAAAGCAAACACAGTCGGTGACGGTGGACAGGCTCAAACTAAAGAAGCTTCTAACTGGGATATGTTCGCTTCAATTAACGGGCTAGGTCACCTCTCTGTTGGTGATGAAGTTATCTTACAAGGTAAATCATTTACCATTAAAGGATGGAACACGAGAGCTAGAAAATCACCTATCAACATCGAAGATGCAAAAGGTAGAGGTTATAAATGTTCGATCAACATGCTTTCAGGTTATAGAAAGTAATCAAAAATAGTTGTAAAATAAATGGCATAAAGTTTTTTTATGTCGTTTATTTTGCTTATATTAGTAGTATATTAATAGTTAATCATAAACACCACAAACTATGCTAAACACAATGCAAATCTCAAAGGGTCGGATCCAGTTAACCGACGTTGAAACAGGAAAAGTAACAAAATTCGGTAAAGACCACGCTAAGTATAGTTGGTTCTTAAAAAACGAAGGTCGTATCATTAAAATGAACGGCGATAAATTCACCTCAACTAAAGACTATAGAGGTCACTATAATAAAATAAGCAAACCTACTAAGGCTGTAAAGGTTCAATTCACTAAATTAGACGATCTTAATATCGATTCTAGTTTATTTGTTCCTATGGCTACTGGTACGGTTATGGATAAATTCATTTCTAATGACGGTGGGTTCCTGCCCGGCACGAATGTGATGGCGGCCGGAGCACCTGGTGTTGGTAAGACCACAGTTCTATTAGATCTACTAAGTAACTTGCACCAAGCCGGAAAGAAGGTCCTCTTCATCTCGGCTGAAATGTCTCAAATAGATATGGCACGTTACCTACAACGTTTCCCAAGCTGGGGTCAATTACCAATCCTCTTCTTAGGAGACTACACAGACCAATGTCCAAAGGCTACGGTTGAATCTGCCTTAAATCAGGGCTGGGACCTAGTACTAACAGATTCCTACACAGAAGTAAATGACACTATAAAAGAAGCTTGTAACTTAACTCGCTCTAAAACTGAAAAGTGGTTCTTAGATCTAATGATCCACCATAATAAAGCAAATAACAATTCAAAAACCTACACAACATTCGTTACCATCTTACAATTATCTAAAGGAGGTACTTTCGTCGGTTCTAATAAACTAAAACACATGACCACTTCCATGTTACACTTAGACTGGGAAGGCGGAGAGAATGGTAATCGCTTCATGGAATTCTCTAAAAACAGATGTGGTGCAGTAGGTAAGAAACTTTACTTCTCTATAGGAGACGGAGTCCAATTTAACGAAGCCCGATACGCTCGAGACCTCTTTAACGACGAGTTAGTAGAAGAGGAAATCAAGCAATTAGAAACTGAGAGCAATGCGTTCGATACCCTATTCGGCTTTAACCAGCCAGAGAGTACTGAGCCTGAAGCAATATAAGAGCAGAATACAGGATCCTATAGGGTTCTTGGGAGTGTGGTGTTCCCTTGGGCCCTATTGGTGTATTTGAGGAACTGGGACGGGGTACGGGCGGATTCGGGGTGTGATCCAATTGGCTCTGGGGTTTAAGGTCCTACCAGGAACATGGAAGAACAGAGGGAACATTGAGGATTGGGAGGACCCTTACAGGCTTGGATCTCCCTTCTTATACTCTCTCTTAGGTATCTATTGGGTTTGTGTTCTTTTGGATTCCTATAGAGATCTTGAATATGGATAGAGGCTTGATTACTCGGATCCGTATTACCTGCATAGTTGTTTGCTTTTCTTTGCCTTTCTTTCCTATCTTTATATAGATTTCTTTTCTTTCTTTATTGTATTCCTTGTTTCTTTTCCTTTCTTTCTCTTCTATGTAGTCTATTATGATTGGTATCTTTGGTCGCGGCGCGAGTGGGCTTTTTCTTGAACCTGTGGATTGTAGGGGTCCCGTGGTTGTTTAGTATGGTTTAGGATTGAATATCTGTTGGTTCTTGGAGTGGCACCCTTAGAATGTGTACCTTGCGTAGTTTTTATAAAATGAAACTTTTTTGAAAATAGTTGCCCATATATTTTTTTATGTCAATTATTTTGCTTATATTAGTATAGTAATTAAAAAACAACAGAAGATATGTCAATTAACAAAATCCTAGTTCACACTCAGTACGAAGAAAATTATGCACATTATGAAGGTGGTTTCCACTGGAAGAAAAAAGGCGGTCATACGTTTCAAATAGAAATGGATGCTGATCTGCTCTTATATACAGATCCTGCCGATGTCTTCGGTAAAATGTTAGAGACTCATAACTCTGATATTGAAAGGTTTACCTATATAGATTATGAGGTTCAATTTCATAAGCCTACAGTTTTAGGTACTCATGCAGATTATATTGCTGCTAATGCTTCTTTAGAGTCTGATGAACCAAGTGATATTCAAGACTTTGAAGAAGGTTGGGATGCAGGTTTAAAAGATCTTAATCCTATTATAGGTGGAGTAGATTTTTCTGATAGTTTAGATCAATTAAATAACTTAACTATTTTAGGAAATGATGAATAATATTATGACCGACGCGGAATTAAAAGCTATTGGAATGACTCGCACAGAATGGAATAAATGTATGAGCGAAGAAATCGAATACACAGAATCATGGGCAGAAACCGTAAGCCTAGAACAATTATAATAAACTTAAAAATAGAACAATATGTTAGAACAAAGACGACAAAGAATTAGAAAAGAAATGGAAGCAAGAGGCGTTAAACCTGCTGTAGAGTTTAAGCCTAATTTTACAATATCTCAATTAGAAGATTTAGAAGTAGAAGGAATAGACTTTACTGACTATCCAGACTTTTGTGATTCTTTTATTTCTGCAGGAATGGTTGCAGAACCTGATGGATCCTATAGAGATCTTACTGAAGAAGAATTAGATTGGATTAATGATAATCATACTGAGCTCGCTCAAGAGTTAGCTTATGAAGAAATGTGTAACTACTAAAATAAATTTATGGGAGTAGAAGGACTATTATTAACGATTTTTATAGGAATATTTGCATTCATATTTGGATGGATAAAAGGATCTGAAGATGAACAATCAAGAATTAGAGAAGCTTTCAGATCAGAAGACTATAACTATGAAGGATTCTTTAATGTTCTTGAAAAATATGAAGAGGAGAGAGAAGCCGATAGACAATGGGCTAAGTTTAATAAAAAAAGAAAGAATAACAAAAAATAAATATGAATTTACCTGAAACAGCAACCCCAATTCAAATGTTAGAACTTGTTCAGTATTTAGAAGAACAGGGAAGATCTAAAGGATGGTCGACTAACATGAAACCTATTCCACAAATCGCTGAGGATAACATGGCATGTACAATGACTAAATATACCAATAAAGAATGGCGTGTTGAGGTTGCTAGTACAAAAGGCTGGGATATTAAATGTATAGACACTGGAGAAACTGTTGAAGTAAAAACTACAGTATCTAAAGTCAGAGATATTGGTGGTCTTAAAAATAAAGGAGCATCTAATTGGATTGCTGTTGTTTGGTTTGGATTAGAAGATAAAACTGAAATTGAAAGAGTTTTATTATATCCTACTGAACTGGTTTTAAATAATCTAAAAGAAAGAAAAGGAAAGCAACCAGTATTCGATAAAAAAACACAAGAGCTATTAAAAAATCATGCTCAAGATTTAACTGATACTTTCATTGAATGTTTAAATAACCACTAGTCGCAAATTTCAGATACTCTCTGATTTGCCTCTATTTCCCATGGTCTTAATTTATAAGGAAACTTAAAAGAATATAAAATACCATTAAACCTAAATCCTTCTTTGGTCTTTTCAAGTTTATTGCAATCCATTTGGTATACATGTACCAATTCATGCATCAATACTTTTTCTAAAACATCTTTTGAATACATTGGATTTAAATCCACCATATATATTTTATCACTGAGTTTTCTAGTTAAACCAGCAAGTCCGGGGAATAATGGAGAATATGAAATATAAACTATAGGTTGCATGAAACTAGGTTGCTTAAACATCTTTTGATTTAGCTTTAGAGTTTCTTCTATAATTAAATCAGTAGCAGATGGCTCTGGTCTTAGAATTTGTGCGTTTAGTTGAAAACTGAGAAAGATTAGAATAAATAAGTATCGCATAAATTATATATCAAGACTTTAACAGTCCTTCTATAATTTCTCCATGTGACATGTATATTGCAAGTTCTCTAGTTCCTAAAACTTCACCCTCCTTTATTCTTTTAACGATACCCATTAATACTTTACCAGATACTTTTCCAGTATCTACGTATATTTTCCAACTCTTTTCCGAAATCACCCTGCTTATTTCTTTATCATTTTAAAAGAAAACTTATTACGAGTTGGCATGTTAACTGAAGGTGTTGCGTTAAATAAAAACTTACCTTCTGCAAACTTCTTTAATAAGTATTTATGGTATTTCTTTTTAGTGTTTATTTTAAGATCTATATACAATTGAAGTACATCAAATTTTTGGATGACAGATCCTAATGCATCTATTAGTAAAGAGTTATTATTTAAAGAGTCCTTCACGTGATATGCTAGTGTTGAAAATACTAATCCAAATCCTTTATCTCTAGCTATTGCGTCTTCTATCTGTAATTCTTTATTACTCCATCCATCTACGCTTTTACCTAATCTATTAAAATACTTATCGAACTTGTCGTATGCCTTGTCTGGATCATTGGTAAATTCATCACGAACCCACTGTGTTAATGCCTTTGAATCTAGGTCACTTGCTTTTAAGTTTGGTTTATCTAATAATTCTTTTAAATATCCCCAACCAGGTGCATTTATTAATTCAGCCACTTTAAACATTCCAGAAAAAGCAGTTTCATTCCCAAAGGTTCTAACTACATTTAACATTAACTTCTCATTATCAGTTGACATCAATTTCTCCCACTTTTTAGGATCTTGTTCAATTAACTTTGAAACATTACTTAAAGAAGCACTTGCACCATTACCAGCTTTCATCGATAATCCCTGTCCACCTATATAAAAATCTATAAGCGGTTCATTAGCTGCTATTGGAAATTCCAAACCATTAGGTTCTGCATTACAATTTTGTAACATATAAACACCACCTAGTATTTCTCCAAAATCTTTTGCTATTTTAAGAACATCTGAATCAGATATATAGTCTCCATAATCACCTTCATAAAATATAGTATCTGTTAAACCGGCTGTAAGCTCCTTTACATTAACACTTCCTGATATTGTTCTAAGACTATCTATTAATAAAATCATATATTCCCTGTGAGGTTCTGATATTGATTCAGATTTAACAAGTTTCTTTAGTTCTCTATCTACAATATCTTTTACCTCATCTAAATTTTTAAATTGTTTTCCACCAAGTCCTAATCCGTCTGGCGTTAACATCTTATTTTGTATATTTGATTGAGCTTGAGGCGTGTTTTGTGATGTTGATGTAAAGCTTGTACTTTTTGCTATACTTTTAATTATATTTGACGGTGTGGCTTGTGTTACACCTGATAAAGCTGAAGAAGTGCTCAATGCAAAAATAATAACTGAATAGTATAACTGTTTTAACTTTCTCATTTAAATACCACCGATTGAAATCCAGGTGTTGTAACATTTACAATATTTACACCATCAGAGATATTTAGAATACCAGGTACCATTCCTAAAGAGTTGTTTTCACCAGGACCAAGAAGAACAACAGTACTTTTTTTATCAGACTCGGTTACAACCACAAACTCTGTACCTCTTGCTCCAACTGATCCAGTTGGAATATTAACTTCTAAATTATCATCTCGGATTATCTTTAATGGGGCGTTTAACATTAAGTGTGGAGATAGACCAAGTCGGTTTAATGCGATACGAATTGAGTCTACCAAAAAAGGCATATCTTGAATGATTACCTCAATAATCGTGTGACTAGATTTCCAACCGTTTTTACTAACCGAAGGATTAAAAACATGGATGACAGGTGCATCATCTTTATG
>ENA-OREB01000285-OREB01000285.1-marine-metagenome-genome-assembly--contig:-NODE-285-length-26482-cov-7.673168_pt1 | contig 26482 bp, 19 predicted proteins | sample MGYA00248625_ERZ508552 | MGnify/ENA primary metagenome ERZ508552 (study PRJEB26219, sample SAMN06267888) | marine metagenome | isolation source: Monterey Bay, California, USA | place: USA:Monterey Bay...
TACTTCTCCTTCTGGGTGTCAATGCTGATGGGATTCAGGTAACGTACGTTCTTGTCCGCCATGGTATTGTACTTTAAGAATTAAGCCTCTTCGGTTGTTGCAGGGGCAGCTTTTGGTGCCTCTTTTGATTTGTTCCTACGCATTTCGGCGTATTCAACGTGAAATTTGTCCATGCGAGTGGACAAAAAGCGAATGATTCGCTCGTCTCTCCGGAACTCAGTTTCGAAGGGTAGGATCACGGAAGCATCGGCTTCGAATTCCAAAAGCTGGTAGAAACCAGTTGATTTCTTTTGGATCGGGTAAGCCAATTTTCGCAATCCCCAAGACTCCTCATGAACAATCTTAGCATTGTTCTCTTTGAGGTAGGCCTTGTACTTCTCTACTGTTTCCGCTACCTGGTCTGCAGATAGCACGGGAGTCATAATGAAAACAGTTTCGTATCGGTTCATATAGAACGGGTTTTGTTAAACGGGGTGCAAAATTAGTGTTTAACGGCTTAACATCCAAGGGTTTTTGCATCGTGGGTAACCTGTTCATAAAGCAGTTTGGGCTTGGACGAGAATCGGTGCGATATTCGCCTTCGATAATGGAACAAACTCCGTCCTCTTCTTACACCGTCAGTGCACGCAAATATCGCCCTCAAAATTGGGAAGCTGTCGTGGGCCAAGATGGGATTACACGCACGCTGAAACAGGCGATCGAGCAAGAGCAAATGGCCCAGGCTTATTTGTTCTGTGGCCCGCGAGGCGTGGGGAAGACAACCTCCGCACGGATCTTCGCAAGGGCAATCAATGGATTTGAGGCGAATGAGGACGAGGATTATGCCTTCAACGTGTTTGAATTGGATGCAGCATCCAACAACAAGGTTGAAGACATTCGCTCGATTGTGGATCAAGTTCGCATTCCTCCGCAGCGAGGGAAGTACAAGGTTTACATCATAGACGAGGTGCACATGCTGTCTCAAGCAGCGTTCAATGCCTTCTTGAAGACTTTGGAGGAGCCACCACCGCATGCGGTTTTTGTTTTGGCAACTACGGAGAAGCACAAGATTCTTCCTACCATTTTATCGCGGTGCCAGATTTTCGACTTTCACCGCATCACAGTGCCTGACATGGTGAGTCATCTGCAAGGCATTTGCGAAAAGGAAGGCGTTGAGGCGGAGGAATCGGCCCTGCATGTCGTGGCCGTCAAAGCGGATGGAGCTTTGCGCGATGCGCTCAGCATTTTCGATCAATTGGTTGCATTTGCTGGCAAAAAACTGACGTATGATGCCGTTGCCGAGCATTTGCACGTCCTCGACCAGCAAACTTACTTTGATGTTGTCGATGCAACTCGTGCAGGTGAAATTGCCCCGGCCTTATTGTTATTGGATGAAATCATTGTCCGGGGTTTTGACCCACACCATTTCATCACGGGCCTCGGTGCTCATTTGCGCAATCTATTGGTTGCCCGAGATCCCTCGACAGTTGCGCTGATGGAAGTTACAGATGATGTGAAGCAGCAGTTCTTGCAGCAGGCAGGAGATGTGGATATTCGTTTTTTGATTCGTTCGTTGGATCTCGTAAATGAGGCTGACATTCGCTACAAAGGGAGCAATCATCAGCGTTTGCTGGTTGAGTTGACACTGATGCAAATGGCTTCCCATGAGGAAGCTCAAAAAAAAAAGCCTGAACTGAATCCGATTGTCGCTGGTGCGTGGAAAAGTGAGGTTCCTGCCCAACCTGCCCAACCTGCCCAACCTGCGCAAACTGCCCAACCCGCCGCGCCGATTGAAGCCCAATCAAGCCCAAAAGCACCTTTGAATCCGTCTGAGCCCTCGGTGTCTGAAGTTGTTTCGGAGGGCTCCCAACCAAAAGTTAGTGTCGTTATTGAGTCGGTGGTTCAGGAGGAGCAAGAAGCCTCGCTAGCAGCAGAGCCCTCGATTGAGTCTCAGCCTGCAGATCGCAGTGCTCGAAAGCGGAAGATGAAGCTCGCCACTCCATCAACACTGCAAGCCATTGCGCCTAAAGTGGTGAGCAAGGAGGTGGATGAAGTGCGCACCAAAAAGGTTGACGAGCCCATGATTCAGCAGGCTTGGACGGCTTTCGGGCTGAAAACAAAAGAAGCAGACCAACTCAATTTCTTCTCGACTTTAACTGCGACTACAATCAATCTGGAGGGCACCAAAGTCATCATTCATGTCTTGAACAAGTTACAAGAGGAGCAAATCCGAGATGGGCTCATGGACATCTCTCAATTTATCGCAAACCAAGTCGAGAATGATGAGTTGAAGTTTGAAATCAATGTGGTTGCCTCGGCTGAGGTCGAGATCAATTCTCAGTTTTTGACAGATCGAGAACGCTACGACGGGATGGTGAAGAAAAATCCGAGGGTGGAGGAATTGCGCAAGCGCTTGGATTTGGACTTAAATGGCTAATAACCAGCTTGAGAAGAGCAAAGGGTTTTCTAGTTTGTGTCGGATTTCGTGCAATTCATGACAGGTATGAAGCATGCAGTGATTCATTTTTTGCATTTTTTTGAATAGAGATTGAACGCATTGGCTGCACGAAGTGTTGTCCCAACATGAAAAGGCAATCTTCTTTGTTGTTTTGGGTTTTTCTTCTTTCTGTCTTGGGTCTTCAAGACTTGAGAGCTCAAGGCGTCATCCGCGGTAGAGTCAACGATGCTCAAACGAACCAGCCTATCCCATTTGCGAATGTTGTGATCCAGGGTGAGACAGTTGGAACGACAACTGATTTTGATGGCAACTATGAATTAAGTTCGGTTACTCCGGGTTTGCGAAACATCCGAGTGAGTTTTTTGGGCTACGAGTCCAAGACCGTTTTCGAAATCGAAGTGACACCATCGCGTCCAGCCGTGATCAATGTCATGTTAAGTCCATCAACCATAGCCATTGAAGAAGCGGAGGTTGTTGGGGCGCGCAGGACCAATTCTGCTGAAGCCCCGCTCAGTGTGCGCTCACTTGGCACAAACGAAATCAAACGAAATCCAGGAGGCGGTCGGGACATCAGCCGAGCAATTCGAACGCTCCCGGGTGTGGCAGCAATCCCTAGTTTCCGGAATGACATCGTGATCCGAGGAGGCGCACCCAACGAAAATCGTTTTTACATTGACGGCATTGAAATCCCCAACATCAACCACTTTGCAACCCAAGGAGCAAGCGGGGGGCCTGTGGGAATGATCAATGTCGATCTTGTCGAGAACATTGATTTCTATGCCGGGGCGTTTCCTGCGGCACGCGGAAATGCGTTGAGTTCGGTCATGGAATTCAGTTTCAAAGAAGCACGCACAGATGAATGGACAGCGAACATGGTGGTCGGCACCAGTGATTTGGGTTTGACTTTGGAAGGTCCTACCGGTGAAAAGAGTTCCTTGATTTTTAGCATGCGCAGGAGCTATTTGCAGTTCTTGTTCGAAGCCATTGGTCTTCCTTTTCTCCCAATTTATAACGACTATCAATTCAAATGGACCGCACGCCCCAATGATAAAAATTCAATCACAGTCATTGGATTAGGTGCTCTGGATAATTTCGAACTCAATCTGGCCATAGCGGAGGATACTTCAGCAGTTAACTATTTAGACCAGCTGGCCATTCTCGGGGCGTTGGATGTGCAAGAGCAATGGAATTACACGCAAGGTGTTCGCTGGGACCGCTACCAAGAAAATGGCAAGTGGAGTTTCTTTTTGAGTCGCAATATGCTCAACAACAGGGCTTTTAAACACATCGACAACGATGTGAGTCAACCGCTCGTCAGGGATTATTTGTCTCAAGAAATCGAAAATAAGTTTCGGGCTGAACGCAAGTTGTTCGGCGAAAACACGTGGGAGGCCACCTATGGAGTGGCCTATGAGTATGTCAAATACAACAACAAGACCAACGAGTCACGTTTTGATCCATCCACAGGAGGTTTGACGCCAATTGATTACCAGACGGATTTCAAGGCCCATAAATACGGTGTTTTTGCGACAGCCAGCCGGCGACTTTTGGATGAGCGACTCTCTCTGGCGGCAGGTTTTCGGATGGATGCCTCTACGTTAGGCGAAGGGTTGAGGAACCCATTGGAACAATTTTCCCCGCGCGCTTCTGCTTCTTTTGCATTTGCACCGGGTTGGACCTGGAATGCCAATGTGGGAAGGTATTTCCAATTGCCTGCCTACACCATCTTGGGATTTGAACAAGAAGGCCAGCGCATCAATGCAAGCGAATCATCGAGGTACTTGCAGAACACACACTATGTTTCCGGCTTGCGATGGGAAGGAGGTGAGCGCAATTTTGTTGCCTCTTTGGAGGGCTTCTTGAAGAATTACGACGGGGCTCCAATCAGTCAAACCTTGGGCGTGCCGTTGGCCAATCTCGGCGCTGATTTCGGCGTTGTTGGCAACGAGTCAGTCCTTTACACAGGAATTGGTCGGTCCTATGGAAGTGAATTGTTGTTGCAGCAGCGCCTTTACAACGGATTTTATGGATTGATGGCATACACGTTTGTCCGGAGTGAGTATGCCGACACAACAGGTGGTTACACTCCAAGCAGTTGGGACAACAGGCATATTTTGAGCTTGACCGGGGGAAAGAAATTTGAAGGCGGTTGGGAAGTGGGTGCGCGTTTGCTGTTTAGTGGGGGGCTTCCTTACACACCCGTCGACTTGAACTCATTGAGCATCGAATCTTGGGACAATTACGGGCGACCTTTGTTGAATTACACGCAATTGAATACTGAGCGCAACGGAGCCTTCCATCAACTGGACATTCGGATTGACAAGAAGTGGTTCTTTGAGAATTGGTCGTTGGACGTGTTTGTGGAAATTCAAAATGCCACAGGTGCTGCAGTTCCACAGCCGACTTTCGTGGATGTGGTCCGAGACAACCTCACAGGTGCTCCCATTCCTTCTACGACGAATCCAGGATTTTATGATCAAAGGGAATTGGATCCGAGCACAGGATCAGTTTTGCCAGCCCTTGGTTTGATCATCGAGCTTTGATCGAAACTCAGGTGCTTCCGGGTTATATTTGAATCATGCGCGTTGATAAATTCCTGTGGTGCGTTCGGGTCTTCAAGACCCGTTCCCTGTCTTCCGCTCAATGCCGAGAAGGCAAGGTTTTTGTAGACGGAAAGACCGTGAAGCCGGCCCACGAGCTCAAAGGTAACGAGGTCATTCGCGTTCGAAAAGGAGCCGTCTATTTTGAGTGGCAGGTTTTGGCTATGCCAAAAAGCCGAATGGCGGCGTCTCTCGTACCTGATTTTGCAAAGGACATTACCCCCGAGGGTGAGAAGCAAAAGTTGGAAGAAATCAGAGCTGCTCAGCAAGATCTTCTCCGTCCTACTGGTCGTCCTACCAAGCGTGATCGCCGCGATTGGGAAAAATGGTTTTCATGAAGCAGAAATTCACAACCTCGTTTATTTCCGCAGAGGAAACTTGTCCTGTTCGGTTTCAGGTGCTGTGGCCTCACAAATCCAGAGCTGAAGAATGTACCATTGACGTCGATCATTCAATCGGAGCGCGTCATGTTGGAGCCTTCGATGAATCTGGTCAGTTGGTCGGTGTTTGCTCTTTGTTCGAGCAGAGAAGTGAGCGTAATCCAAAAGCACTGCCGTCTGGAGAAGCTGTTTATCGCTTGCGAGTCATGGGCACGACACCTGAAGTACGCGGCTCAGGTGCCGGTGCTTCTATCGTTGAATTTGCTTGCGCCTGGTGCCGAGAGCAAGGAGTTGAATGGTTGTGGTGCGATGCACGAGAAGTGGCGTTCGGGTTCTATGAGAGAATGGGGTTTGATTTCGTGTCCGGGGCCTACCAAGTGCCAGAAATTGGAACGCACCGAATGATGGCTCGGAAACTCTAAATTTGTCTTTTCTAAATCTTACCATGCCGAAGATTTCACACAAAGGGCTCTCGATGCCCGACAGCCCCATTCGAAAATTGGCTCCGTTTGCCAATGGTGCCAAGGAACGAGGTGTTCATGTCATTCATTTGAACATTGGTCAGCCCGATATCGCTACTCCAACGTCTGCGATGGACGCTATACGCAACATCAACCGTGAAGTCCTGGAGTACAGCCCTAGTGAAGGTTTTGCATCTTACCGCAGAGGTCTGGCACGCTACTATCAATCGGTGGGTGTTCAGGTGACGTCAGATGAAATCATGGTCACCACAGGTGGTTCGGAAGCGCTTGTGTTCGCCTTTATGAGTTGCCTAAATCCAGGTGATCAGGTTATCATCCCAGAGCCTTTTTATGCCAACTACAATGGGTTTTCCGCATGGGCGGGAATTGAAATCGTCCCGGTCACAGCTTCCATTGAAAATGGTTTTTCTCTGCCGCCGATGTCAGCATTTAAGGAGGCCATTACCGATCGTACCAAGGCGATTTTGATTTGCAACCCGGGGAATCCAACGGGAACGAAATACGCTGACGCATCACTTCGGGCGGTGGCTGATTTGGTGAAAGAACGTGATTTGTTTTTGTTTGCGGATGAGGTTTACCGTGAGTTTACTTACGATGGTAGCATGTCGCCAAGTGTCTTGAGTTTGGAGGGCATTGACGACCATGCCGTCGTCATCGATAGCGTCTCGAAACGATACAGCATGTGTGGTGCTCGTGTGGGGGCTTTGGTTACCAAGAATGCGGATGTTCGGAGAGCGGCGATGCGTTTTGCCATGGCACGGCTCAGCCCACCCACGTTGGCGCAGGTGGCAGCTGAGGCAGCGTTGGAGACGGATGCATCTTATTTTGAAGAAGTGCGGGCAGAATACAAAGCGCGACGTGACGCCTTGGTTCAGGGATTGAATTCCATTGATAACGTTGTGTGTCCAACACCAGGGGGTGCTTTTTATGCAGTGGCCAAGTTGCCGATTGATGATTCTGATTCTTTTTGCCAGTGGATGCTGGAATCATTTGAGCATGAAGGAAGCACAGTCATGATGGCGCCGAACTCAGGTTTTTATGCGACCCCAGGATTGGGTAAGCAAGAAGTGCGCATGGCATACGTGTTGCATCTTGATGACATCCAGAAAGCGGTGCGTTGCATTGCAGCAGGTTTGCAAGTTTACCCAGGAAGAGTAGCGCAGTAGTGAGCGTTTTGAGTTTGCTCCCATTCGCCTTTTGACAAGTCCCTTGGCTTTGTAACTTCATGCGCTCAATTGAGAATTCAATATGCCATGAAAATTGTCGTCACCACTTTCTGCCTGATTGCTCTGTTGTTGTCCTTTGACGCTGCCGCTCAAGAGGCAGATACCACTTGGGTGCAAGCCTACACTTGGGAAGCCCAGAACAATCCTGAAGCAGCTTACGACAGCCCTGGGAGGCGCTGGTTTGATTTTCCGGCGAGTGACAATGATTCGTCGTACCAGAAGATTCTGATGTATTACAACCTCAAATGCTTTGAGGATGGCACTGCGGGCAACCTAGGCTACGCATGCGGTGAGTGGGACTACTTATCTTACAGTTATTTGTTCGATCATACCGGTGATTTAGACAGCAATTTACTTTCTCATCCCCGATGGCTCATCGATGATCAGGGCTTTGAGTCAGACACCCTTATTCTATCTCCAGAAAATGGTATCCCGATGGATACAGTGCGCTGGACGTATTCTGAATACGGTATTGTAGAGGATGCATCTTCATCGCAGAATATCGCAGGGGAAGGAACTGCTGATTGGAGTGATTTAGAGTGGCTGACTGATGATTCTCCTGGCGGTAAAATGCAATGGCTCTGGACTGCAGACGAGTTGGCTGCATGGGGCTGGGGCGATTTAAGTGTAGCAGGATTGGAATTTCCGATGATGTCTTCTTTGGAAACAAGAGATGCTGCAAAGTGGAGCGCATATTGGGTGGAATTGGATACGTTGGAAGGATTTTACACGGGTGTGCCTGATGCCACAGCGAGTGTGTTTGATGCGACTCATTCTGGGCGATTTGTTTGGGATGCACCATTGCAATGGGATGGTTCGAGCCACTTGGTCATTGGTTGTGAGTGGTCTGGGGATTCCGCATTCCTTGACTGGAGTGCGGTGGAAGGCACCACTGCCCCTGAGAAAACTTGGCAAGCGGGAACAGCTGGAGAGTACATTTCTTTCGATGGAAACGATCGCCTTGAAGTGGCCATGGAATGGTTGGACTCACTGGACCAAGAGGTTACTGTGGAGTTTTGGCAGCGCGGGACAACAGCGTTTCAACCGGAAAACAATAGCATCTGCGAAGGGATGAATTCGGCCAATCAACGCGAGATTAACATTCACTTGCCTTGGTCCAACAGTCGGGTCTATTGGGATGCGGGTTACGATGGTGGTTATGACCGAATTGATCAAGCAGCGAATGCTCAAGATTTTGAGGGCAAGTGGAACCATTGGGCATTCTCCAAGGATGCTACAGCAGGAATCATGGCGATTCATTTGAATGGAGAACTCTGGCATACTGGATCTGATAAAGACAATGCATTTGGAGAGATGGTCCGGTTTTACATCGGGTGCAATGGAAATGGTGGAAACGATTACCGCGGAGACGTTGACGAATTTCGAATGTGGTCCGCAGCGTTGACGTCAGAAACCATTTCGTCCTACCATGCGCGTCCCGTCGATGCATATCATCCAGCTTTAAGCAGCCTTGAAATGGACCTTGAGATGGGTTTTAATTTTCAAATTGGAGCGGTTGGAGACGGTGTTGAATTGATTTCACACGGCAATGCAGGCGTGCGCAAGCACCTGCCAAAAGAAGCCTTTTACAACCCAGGCGCCATGCCCAGCAATGCACGTCCGGTGTTTACGTGGTGGCATGGAGAGGTTCAAAGTATGGAGCCAGTGGTTGTCAATCATAGCCATCGAATTCCAGCGACCAGTATCGTCGAGTGGGCGGTTGAAGGCAATGGTGTGCAGGTTGTTTCAGTCGACTACGGTTGGCAAGCAGATCAGCTTCGCTTCGTCACGACTCCGGACGGTCTCGCACTCGATTCTTTTCCAATCGCAGGGGAACATGTGGTGTTTGAAAATGACACCTTGGAGTATTTCTCGCCAGCTTTTGAAGTCATCGATCGCTATGAGCTTGCCCGATTCATCACTCCATATGGCATTGGTCTCACTTTGGACGACGATGGCTGGACTTGGATTTTTGACGTTTCAGATTTCGCCCATCTGTTGCGTGACAGCGTGGAGCTGCAAGCTGGCAATTGGCAGGAATTGCTCGACATGAAATTCGCTTTCATTTCGGGCACCCCGCCACGTGACGTTTTGCGAATGGATGCGTTTTGGAAAGGACAACAGAACTTGGCCTCGTTTGACGAGAACATCACTGATCATCTATTCACGCCGGAAGATGGGGAAGAGATGTTTAAGCTGCGGACGCGTGCAAGCGGACACGGCTTTGGTTCGGGCAACAATTGCGGAGAGTTCTGCTACAACACGCATTCCGTGGAGGTGAATGGAGCGTTGCAATGGAGTTGGGAGGTGATGCGTGAGTGTGCGGACAATCCGCTCTATCCGCAGGGTGGTACGTGGATTTATGATCGTGCAGGGTGGTGTCCCGGAGCACCTGTGGATACAAAAGAGTTTGAGTTGACTGCGCTGGTTGACGGACAGGATGAGTTTGCAGTGGATTATGACATCACCTATGATCCTGACGGAAATTACCGTTTCGAAGGGCAAATTGTGGCATACGGATCGCCGAATATGCAACACGATGTGGAGGTTTCTCAGATCTTGGCTCCTTCTGACGATAAGATTGAATCTCGGTTGAATCCGATTTGCAAGTCGCCCAAAGTGGTCATTCGGAACAATGGATCGGAAGTGTTGACCTCTTGTTCCATTTCGTACGGTGTGCAAGGAGGTGAAACCATGACCTATGCCTGGGAAGGTGAATTGGAATTCTTGGAATCAGAGGAAGTTGAGCTTGCTTATGATGATCCAATTTTGTGGGAGGGAGATAACGAGGAGTGGTTGCTATTTGAGGTGGAAGTAAATGCGCCCAACGGTGCAGTGGATGAGGAGTCTAGAAATGATGCTGCCTCGAGCCGATTTCATCGCGTGCCAACTTGGTCGTATACTGACTTGGACGACAACCGCGTCATCGTATGGACGAAGACCAATGCAGTTCCATACGAGACTTCGGTGGAGATAACGGATGCAGATGGCAATGTGGTTTGGGAGCGGGGATACTCCACTCCAAACTTTACACACCGAGATACGATCGGCCTGAACCAAGGGTGTTACCGTGTCACAATTTTAGATTCAGGAGATGATGGTCAAAGCTTTTGGGCCAATTCGGATGGCAGCGGATATACCCGATTGAAAAAAGTCAGCGGTGGAAACTTCATCAATTTTGAACCTGATTTCGGGAAATCCATATCGCAGGCTTTCTTTTTCCAGACCAACGTAGTTTCGGTCAATGATGTCTCAAATCAAGAGGAGCGGAGTATCCTTGCTTTCCCCAATCCATCAAATGGTGAGATCAAACTCAAATTGACCGGTTTCGCCAATGGGCAGGAACTTTCTTGGGTTTGTCACAATCTGATGGGGCAGGAATTAAAGTCTGGATTTTTTCGGAATGTGCAGGGTCAATTGGGCCTGTTGAATCTCGCGTCTTTGCCACATGGAACGTATGCCCTTGCCGTGCTCGACGAGAACGGAAATCGTTGGACGGAGTGGGTTCAAATCCAATGACCCTTTGAAAATTACGTAAAATTCAATTTGGAGGAATAAAATAGGGGGGGGTGTTCATAATATTGTGGTTTTTTGTGGTGATACCCCCGATAAAAAAGGGGTACCTTTGCAAAATCATTGAAAACCTAGCCAAATGAGCATTTCACGAAAAAAAGCATTGGAAGACGTTTTGGAGCGCGTTCCACGCGCGGTCAAACGACCTGACAACAAGATTTCAGCGTATTACGGTGAAAACGTCTTCAATCTCACGATGATGAAGCAGTACCTCACCGATGAGGCGTGTGAGAGCATTGAAGATGCGATGGAGAATCACACCTCGATCAGCCGTGACATTGCGGATCAAGTTGCTTCTGCGATGAAGGAATGGGCAATTACGCGAGGCGCCACTCATTACACACATTGGTTTCAGCCCTTGACAGGAGCAACTGCCGAGAAGCATGACAGTTTTATTACGCCTACTTCTGATGGGCGTGTCATAGAGAAGTTTGACGGTTCATTGCTGGTGCAACAAGAGCCGGATGCAAGTTCTTTTCCAAATGGAGGCATTCGGAATACGTTCGAAGCTCGTGGTTATACCCTTTGGGATCCAACTTCGCCAGCATTTGTATGGGAAAACACCTTGTGCATTCCCACCATTTTTATAAGCTACACCGGGTTTGCTTTGGACAACAAGATGCCCATGCTAAAAGCATTGGCGAGCATCGATGATTCCGCTACGGCGGTTTGCCAATACTTCGACAAGAACATTACGAAAGTGGTTGCTACTTTGGGATGGGAGCAAGAGTATTTTTTGGTGGACAAAGCCCTGCATGCAGCGCGCCCTGACTTGCAGATGACCGGACGAGCTTTGTTTGGTGCAGCCCCCGCCAAGGGTCAGCAGTTGGACGACCATTATTTTGGTTCCATTCCTGCTCGGGCAACGGCATTTATGAAGGAGTTTGAGCTGGAATCCCACAAGTTGGGCATTCCCGTGACTACCCGCCACAATGAAGTCGCTCCCAATCAATTTGAGTGCGCACCGGTGTTTGAAGAGGCCAATTTGGCCAACGATCACAACTTGTTGTTGATGGAGGTGATGGAGCAGGTGGCGCGTCGCCATAACTTCCAGCTTCTGCTTCACGAGAAACCCTACCCTGGATTGAATGGTTCTGGCAAGCACAACAACTGGTCGCTTGGGACAAATACCGGAGTCAACCTCCTGAAACCAGGGAATAACCCGAAGACGAACTTGCGTTTCTTGACCTTTTTCGTGAACACGCTCGCAGCCTTGCATAAGCATGCGGACATTGTCCGAGCTGCGATTGCTTCCGTCGGAAACGATCACCGTTTGGGGGCAAACGAGGCGCCGCCGGCAATCATTAGTGCGTTCATTGGTTCGCAATTGTCGGAGCTCCTGGACGCGTTGGAGACGAGCATCAAAGCAGGAAAGCTCACGCCCGAAGATAAAACAGCTTTGAAATTGGAGATAGGCCGCATACCCGAGGTGATGTTGGACAATACCGATCGCAACCGCACATCACCATTTGCCTTTACGGGCAATAAGTTTGAGTTGCGTGCTGTGGGTTCCACTGCGAACTGCGCTGTGTCTATGACTGTGCTCAACACAATTGTTTCAGATCAATTGAAGTCGTTCAAACATGAGGTGGATCAGCGCATCGAGGCAGGAGATAAAAAGGACGACGCAATTCTCAAGGAGTTGCAAAAACTCATCGCACAGAGCAAGTCTATTCGGTTCGAAGGCAACGGTTATTCCGACGAATGGGTAAAGGAAGCAAAGAAGCGAGGCTTGTCCAATCTTCGAAACACGCCAGAGGCATTGAATGTGCTCAACCGAAAGGAGGTGCAAGATTTGTTTGAAAAAATGGGAGTTTTGAGCAAAGAGGAATTGGGTGCTCGTGTTGAGGTGGATTTGGAAAATTACATTTTGAAACGACAAATTGAATACCGGGTTTTGCTTGACATGAGCCGAAGCACGATTTTGCCAGCGGCCATTCGTTTCCAAAGCGGATTGCTCACCAACGTTGAGCAGCTAACATCGGTACTCGGAAAAGAGGCATCGAAGTTTTCAGTGGCTCAGATGAACATGATTAAATCTGCAGGCATGGTCATTCAAAATCTTCATTCAGCAGCGGCGAAAATGGAGGAGGTGCACGACAAGGCCGAGGGCGCAGAAACAGCCTTGACCAAAGCTCGGGATTATGCGGAAAAGGTCGTTCCGTGCATGGAAGCTGTTGCAGACCATTGCGCAGAGCTTGAGCTTATGGTTGATGATGCACAATGGCCATTGCCGAAGTTCACAGAGCTTCTCTTCACGCGTTGATTTGAGTGCAGTCGTCATTCAAAACGAAGGTCAAAGGAAAAGGGCTGGCTGGAGAGTCAGCCCTTTTTTTGGGTGAATTTCTGGCTTTATTTGCATCCGATTGCGCCGAAATGCTTGCTTTGTCTTACATTCGGGCACAGATTAAAATCGATACGAAATGCACAAGAACCTGCAAGCTTTTTGTACACGAACTGGCGTGGCCAGTTCGTTGATTATGTTTTCATTCGGTGCGCTCTTCGCACAGACGGATTATGCGGCCGAGGCGGATCAAGCTTTTGAGAAGATGGCATTTAGCTCATCAGCCCAAGAGTACATCAAGGCCTATGCCAAGGTGAAAGACATCGAAGAGAAAGGCCGCGTAGCATTCATGACGGGCGAGAGCTTTCGCATGATGCTGGAGCCTGCCGCAGCTGAAGAATGGTATGATAAGGCCATTGGTCTGCGTTATGGTGCAGACGATCCTTCTGTTTATTTGGTTTACGGAGATGTCATGCACTCCCAACAAGCGTTTGATGATGCCATCGATTGGTATGTCGCATACAAAGAAAATGGAGGGGACGCAGCTGTTGCTGATGCCCGAATTGAACGTGCTGACAATGATGCGCTTGAATTGGATGAACCCTCGAGCCGTTATATGGTCGAGAATTTGCTTCTTCTAAACTCCGATGGTTACGACTTCGGAGTGGGTTACGCCTCCAAAAAATCCGATGAAGTTGTATTTGCTTCTTCACGAGAGAGCTCTACAGGTTCAGGTGAGGATCCAATAACAGGCCAGAGTTACATGGATTTGTTTCGCTCTGAGCAAGACAAGAAAGATCGATGGAGTACACCAGAGCCGCTCAACTCAACGGTCAATACAGAATTCAACGAAGGGACGGTAACGTTTGATAAGAAGTACAAGAGCATTTACTTCACCCGTTGCATTTCAGATGATGAGAGTTCTTATGCGTGTGACCTTTACCGTTCAACTTCAATGGGCTCCAAGTATGGGCCTTCGGAGGTGGTGGAGTTGATCAACCGAGATGAAAACGACAGCTCTCAAGTGGGACATCCTAGTTTTACCGTTGAGAATGACTTCCTCATGTTTGTTTCTGACATGGATGGAGGATTTGGTGGAAAGGATATTTGGTATGCTGCCTACGACAGCAAAGAAGATACGTTTGGGGAGCCCATTAATTTGGGAGAGAACATCAACACTGCCGGGGACGAGATGTTTCCAAATATGCGCTATGATGGCACGCTGTTTTACTCGTCTACAAATGGAAAGATGGGAGGGCTTGATATTCTAAGTGCAGCACCATCAGACGGGACAATGAAGTTTGAGAAGGGCGAAACGGTTCCTTATCCGATCAATAGCAGTGCGGACGATTTCAGCATTGTTTTTAAGGACGGGGAAGATGCGGGAATCTTCACTTCGAGCCGAGTAGGAGGCAAGGGCAAGGATGATTTGTATTCTTTCACGTTGCCTGACATGAAGTTTTGCTTTCGAGCAAATGTGTACGATTATGACACCGGAAATCCATTGATGGCAGGCGTTGAAGTCAATGGCTCAAATGGAGATTCATGGACATTTACAGCGGATGCGGATGGCGGATTGGAATTGTGCGGAGACGAGATCAAAAAGAATGCGACTTATGATGTGGGGGTTGAATTGCAAGGCTACATCAGCACGGGAGACCGATTCGCGACTGCAGGGCTTAGCGAAAGCACCACCTTCGCTCGGGAGTACTTCTTGAAGGAAGTCGTTTTGGATCAAGAGTATCAGATGCCATTGGTGCTATATGCATTCAATGAAGCAGAACTACTGGTTAACAACGAAGTGAACGGCACAGATTCTTTGGAATACCTCTTGGACATCATGCAAAGGAATGAAACGTATGTGATTCAGCTCGAGTCACATACAGACAGCCGAGGCAAGGATGCGTACAACAAAGAGCTGTCTCAGAGACGTGCTCAGACGTGTGTGGATTATCTAATTGGAGCAGGAATTGACAGAGAAAGACTGATTGCAGTTGGTCGGGGCGAAGGAATGTTGCTGGTCGCAGACGCAGAAATCAATCGAATGGAGACAGAGGAGGAGAAGGAACGCGCTCACCAAGCCAACCGTCGAACGGTTTTCCGGATCATGCGTTTCGATTACGTTCCAGGAGAATAAGTGGAAGATTCAAGGTATGCCAACCGTGGGGTGTCTTCTGGTAAAGAGGAAGTACACGCTGCAATTGCCGGGATAGACAAAGGCTTGTTTCCACAAGCATTTTGCAAGGTAGTTCCTGACCACCTGACAGGCAGTGGAGACCATTGTGTTGTGATGCATGCTGATGGAGCAGGTACGAAGTCCGCTCTGGCATACATGTACTGGAAAGCCACCGGCGATTTATCGGTGTGGAAAGGAATTGCACAAGATGCATTGGTGATGAACATCGATGACTTGCTTTGTGTAGGTTCCTTGGGTCCTATTTTGGTTTCGAGTACAATTGGGAGGAACAAGCATTTGATTCCGGGCGAGGTGATCAAGGCGATCATCACGGGCACGGAAGACCTATTGGCAGAGCTTAGGTCCCATGGTGTCGACATTCGAAGTACCGGAGGAGAAACAGCCGATGTCGGTGACTTGGTTCGCACAATTATCGTGGACTCGACAGTTGTTGCTCGGATGAAACGGACCGATGTCATTGACAATGCGAACATTGCAGCAGGTCAAGTCGTCGTGGGATTGGCTAGTTATGGTCAAGCGAGCTGGGAAAATGAGTACAACGGTGGAATGGGATCGAACGGATTAACCTCCGCTCGGCACGATGTTTTTGCGAAAGACTTGATGGCACAATACCCTGAGAGTTTTGATCCAGGCACAGATGAGCAATGGGTTTACACGGGGAATTGGGGTTTGACGGACGCTGTTGAAGGTGTTCCCTTGGATGCTGGTAAGTTGGTTCTTTCACCAACAAGAAGCTATGCGCCGCTCATGGCAAAAATTTTACCGGAGTGGGGCACTCACATCAAAGGAATGGTTCATTGTTCTGGAGGAGCGCAAACCAAGGTGCTGCATTTTGTGAAAAATGTTCACGTGATCAAAGACAATTTGTTCCCGACGCCACCTCTTTTTCAGATGATTCAAAAGAGCTCTGGTACGGATTGGAAAGAAATGTATGAGGTGTTCAACATGGGGCATCGAATGGAAATTTACACGGATTCCAAAACGGCAGAGTCCATCATAGAAACGTCTCTTTCAATGGGTGTTGATGCACAGATTATTGGGCGTTGCGAGTCGTTTTCAGGAAAACGTGTGACTGTTTCAGGTGCGCACGGCACCTATCAATACGGAGATTAGCTCAGCACATGAAAAGAGAGGATGCCCTAACGCAAAAATTGTCCTCCATTTCTGACCGTTACCATGAGGTTGAGAAGTTGGTGGGTGATCCTGATGTGATCAAGGATGCCAAGCGCTACCGCGACCTTATGCGAGAATATAAGAGACTGGCAGGAATTGTTGAACATCATTCCTTGGTGGTTTCCCTTGAAAAGGATCTTGAGCAAGCAGAAGAGTGGATTCACGGAGAAGATGCAGATTTCAAGGCATTGGCGCAAGAGGAACGTCCTGAACTTGAACGTAGATTGGAGGAAGCCTATGAAGGGGCTAAAATCATGTTGTTGCCCCGGGATGAGGTGGATGACCGCCCTGTAATGATTGAATTTAGAGCAGGAACAGGAGGAGATGAAGCGGCATTGTTCGCCGGAGATTTGTTCCGTATGTATCAAAAGCATTGCACAGAAAAAGGCTGGGATTGGAGCTTGGTGAATGCCAATGAGGGAACGGCAGGTGGATTCAAAGAGGTGGTGGCTCGAGTTGAGGGAGATGGTGTCTACGGCTGGTTGAAATTTGAAAGTGGGGTGCATCGCGTGCAACGCGTTCCTGATACGGAATCTCAAGGTCGCGTGCATACCAGTGCAGCGACGGTTGCAGTCCTTCCTGTGGCTGAAGCCGTGGATGTGGATCTAAAAGTCTCTGACATTCGCCGTGACACGTTTAGAGCAAGCGGAGCTGGAGGACAACACGTGAATAAAACGGAATCGGCCGTTCGGCTTACTCATGGGCCGTCAGGAATCGTTGTGGAATGTCAGGATGGTCGCTCACAGCACCAAAATTACGAACATGCACTTACGGTGCTAAGGACGCGGCTGTTCGAGCGCGAGCGCGAGCGCGTCGCTGCAGAACAAGCACAAAAACGCAAGTCGCTGGTAAGTACCGGCGATCGTTCTGCCAAAATTCGGACCTACAATTTCCCACAAGGTCGCGTTACAGATCATCGAATTCACTTTACTTCGCATGCTTTGCCTGCTATCTTGGGTGGTGATTTGACACAGGTAATCGAAGCGCTTCGAATGGCTGAGCAAGCTGAACTGCTTGCATCACAGAATTAATTGGTACGCATGAACAATCGACACGAACTCTTCGCTCAAATTCAAGCAAAAGAATCATGCTTGTGCGTCGGCTTGGACCCGGATATCCAGCGCATTCCAGCGGTTTGCGGTGAGGGTGTGGAAGCCATGGAAGTGTTTTGTAAGTCCATTGTGGATGCCACGCACGACCTCGCAGTGGCTTTCAAACCAAATTTGGCGTTTTTTGAGCAATACGGCGAAGAAGGTTGGGCTGCTTTGAAGCGAATCATTGCGCATATTCCAGACGAATGCCTTGTCATTGCAGATGCAAAGAGAGGAGACATTGGGAACACTGCAAAGCGATACGCACAAGCTATGTTCAATGGCTTGGGGGCGCATGCGATAACGGTTGCCCCCTACATGGGTGCTGACAGCGTGAGGCCGTTCATGGAGGGCTATGAAAATCAATGGACCATTTTACTTGCACTCACTTCCAACTCAGGGGCGGATGACTTCGAGTTTCATGGATCACCACCTCTTTTTGAGCGTGTGCTTACGCGTGCTCAGGAGTGGGGTTCACCGGATCAACTGATGTTTGTTGTTGGAGCCACACGACCGGAATCAATCGCGAGAGCGCGGGAACTCGCTCCCGGAAACTTCTTTTTGGTTCCAGGAGTTGGTGCGCAAGGTGGAGACCTCAGTGCGGTCCTCCATGCAGGATGGAATGATCAATGTGGTTTGCTTGTCAATGCTTCTCGCAGCATTCTTTATGCTTCGAAGGAGGTTGATTTTGCATCTGCGGCTCGAACAGCCGCCTCTCAGTTGCAAAGTGATATGGCCGCAATCATCCGAGAAAAACAGTTGGCTAGATGAACTTGGTTCGTCGCATTCGAATGGCGGCGATTTCCATCGTCAGTGTGCTCTGTTTGGGCAGCATTGGCTTTGTATGGCTGGAAGATTACACGTGGATTGAGGCGATATACATGACGGTAATCACCGTGTCTACGGTAGGTTTTGGTGAAGTTAGACCGCTTTCAGAGGAAGGAATGATTTTTACGGCACTGCTGGTGGTGAGCTCCCTCGGGACCTTTACGTTTGCAGTGACAGCTGTGAGTCAGTTTTTCTTGGAAGGGGATTACCGCGAACGAATTAGGAACAAACGAATCAAACGCATCATGAAAGGAATGGACCAGCATGTAATTGTTTGTGGCTACGGAAGGGTAGGTGAGAAAGCAGTCTTTGAGTTGCAGGACCACGATACTGCAGTTGTGGTCATTGAATCGGACCCGGAACTTGTGAAGGCATTGCAAAAAAAAGGACTGCAAGTCCTTGCTGGAGATGCTACACACGATGAAAACTTGATCAACGCTGGATTGGACAGAGCTCGAGCTGTAATTACCACGCTGCCGGATGATGCCCAAAACTTGTATGTGGTTTTGGCTGCCCGCGAGCGACGCAAAGAAATGTTGATCATCAGCCGAGCTTCTCAATTAAATGCGGTGAGCAAATTGCGCGTTGCAGGTGCGCACAATGTGATTATGCCCGACCAAGTTGGAGGTGCACACATGGCCTCCCTCGTGGCTATCCCCGATGTTGTTGAGTTCCTCGATCACATTCGAATTCAAGGATCAGAACAAGTGAATCTAGAGGAGGTGGAAGTTCAGCAGTTGCCCGAAAAACTTCGAAATTTGACCTTGGGTGAAATTGATGCGCGAAACCGCATTGGAGTGAATGTCATTGGCTTGAGACGCGCAAATGGCGAAATGGTGATCAATCCCGCACCGACCACGGAATTGCATGAGAGCATGAAGCTTTTTGTGCTCGGAGATGCGAAGCAGATACGATTGTTGAACGAATACCTTGGAATACAAACTCCTGCGTGAGTTGCGCGACCTGAGGTTCTTCATTTGTATATTCGGGGCAATACGATTAACCCCCCGCAACTCATGCAACGTTTTCTCCAGTTTTTGATTGCCTTATCTGCCACGTTTATCACGACCACAGCGTCTGCTGCTACCATTGATGAACGCATCAACTCCGTCATGGAGCCATTGACCAATGCGATTATGAAGGTGATATTTTTCACGGTTTCATTCGGCGATGATCTTCAAGTTCCATTCGTTTTGATTTGGCTTTTGTTCGGGGCAATCTTTTTCACCTTCTACTTCAAGTTCATCAATATTCGGGCATTTGGACATGCCTTGGATGTGGTGCGAGGGAAGTTTGACGACCCGAATGATATTGGTGAGGTAAGTCACTTTCAAGCCCTGACAGCTGCACTGAGCGGGACAGTTGGAGTTGGGAATATCGCGGGAGTTGCCTTCGCTGTGTCTCTCGGAGGTCCAGGAGCTACGTTTTGGATGATTGTAGCCGGATTACTGGGGATGAGTTCCAAATTTATTGAGTGCACACTTGGTACAAAATACCGTCAGGAAAATGAAGATGGTTCGGTCTCAGGAGGCCCGATGTATTACCTCCGTGATGGATTGGCAAAGCAGGGAAAAGTTCGCCTTGGAAAAGTTTTGGCGGTTTTGTTTGCCATTGCTTGCATCGGAGGAAGTTTCGGAGGGGGCAACATGGTCCAGATTAACCAGGCAACGAAACAATTGATTGAGGTGACGGGAGGAGAGGCTTCTTTCCTGTTTGGGCAGAGTTGGATTTTCGGAGTCGTCATGGCGATGCTGGTCGGTTTGATCATCATCGGAGGGATCAAGAGCATCGCAAAGGTTACAGACAAGGTCGTGCCTTTCATGGTGGGTATTTACGTACTCGGTGCCATGGTGGTATTGGTCGGAAATGTCGCTGAGATCCCGAGTGCTTTTGCGTTGATCATTTCCAGTGCGTTTTCACCAGAAGCAGCTTACGGCGGATTGATTGGCGTCTTGATTGTCGGATTTCAAAGAGCTGCATTTTCCAATGAAGCTGGAATTGGTTCAGCTTCCATCGCCCACTCTGCGGCCAAAACCAATGAGCCGGTGAGCGAGGGGGTTGTTGCTCTGCTTGAACCATTCATTGATACAGTGGTGATTTGCACCATGACAGCTTTGGTGATTGTGATTTCTGGTTATGGTGAGATGGGCCAAGATGTGGCGTTGGGCTTGGCACAGGCGAAGGATCTTCAAGCCATTGAATTGACAAGCAGTGCGTTTGCGCAAACAATGAGTTGGTTTCCGGTTGTGCTTTCTGTAGCTGTAATTCTGTTCGCCTTGTCCACTATGATTAGCTGGAGTTACTATGGCCTCAAGTCATGGACATTCCTGTTCGGTGAGTCACGCGCTTCAGACCTCACATACAAGGCAATTTTTTGCTTGTTTGTAATCTTGGGATCCGCGATTTCAGCACAGAGTGTGTTTGACTTCGGAGATGCGATGATTTTCGCGATGTGCTTTCCCAATGTTTTGGGTTTGTACTTCCTCATGCGTGAAGTGAAAGAGGATGTTGCTGATTATTTCCGACGCATCAAGTCTGGTGAAATAAAGCGTTACGAATGAAGACGCACGAATAAATCAAAAGATTGGGAAAACGAGGAGGAGAGAGAATATGGATCGAAGCGGCTGTGATGTCGTGGGTTGTCTTCGGGGTTTATTGGTTGCAATTGGATTGGAGGGCTTCTCGGGAACGGGATGCATATAAGAATCAGTCTGTAAGGCTATTGCTTGGTGCCCTAAATGACTTGAAAGTTGAGGCGCCACGAATGCAGCGCAGCCGTCTAGGCGGGGAGCAAAACCCTCAGGTCAAGTCGGTCTCAACCACGGGTTATCAGCGCAAAAAGATTCTGCAACAAAGTCTCAATCTCAATACAATTGACAGCGCAGCACTGGAGGGGCTGCCTCGAATTGGGCCGAATATCGCTGGCCGTATTTGCCGTTTTAGAGAAGCTTTGGGTGGCTTTCATGATGTGGGCCAACTCGGGGAAGTTTGGGGCATGCATCCAGAACAACTCGAAGGAATCAAGCCTTGGTTCCATATTGGTTCAGGCGTGTTTCGGTTTTTGTGTCTGAATCACGCCACTTGGCGGGAGCTTCAAACGCACCCTTATGTTCGCTATGATGGTGCAAATTCAATTTCGGCTTTTCGAAAAGAACATGCTTTTGATAGGGTGGAAGATTTACGTGGTGCAATACCTGTGACCGACAGCTTATTTCGGCGATGGTCTCCGTATCTTCGGGTTTGTAAATTCAACGAAAATGCTATTGAATCAACATCCGCTGAATGACATTGAGCTTTGTGCTCAAGAGGTTAAAGAATGCATCGTAGATGTTGAAGATTTCCCAATTCCTGGTGTGACATTTAAAGACTTGGGACCGCTTTGGGCGAACTCGAACCTCTCGAAGAGGGCAATTGACTCAATGGTCCAGATGGTTGAGAATGATCAGGGTGTCCCTGAGTGTGTTGTGGGAATAGAGAGCCGAGGGTTTATTTTTGGACTGGCAATGGCACAGCATTGGCAGGTGCCATTTGTCCCTTTTCGGAAGCCGGGAAAACTTCCGGGAGAACTGAAACGCGTCGCTTATCAGCTTGAATACGGAACAGCAGAATTGGAATGCCAGGTCAATGCTATAAAGCCTGGCATGCGAGTTCTGATTCACGATGACGTCTTCGCTACAGGAGGCACTGCGCGTGCTGCAATCCAGCTGGCCGACGCTTGTGGCGCAGAAATTATGGGCTGCGCGTTTATCCTTTCGTTGGATGGTTTGAACGGTCAAGAGCATTGGCCCATAGCAGCCGTTGAGAAGTCTTGTTTGTCGTTGGTTCACTTTATTTAGAGAGAAAATGGATTTCACAGAATCAGAAAATCAAAAAGCCATTCGCGCGACTGTTCGCGATTTTGCACAACGTGAGATTTTGCCCCATCGCATGGATTGGGATGAACGGCAATATTTCCCGCGAGAACTATTTACAAGGATGGGTGAGCTTGGATTGTTGGGCATGCTGGTCCCTGAAGAGTTAGGGGGAGCAGGCATGGGCTACATGGAGTACAAGGTCGCCATTGAGGAGTTGGCTAAAGTGTGTGGGTCAATTGGCTTGTCAATGGCTGCACACAATAGCCTTTGCACCAATCACATTCTCATGTTTGGTTCGGATGAGCAAAAGCAACGATTCCTTCCCGATCTGGCCACTGGCAGGCACATAGGTGCGTGGGGTCTAACTGAAGCGAATACAGGCAGTGATGCGATGCGCATGCAGTGCACTGCAGTTCGGGATAACGACAGAAATGGTTGGGTGCTCAATGGCACAAAGAATTGGATCACACATGGCATTTCATCGGACGTAGCAGTGGTGTTAGCCAGAACAGGGGAGTTGCTCGATAGTCACGGCATTACAGCATTCGTTGTGCTTCGGGAGCAAGAAGGCTTCTCAGGTGGAAAAAAAGAGAACAAGTTGGGCATGCGATCTTCTGAGACTGCTGAAATGATATTTCAAGATTGTTTTGTGCCAGACGACCAAGTTCTTGGAAAGCCGGGAGAAGGCTTTGTTCAAGCAATGAAAATTCTAGATGGGGGACGCATTTCCATTGCGTCTTTGGCTCTTGGCATCGCAAAAGGCGCATTTGAATGCGCGCGGGATTATTCCAAGGAACGCGAGCAATTTGGTCAGCCGATTAGCAGGTTCCAGGCCATCTCTTTCAAATTAGCAGATATGTATACCCAAATCGAAGCTGCTGACTTACTTACGTTGCAGGCGTGCTGGCGTAAAGAGAAAGGGCTGTCGCTTACCAAGGAGTCCGCCATCGCCAAATATGAAGCGTCCGAAGTGTGTGTGCGCGTTGCTACAGAGGGTGTCCAGGTTCTAGGCGGATATGGCTATACCAAAGACTTTCCTGCTGAGAAATATTATCGCGACAGCAAACTGTGTACGATTGGGGAGGGGACAAGTGAGATTCAAAAGCTCGTGATTTCCCGAGAGCTTCTCAAAGAAAATTGAATTTGATTGAATGTTTTGATTTTCCAAGCTCACGCAGTAAATTTGCATCCCAATTAGAACACCATGCTTTCAATTCCCGTTAAAGAAGGAGACAACATTGAGCGCGCATTGAAGCGTTTCAAGAAGAAGTTTGATCGAACAAAGAGAATGCGCGAGCTGCGTTCTCGCCGTGAATTCGTTAAACCAAGTGTGGTGAATCGAGAGCAAAGAAAAAAGGCCGTGTATAAAAACGGACTAAACATCAAAAATGATTGAGTAAATCTTTTGTTTTTTAGATGAAAAAGGCGAAATTGTCCACGGACCATTCGCCTTTTTTGCATTTTGAAACAAACCGAAACACCTGTAGAAGGATTCCTTGATTTCCTCGAGAAGGAGAAAAGAGGGAGTGTTCATACGTTGCGTTGCTACCGTTCAGATTTGAATCAGTTGCAACGTTTCATGAGTGAGCGTTACGAGTGTGCAGATTTGCTTGGTGTTAAATCAGAATGGCTGAGGGGGTATGTTGTGGAAATGATGAAGCTTGGCAAAGCGCCGAGAACCATCCACAGAAAAGTCAGTGCATTTCGCACGTTTGTGCGTTACTCGAAAAGGCAAGGTTGGATTGCTGAAGATCCAGCAGATGCAATCGTGTTGCCTAAGTTATCGAAATCAGTTCCGGAAGTGGTTCCAGAGCATGCGATGCGAGAAATGTTTGATGAATCCATTTTCGCCGAAGATTGGAAAGGAAGGAGAGACAGGGGCATCATGGCTCTGTTGTACGAAACAGGAATACGTCTTGGTGAGTTGTTGGGATTAAATGTCACAGACTTGCATACTGAAAGAGGTGAGTTGCGCGTTATGGGTAAAGGATCCAAAGAACGCAGAATTCCATTGCTACCTGAGACCATGAAATGCCTCGAAAGTCACATCAAAGAAAGACCCTTTCAATCGAAGCATTTATTCATTACTGATGCGGGGCGATCGCTATACCCTTCTTTTATTTACCGAAGGGTTGGTCATTACCTTTCAATGGTGAGCACGCTCAAGAAAAGCAGTCCACACATTCTTCGCCACACCTTTGCTACCCACCTCTTGAACCGAGGTGCGGAACTTTCGGCTGTGAAGGATATGTTGGGGCACGCCTCCTTGAGCTCAACACAGATTTACACACATCAGTCTTTGACTCGGCTTAAACAAGTGCATGCGGATAGTCCTTTGGACCAGCGTCCTCAAGATTAACCCAACACATGCACATGCAAGTACAAATCCACTCCGTTCATTTCGACGCTGACCAGCGTCTCATCGCTTTCGTCGAAAACAAGTTGTCCAAACTGAACACGTTCCACGATCACATTATAAGCTGTGAAGTATTTCTCCGCGTAGAAAAAAATGATGCACGGGAAAACAAGCTTTCAGAGGTGAAGATTCATGCCCCCGGGGCAGATTTTTTCGCGAAAAGGCGTGCTTCGAGCTTTGAAGCATCCGTAGATGAGGCCGTCGAGGCCATTCGTCGTCAAATTTTGAAGCAGAAAAAAGTGCGCGCTGCCGTTGCTTAAGCTTCAGTAAATCAGCATTTTGTGAATCACGAACGAACTTCGTGAGGAAAAGATGCCGTAGCCCCTTGTTACCACAAGATTGTTTCTTACATTTGCCGTCCTGAAAACCGGGGCGATTCGTCTCCTCAGTTCTTTGAAAAGTGACGCCGATGTAGCTCAGTTGGCTAGAGCAGCTGATTTGTAATCAGCAGGCCGTGGGTTCGAGTCCCTCCATCGGCTCAACGTCATTAAGTCTGTCCTCCACGAAAGTGGGGGGCAGATTACTGGAACAAGGGGGTACGCCGGAGTTGGAGAGCCGGGGCAGACTGTAAATCTGTTGTCTTCGACTGAATAGGTTCGAATCCTATTACCCCCACCAAAGACTTGACCGAGCGCGGTCAGTCAACAAGCGGAAGTAGCTCAGTTGGTAGAGCATCAGCCTTCCAAGCTGAATGTCGCGAGTTCGAATCTCGTCTTCCGCTCCACCCGTAAGGGTTAAAGCCGATGTAGCTCAGGGGTAGAGCGCATCCTTGGTAAGGATGAGGTCACGGGTTCAATTCCCGTCATTGGCTCGAGTCAATTTATAGTGAAATCAGACAGTTAACAAAAAGAGTTAGGTTATGGCTAAAGAATCGTTTGACCGGTCCAAACCACACGTAAACATTGGTACGATCGGACACGTAGACCACGGTAAGACAACACTTACTGCGGCAATTACGAAAGTTCTCGCAGACGCGGGGCACAGTGAGGCGCGTTCGTTCGATCAGATCGACAACGCACCGGAAGAGAAAGAACGTGGTATCACGATCAACTCTTCTCATGTTGAATACCAAACGGCCAACCGCCACTATGCGCACGTTGACTGCCCAGGTCACGCTGACTATGTGAAGAACATGGTAACAGGTGCCGCGCAGATGGACGGAGCAATCTTGGTTGTTGCTGCAACTGATGGTCCAATGCCACAAACTCGTGAGCACATCCTGTTGGGACGCCAAGTAGGCATTCCACGCATGGTTGTTTTCATGAACAAAGTGGACATGGTTGACGATGAGGAGCTCCTCGAACTCGTCGAAATGGAAATTCGTGAGCTTTTGAGCTTCTACGAGTATGATGGAGACAATGGACCTGTAGTAGCTGGATCTGCACTTGGTGCATTGAACGGCGAAGGCAAGTGGGTTGATACCGTTTTGGCTCTTATGGAGGCGGTAGACACTTGGATTGAGATTCCACCACGTGACAACGAGAAGCCATTCTTGATGTCTGTTGAGGATGTATTCACAATCACAGGTCGAGGTACAGTAGCAACTGGACGTATTGAGACGGGAGTAATTAACACTGCAGACCCAGTAGAGATTTTGGGTATGGGTGATGAGAAACTCACTTCTACGATCACTGGTGTTGAGATGTTCCGCAAGATTTTGGATCGCGGTGAGGCGGGTGACAACGTAGGTTTGTTGCTCCGTGGAATTGAGAAGTCCGACATCCGTCGTGGAATGGTAATTGCCAAGCCTGGTTCAATTACCCCTCACAAAAAGTTTACTGCTGAGGTATACATTTTGAAGAAAGATGAAGGTGGACGTCACACGCCATTTCACAACAAGTACCGCCCACAGTTTTACTTCCGTACTTCGGACGTAACAGGTGAGATTGTTTTGGAAGCAGGCCGTGAGATGGTCATGCCTGGTGATAACGTAACCATTGA
>ENA-OREB01000293-OREB01000293.1-marine-metagenome-genome-assembly--contig:-NODE-293-length-26043-cov-11.726951_pt1 | contig 26043 bp, 19 predicted proteins | sample MGYA00248625_ERZ508552 | MGnify/ENA primary metagenome ERZ508552 (study PRJEB26219, sample SAMN06267888) | marine metagenome | isolation source: Monterey Bay, California, USA | place: USA:Monterey Bay...
GGCCTATCATTAATGGTGTCTTCTTGGACCTCAAGAGTTGCCTCCCCAGCTTTCATCCAGCCACTGTAGCTCATTTTGAATTTAAACCACTCCCCTTTTTCAAAAGCTGACTCATTTTGAGCCACTATGCAAAAGGTAGTGAATAACAGAATTAATGTAAGTCTTGATTTTTTCATAATCTACATGGTAGCAATAAAACTGTGTTTAACGACTAATCTTTTTTGACATTAATAAAATTTACAATTACTATTCCAAAATTAAAAAAATCAAAAGCCTGCTTTTTAAATAAGTAGTATTTTTGATTTTTTTACCAATATATATTACAGCGTCCCTCTATTGGCTTGCTCACGCTCAATTGACTCAAACAAAGCTTTAAAGTTTCCCGCACCAAAACCTCGAGCTCCCATTCTCTGAATAATTTCAAAAAATAAGGTGGGCCTATCTTCAACCGGTTTCGTAAAAATTTGAAGCAAGTATCCCTCCTCGTCAGCATCTACTAAGATTGATAATTTTTGAAGCTCTTTGATGTCTTCGTTCATGATATCCATATGCTCACCTAGACGCTCAGGAATACCGTCATAATAGGCTTGGGGAGGCGGCGGTAAAAACTCAACCCCTCTACTTTTTAATTGTGCAACAGTCTTGATAATATCATCTGTTGCAACTGCAATATGCTGAACACCTGACCCCTCATAAAAATCTAAATATTCTTCAATTTGTGATTTTTTAACTGCCTTTGCCGGTTCATTAATTGGAAATTTTATTCTACCGTTACCATTACTCATTACTTTACTCATCAAGGCAGAGTACTCCGTGTGTATTTGTTTATCATCAAATGATAAAAAATTAACAAAACCCATGACATCTTCATACCACTTAACCCATGTGTTCATTTGATTCCACCCAACATTACCAACCATATGATCTATATATTTTAAGCCAACTGATTCAGGATTATAATCAGATGTCCATGGCACAAATCCGGGCTTAAACACTCCTTTATAATTCTTTCGTTCAATAAACATATGAACTGTCTCTCCGTACGTGTAAATTCCTGCCTCAATAAACTCTCCATGCTCGTCATTCCTTACCATTGGCTCCATATACGAACGTGCTCCTCTTTTTATAGTCTCTTGGTATGATTTACGAGCATCATCCACCCACAAAGCAATCACTTTAACACCATCACCATGCTTTACGATATGGTCATTTATCGACGACTTACTATTTAACGGTGTTGTTAAGACCAACTTTATCTTGTCTTGTTTCAAAACATAACTCACAGAATCTCTTGAGCCAGTCTCAAGACCCTGATAAGCATAAGATTGAAAGCCAAATGCCGTTTTATAAAAATGTGCAGATTGTTTCGCATTACCTACATAAAATTCTACATAATCGGTACCTAATAATGGTAAAAAATCTTGAGCACCTTCAAAGATTTTTTCTAAACCGTAATTTACTGATTTTAATTGTTCGCTCATTTACAAAAAGTTTTATTCTAGCCAAGATTTGTAGTAATCTTCATCTGCAATATCTAAGGCTTCTTGTGTTAGCATTAATGGTTTAAATGTATCAACCATTACAGCAAGTTCATCTGTTTTGACTTTCCCTATACTTCGTTCAGTTGCTCCAGGATGTGGACCATGTGGTATTCCTGCAGGATGTAAAGAAATATGCCCTGCGTCGATATCATTCCTGCTCATGAAGTCACCATCCACATAATACAGTACCTCATCACTATCAATATTGCTATGATTGTAAGGTGCAGGAATGGCATTTGGATGATAATCATATAAACGAGGTACAAAGCTGCAAACTACAAAGGCATCTGTTTCAAAAGTTTGATGTACTGGGGGTGGTTGGTGAATTCGACCTGTAATTGGTTCAAAGTCATGAATTGAAAAAGCATATGGATAATTAAAGCCGTCATAACCAACAACATCAAATGGATGTGTAGCATATACCATCTCAAAAATATCATCTTGCTTCTTAACTTTAATCAAAAACTCACCCTTTTGATTGTGCGTTTCTAATTCATGAGGTTGTCTCAAATCACGCTCACAAAAAGGAGCATGTTCAAGTAATTGTCCAAACCAATTTCGATATCGTTTTGGTGTGTATATAGGGCGCCGCGACTCAACAATGAACAACCTATTATCTTTGGTATCAAAATCAATTTTATAAATAATACCTCGCGGTATCAACAAGTAGTCCCCGTATTTAAAATCTAAATTACCTAGCATGGTCCTGAGTTTTCCAGAACCTTTATGAATAAAAATTAATTCATCTGCATCAGTATTTTTATAAAAATAATCTTTTGTGCTTTTCTTAGGTGCAGCGAGAATGATCGTACAATCACTATTTGTCAATATTGCTTTTCTACTGTCCAAATAATCATTTTCAGGAGTTATTTTAAATCCGTGGAGTCTATATGAATGCAGATGATTTTCTTTTGCAATTTTCGGTGCAATATTGTACTGAGCTCGAATTTCTTTAACTTGAGTTGGTCTGTGTTCGTGATAAGAATTTGTTGACATCCCATCAAATCCGATTGTCCCAAACAGCTGTTCAGCGTACAAACTTCCATCTGGTTTTCGAAATTGCGTATGTCGTTTCGGAGGTATTTTCCCTAATTTGTGATAGAAAGGCATGTTTTTATTTTATATAATGATGTGTATCTATAAGTTAGAGGTTGGGTATTTGTAATAAAAATACACTACACGTTCCTTACTCTGGCTTTCTCTTTATCAAGTAGTTTAGTAAAACTAAGTATCCTTTCCAAAAAGGCTTCATGTAAAAACAAATATCGTAAAAATTTAAAGGATAATTGGTTTTTAAAACCAAAATCCTACATTAAAAAACCAATTTCCTTGGCTAGCTTCAGGAGACCATGAATATTTTATTTCAACTGGACCAATGAATGTTTCTAGCGCATAACCAAATGCATAACCACTATACTTTGGTATCGCTAACCAATCAAAAGTAGTAAATAAATTATTTTTGACATTCGCGTAATTAGCTGCAAAATTAAGATGGTGCTTTTTGATAATCTCATAATCTAAATTAATTGTCGCTTTGACATATCCGTCACCAATAATCGAAACATAATCGTACCCATAAAAAGAGATAAAATTATTAATTAAATTTTGCCCGTAACCCCCCAATGCAAAATTGAGCGATTGATTGGAATCATCTCCAATTTTAAAACCTCCTTCGGAAAACAAATTCACTGAAAAATTTTCTAAAAAACTGATTGCATAACCAATATTAGCCTTAGCAAATGAGAACTCAGAAAAATTATTATTAAAATCAGAGGAAGATAAAAACAGTTGGAAATTCCCGTCAAAATAAAATCCCTCATCCGGAAAAAATCTATCATTAAACGTATCAAATTTTAGATTTCCAAATACACTATAAAAATCACTATTTTCAAAAGTGGTCTTATTCGAATCAAGCTGTGGAACTTCAGCAAAGGAATCGGAGATGATTTTTAATCTCTTATGCTCCGCACCAATTGTTAGTGAAAAATCTTTTCTAAAAAGAGTTTGTAAAAAAACTTGATTTGTTTGATCACTTAATTTCATCCCTTTTTTACCTGTACCAATTGCATCTAGCTCATTTTGATTTAAAAATAAAGCTGGATTAACACTCTTATTAAATTCATTATATTTTGATTTTAAACCAATACTCCAATAAAAGCCCTTGTCGATAAAATATTCAAAATTATAGCGTACATTATCTCCTAGAATCACATCGAGAAAAGCCAAATCGTTTTTAAATAAAAGCTGCTTTTGAGTTAAATTAAATAATGCAGCACTCTTATATAAATCGTCATAATGTACTCCAAATTTGAGAAAGGTTTTATTGTCACTCTCTTTTAAATCTAAAATTAAATTGTATCCTCCATCATTTTCCTCAAAATCGTACAAAACACGATCAAAATTTTGTGTTGCAGATAAATTGTTTATACCCTTATCAAAGCGATTATAGCTAATTATTTCATTAGATCTTATTTTTAACTTACCTAGAACATAGGATCTTGTGTAGTCCTCTTTACCGTTAATAACAATATCATTAATTTTTATACTGTCAGGCACATTAAATGATGGTTTTACAAGGTGATTGTTTCTTTGCTCATTTACAAGTTCACTTAATTCGTTCTCTTTAATTAAAGATGCTAAGCGGCCATTTTCAATTAACTTTTCTCCATGCTGAAATGACACTACGTTATAATTTTTAATATTTGGCTTAATATAGATGTCGGTTAATTTAGACTTATCTTGCATGGCGTCAATAGTCCTAAAATTACTTATTTGTAATAAAATATCAGGTGCTGAATTTAATTTATTACGCTCATATAAATCATCTTGAACATCAACACCTATAACACGACTCATTCCTTTTGCTTTGAGCTCACGAATTGGATAATTATTTACAATACCGCCGTCAACTAACATCATATTATCTTTATTAATTGGTTGAAATAATGATGGTAAGGCGCTACTCGCAGCGATAGCTTGAGGTAAACTTCCAGCATCTAAAATTACTTGAGTTCCTGTTTCAATATTGGTGGCAACGCAAAAAAATGGTATTGGTAAATTTTCAAAACGTTCAACATCGCTAACATGTAGCATTAATTTAGATAATAAATTAAAGATATTTTGCCCTTTCGAAATTGCTGAAGGAATTTGCACTTTGAAATCAGTGAAGGGAAGAGAAAACGCATATTTTTCAGCAGTATCTCTTTCGTAAAAAGACTTTGAAGCACGGGGTATATGATCATTTATTAAATGATCAAAATTCACCAGTTTAAAAATTGAATCAATTTCATTCCCAGAGTAACCTGACGCATAAAGTCCTCCAATAATAGCACCAACACTCGTCCCAGCAACATAATCAATTTTCACACCCAGACTATCAATAGTTTTCAAGACACCAATATGTGCTAGGCCTTTGGCACCACCACCGCTTAATACCAATCCCACTTTTAAATTATTTTCACCTACAGACTGGGCCAGTGATAAGCCCACAAACATCCAGAGTATGACACAAAGATTTCGCTTCAATTAACAGGTTTTTGATGATAATAATTATAAATTTTTTCCGCTCTTGATACACCAACAACAGCTTCCAACTCATCTAATGTCGCATACGATATTCGTTGAACTGATTTTAACTGCTTTAATAATTCAATAATTGTCTTTTCTCCAATTCCAGGAATCGTTTCCAGCTCTGTATTTAACGCGGTTTTACTGCGTTTATTTCTATGATGTTCAATTCCAAAACGATGTGCTTCGTTTCTTAGTTGTTGAACAATTTTGAGAGTTTCACTTTTTTTATCTAAATATAAGGGTATCGAATCATTGGGATAATACAATTCTTCTAAACGTTTTGCAATCCCAATAATTGCAATAACACCCCGAAGTTTCAATCGATCTAGGCTTTTTAAAGCAGAAGATAGTTGACCTTTCCCTCCATCAATAATGATTAATTGAGGTAATGCTTGTTGTTCTTCAATCAAACGTTTATACCGTCTATAAACCACCTCTTCCATAGAGGCAAAATCATCTGGTCCTGTAACCGTTTTAATATTAAAATGGCGATAATCTTTTTTACTTGGTTTCCCGTTTTTAAATACAACACAGGCAGCTACTGGATGTGTTCCTTGAATATTACTGTTATCAAAACATTCAATATGTCGAGGCTCTTTTTTCAATCTCAAATCTACTTTCATTTGTGCCATGACACGGTTTACATGTCGATCAGGATCAACAATCTTTACCTGTTTTAATTGTTCTAATCTATAATATTTTGCATTACGTAATGATAAGTCCAATACATGTTTTTTATCTCCTAACTTCGGCTCTATCACTTTTAATGTGTCTCCTAAGTTTACGCTAAAAGGGACATAGATTTCTTTTGATAAGGAATTAAAACGTTGTCTAATTTCAATAATCGCAAGTTCTAGAAGTTCCTTATCTGTCTCATTTAATTTCTTTTTTAACTCCAAGGTGTGCGAACGGACAATTGACCCCAGAGAAATCTGTAGGAAATTCACATAAGCATAGCTCTCATCACTGACAATAGTAAATACATCAACGTTATTAATTTTTGAACTTACTACTGTCGATTTGGATTGATAATTTTCCAAAATTTCTATCTTGCCCTTAATTTTGTGGGCTTCTTCAAATAACATTTTTTGAGAAAAATCGTTCATTTGATTTTTAAAACGCTGAAGTGAAGTTTTGAAGTTACCTTTTAAAATATCTCGAACAGCTTTGATGTGTTCTTCATATTCTAAAACCGATTCATGTCCTTCGCAAGGACCCTGGCAATTTCCAAGGTGGTACTCTAGACACACTTTATATTTTCCACTTTCAATTTTTTCTTGAGACAAATCAAATTTACATGTTCGTAATTGATATAAACCTCTTACTAAATCCAACAATGTATAAACTGTTTTCACACTAGTATACGGACCAAAATATTCGCTCCCATCTTTTAAGAGTCGCCTTGTTTGAAATACCCTTGGGAAACGCTCATTCTTAATACAAATCCAAGGATAGGATTTATCATCTTTCAATAACACATTATAACGAGGCCTATATTTTTTTATAAGATTATTTTCTAAAAGAAGCGCATCAGTTTCAGTTTCTACCACGATGTGCTTGATTTGAGCAATCTTTTTTACAAGAACTTTAGTCTTACCGCTATCATGCGTTTTAGTAAAATATGAACTAACTCTTTTTTTAAGGTTTTTCGCTTTACCGATGTATATGATGGTCTCATTTACATCAAAATATTGATATACCCCAGGCAAAGTCGGTAAGGTTTGCACCTGAATTTTAAGAAGAGAATTAGACATTACTCAAAGGTATATTAATTCCTACATAATGGAAAAATTCATATCCCTTTTTTAGTATATTGCGTAAATCTTAAGTAAATAACCACTTCATGAATATTGTAATTTTATCTAGAAATGAAAATCTTTATTCAACAAAACGTCTCAGGGAAGAAGCTGAAAATCGTGGTCATGACATTGAAATCATTGATCCTTTAAAGTGTGATATTATCATTGAAAAAGAAAAACCAACGATATATTACAATGATCGTTATCTAGATTATGTCGATGCTATAATTCCTAGAATTGGTGCTTCAGTAACCTTTTTTGGCTGTGCAGTTGTAAGACAATTTGAAATGATGAATGTTTTTACTATTGCCACCTCTGACGCCATTATTAGATCAAGAGATAAATTAAGAAGTTTTCAACGGCTGAGTAAAGCTGGTATTGGTATGCCAAAAACTGTCTTTACAAATTATTCGAGGGATGTTGAAAAGGTTATTTCGCATGTCGGTGGAACACCTGTGATTATAAAATTATTAGAGGGAACCCAAGGGCTTGGTGTGGTATTGGCAGAAACTAAAAATGCAGCTGAATCTGTTTTGGAAGCTTTCAATGGATTACAAGCAAGAGCCTTAGTGCAAGAATACATCGAGGAGGCAAATGGTGCTGATATTAGGGCGTTGGTTGTGGACGGTCATGTTGTGGGGGCTATGAAACGCCAAGGGAAAGAAGGTGAATTCAGATCAAATTTACATCGAGGAGGTTCCGCAGAAATAGTAAAATTGAATGAAGCAGAAATTAAAGTTGCAATGAAAGCGTCACGTGCGTTAAATCTTCCTGTTTGTGGAGTTGACATGCTGCAATCTTCAAGAGGGCCATTGTTATTGGAGGTAAACTCAACGCCTGGACTAGAAGGTATTGAAGCAGCTACTCATAAAAATATTGCTCGTGCAATAATTACATTTATTGAGAGAAATAGAAGCTAAATAAATGAGTGAAAAAGAAGTTTTAGAAATCTTAGGAGTTAAAGTATTGTTAGGTGACAGCACAACTGTTTTCTTTAACGTCGCTAAATTACACACACAAAATAAAATTGATGTCCCCGTAATTATTGAACGCTCAAAAATTCCGGGACCAACAGTATTAGTTACTGCAGGCATTCATGGAGACGAAATAAACGGTGTTGAAATCGTTAGACAGCTTATCGCTAAAGGAATAAATAAACCAAAAAAAGGAACCATTATATGCATACCTGTCATCAACGTGTTTGGCTTTATTCAAATGGATCGAGAATTCCCCGATGGGCGTGACCTAAATCGGGTTTTCCCAGGGAGCAGAAATGGTGCTTTGGCTAGCAGAGTAGCTCACAAGCTTACTCAGGAAGTTATTCCTCATGCAGACTTAATTTTAGACTTTCACACAGGTGGTGCAGATCGCTTTAATTCTGCACAAATAAGAATTACAAAAGGCGACAAGTCTTTAGAAGAGTTAGCGGAGGTGTTTGGAGCTCCTTTTATTTACAATTCAAAAAATCTGAATAAATCTTTTAGAAATACTGCCTTTAAATTAGGGATACCCATGCTATTATTTGAAGGAGGTAAGTCGTTTAATATCGATTCCAAAATAACTAATTCAGGTGTCAACGGAGTAAAAAGAGTTTTACATCATCTCGGCATGCTAAGACTAAAATATAAGGTTACAAAGCCAAAAAAATCAAGCGCATACATTATTGAAAGCAAATGGATAAGAGCCAAATACTCAGGCATGTTTAAAGCCTCTGTTTCTATAAATTCTTTTGTCAATCAGGATGACGTCATTGGACATATTACTGATCCTTATGGTAGTTTTAATCATTTTATAAAGGCCCCAAATTCTGGCTACCTTTTTAACATTAATGAAACCCCCTTAGTTTATCAGGGAGATGCCATATTTCATATTTCTACAAAATTATCAGATGACAAAAGCTGAATTGCGAAAAAAATATAAATTGTTAAGACAAAATACCACCGAAGAGTGGATCGATGAAAAAAGTTTGACTATTGCAAATCAATTATTAACCCTAAATATTTGGGGTAAATCATTTTATCATCTCTTTTTAACAATTGTTGCTAACAAGGAAGTAAACACTGACTATATTCTGAATATCCTATCAGGAAAAGACAAGAATATTGTCATTTCAAAAAGTAATTTCAACAGTGTAACTTTAGATAATTATCTTCTTACAGATAGTACAAAAATTAAGTTAAATCATTGGAACATCCCAGAGCCAACTGATGGAATCGAAATTGACTCTTCAAAAATTGACATTGTTTTTGTACCACTTTTGTGTTGTGACAGTCAAGGACATCGCGTCGGATATGGTAAAGGGTTTTATGATAACTTCCTAGGAAATTGCAATCAAGAAGTACTAAAGATTGGATTATCTTTATTTGATATCGAAAGTTCAATTGATGATATTCATGAAAAAGATATCGCGCTAGACATCTGTGTTACACCGTCAAGTATTTATTACTTTAAATAATTTTAAATACTCGGGAAAGCACGTTTGTTAAATACAATTAACATACCAACGCCCGTGCTAATAGCCATATCAGCAAAATTAAACACGGGATTAAAAAACGTAAAATAATCTCCTCCATAAAACGGAACCCATTCAGGTAAATAGCCTTTCCAAAGTGGAAAATGTAACATATCAACGACTTTACCATGCAATAAGTTATCGTAACCACCTTCAACGGGAAGAAAAGAAGCTATTTGACCATAGCTATCATTAAATAAAACACCATAAAAAACAGAATCAATAATATTTCCAAACGCCCCTGCAAATATCAACGCTATCGCTAATATAAGAACATTAGATCCTTTGTGTTTTAAAGCACTATAAAGCCAATAACCAATCCCCGAAATCGCTATGAGTCTAAAACTCGTTAAAATAACTTTGGCAGTTCTGTCGGATATAAAAGATAAAAAGTCACTGAGTTTTGCACCCCAAGCCATACCATTATTTTCAACAAAAAGAATTTTAAACCATCCAAACACTCTAACTTCCTCTTGTAGCTCAAAATGTGTTTTTACATACAACTTTGACAGTTGATCAATGAGAAGGATAATGGCTATGATCGTAATTATTTTTTTCTGATTCATATAGTTGATTGAGACATAAAACTAAAAAGCGTCTCAGTTCTTGAGACGCTTTTTAGTTTTTAAACCATTTTTTATTGCATGTTTTTAGCTTCAATGCTCAAGGTGGCATGCGGTACTAATTCCAGTCTTTTTTTATTAATTAGTTTTCCTGTGACTCTGCAAATCCCGTAAGATTTATTTTCAATTCGAATTAGAGCATTTTTTAAGTCTCTGATAAATTTTTCCTGTCTAATTGCTAACGCAGAATTCGACTCTTTACTCATAACTGAACTACCTTCATCAAATGCTTTAAATGTAGGTGATGTGTCTTCTGTGCCATTGTTATGGTCATTCATATATGCACTCTTAATCAATTCTAAGTCATGTTGTGCCTTATTAATTTTTTCTTTAATTAGTGCTTTAAATGCAGCTAAATCTTTATCTGAATATCGTACTGTATTTTCTATTGCCATTTATTTAAATTTTTTGAATAATCAACTTGGTATTTACATCATCGAAAGCAATTTCCATACCATTTTTTAAGTCATCTAAAATCTCTAATTCATCCGTTAATGTTTCAGTCTTTAAATACTCTAAATTATTGTTTATTGCGTTTATAATATGTTCATCTTTTTGAAATTGTACTGCAATTCTATCCGTAAGTTCGAAACCTGATTCTTTACGAAGATTTTGAATTCTATTCACTAACTCTCTTGCAATACCTTCCTGTTTTAAATCCTCTGTTAAGGTAACATCCAATGCTACCGTTAATCTCCCTGAACTAGCTACAAGCCAACCCTCGATATCACGTGAAGTAATCTCTACATCCGATAACTCTAAAATAATGATTTTTCCATGAATTTCAACATCCAATTTACCCTTTTCCTCAATATTTTTGATGTCATTAGAATCAAAATTTTGGATTTTCTGTGCGATTGCTTTCATATCGCTTCCAAATCGCGGCCCTAGCACTTTAAAATTAGGCTTAATTTGCTTAACTAAAATATCAGAAGCATCTCCTAAAACTTGGATTTCTTTTACATTCACCTCAGATTTTATTAAATCTGATACCGCAAGAATGGCCTCTTTTTCTGAAACATTACTCGTAGGAATCATAATTTTTTGTAGTGGCTGCCGCACTTTAATCTTTTGTTTTGCTCTCAATGATAATACCAGAGAAGATATGGTCTGTGCTGCTTCCATTTTACGTTCTAATTCCAAATCAATAAGATTGTTATCGCATACTGGGAAATTTGACAAATGAACACTTTCAAATGATTCCTTACCTGTCACTAAGTTAAGATCTAAATAGAGCCTATCCATGAAGAAAGGGGCTATTGGAGCTCCCAATTTTGCAACAGTCAACATACATGTGTACAAGGTCTGATAGGCAGAAATTTTATCAGTTTCATAATTCCCCTTCCAAAAACGTCTTCTACTTAATCTGACAAACCAGTTACTTAAATAATCTTGAGTAAATTCAGAAATTGCACGAGCCGCTTTAGTTGGCTCGTAGTCTGAATAAAACGCATCAACTTTTTGTATCAGCGTATGTAATTCAGATAAAATCCAACGATCAATTTCTGGCCTAACCTCGTTTGGAATGTCTGTCTCGATATATTTGAATTGATCAAGATTCGCATACAACGTAAAAAATGAATACGTGTTATAAAGGGTTCCAAAAAATTTTCGTTTTACCTCCTCTATTCCATCCAAATCAAATTTAAGATTGTCCCATGGATTTGCGTTCATGATCATGTACCAACGTGTAGCGTCGGCACCATAAGTATCTAATGTTTGGAATGGATCTGTTGCGTTTCCTAAACGCTTTGACATTTTTTGTCCATTTTTATCAAGAACCAATCCATTAGAAACAACATTTTTGTAGGCTACTGAGTCAAAAACCATAGTTCCTATGGCATGTAAGGTATAAAACCATCCTCTTGTTTGATCAACACCTTCTGCAATAAAATCAGCTGGAAAAGAGGTATTGTTGTCAATCAACGTTTTATTTTCAAAAGGATAATGCCACTGCGCATAAGGCATAGAGCCCGAATCAAACCATACGTCAATAAGATCACTTTCACGCTTCATGGCCTTTCCTGACTCTGATACAAGCGTTATACCATCAACAATATTCTTATGTAAATCTATTTTGTCGTAATTTTCCTCAGTGTTATTTCCTATTTCAAATGATTCAAAAATATCTTTAGTTAACAGCCCTGCTTGGACCGATTTATTCATTTCATTCTTCAACTCTTCAACAGATCCAATACAAATTTCTTCGGTGCCGTCTTCCGTTCTCCAAATAGGTAAGGGTATTCCCCAATAACGAGATCGAGATAAGTTCCAGTCATTAGCGTTTGCAAGCCAATTACCAAAACGTCCAGTACCTGTAGATTTTGGTTTCCAATTAATGGTTTCGTTTAAGTCAACCATTTTATCTTTGATATCGGTAACTTTAATGAACCACGAATCTAAGGGATAGTACAGAATTGGTTTATCTGTTCTCCAACAATTTGGGTAACTATGCTTGTACTTTTCAACCTTAAAGGCTTTATTTTCTTCTTTTAGTTTAATGGCTAACTCAACATCCACAGAGCGCTCAGGCACTTCTCCTTCTAGATAATATTCATTTTTGACATACTTTCCCGCAAGTTCCTTCATTTCAGGTCTAAATTTACCTTGTAGATTGACAAGGGGAACTAAATTCCCGTTATCATCTTTTACTAACATAGGAGGTATTTCAGGTTTTGCCTGTTTGGCAACAATCGCATCATCAGCACCAAATGTAGGTGCTGTATGAACAATACCCGTTCCGTCTTCGGTTGTCACAAAATCTCCAGAAATAACTCTAAAAGCATTTTCCGGATTATCGTGTGGGATTGCGTATGATAGCAATTGCTCATAGGTAATCCCAATTAAATCACTCCCCTTAAAAGATGTACCAATATAGTATGGAATTTTCTTATCGCCACACTGGTAAAGATCAAGGTCAGATATCGTGTCTAGCTTTTTAAATTTGCCTGAGAATTGATATTCTACTAATTTTTCAGCTAAAATGACATTAATTCTCTCAAATGTATATTGATTAAACGTTGTTACTAGAACGTAGTTAATCTTAGGACCAACTGTTAAAGCAGTGTTACTCGGTAATGTCCATGGTGTCGTAGTCCATGCCAAAAAATGAATGTCTCCCTTATTTTGTAGAAAAGATGGAAGCTTATCAGACATTGCTTTAAACTGAGCGACAACCGTGGTGTCAGTAACATTTTGATAAGTTCCAGGTTGGTTGAGCTCATGCGAACTTAGCCCAGTACCTGCTTTGGGAGAATACGGTTGAATCGTGTATCCCTTATACAGCAATTTCTTTTTGTATATTTCTTTTAACAACCACCATACAGATTCCATGTATTTTGACTTGTAAGTCACATAAGGGTCATCCATATCAACCCAATAACCCATTCTTTGAGTTAAATCATTCCACACATCAGTATATCTCATCACCGCTTTTCTACATGCAGCGTTGTAATCCTCAACAGAAATACTTGTTCCAATATCTTCTTTTGTAATACCAAGTTCTTTTTCAACACCGAGCTCTATCGGTAATCCATGCGTGTCCCAGCCAGCTTTACGCTTTACTTGATATCCTTTCATCGTCTTGTAACGAGGAAAAATATCTTTGATGGCTCTTGCTAAAACATGATGTACTCCCGGTAAACCATTGGCTGAAGGAGGGCCTTCATAAAACACATAAGGTGTCTTTCCCTGACGTGTAGACACGCTTTTTTTGAAGACATCGTTTTTTTCCCAATAGTTTAGAATTTCTTCAGCTACTTTTGGTAAGTCAAGTCCCTTGTGTTCAGGAAATTTCACAATCATGGTATCACTTTTGATTTTGAGCAGCGAAATTAAGCAATTTTTAGAAAAATGAGCCGTTCATTCACTTAAATTAAGTAATCGCCTTCACCAAATCTTCAATCTTTGAAACTAATTGAATTTTAATCGTAGTGTTCTTTAGTGATAACTTGTTATACTTAGATATAAAAATTGTTGAAAAACCTAATTTTTCTGCTTCTAAAATACGCTGTTCTGCCCGCTGAATTGGACGAATTTCACCAGAGAGACCAACCTCTCCTGCAAAACATAGATGATTTTCTAAAGCAACATCTTCATTTGATGATAAAATAGCTGCAATCACAGCTAAATCTATTGCAGGATCATCGACATTTATACCCCCTGTTATATTCAAAAACACATCCTTCGCTCCTAAACGAAAACCTGCACGTTTTTCTAAAACAGCTAATAGCATATTAAGACGTTTAGCATTAAAACCAGTAGTGCTTCTTTGAGGTGTTCCGTAAACAGCCGTGCTAACGAGTGCTTGTACTTCAATCATTAAAGGTCTCATCCCTTCAATTGTTGCAGCAACAACGTTCCCCGAAAGCTCCTCTTCCTTTTTTGATATAAGGATTTCACTTGGATTACTCACCTCCCTTAACCCTGAACCCAGCATTTCATAAATTCCAAGTTCATTGGTTGATCCAAAACGATTTTTATTGACTCGTAAAATCCTAAATACATGATTTCGATCACCTTCAAATTGCAAAACGGTATCAACCATATGCTCTAAAATTTTTGGTCCTGCGATACTGCCGTCTTTGGTAATGTGGCCTATCAAAATAACTGGGGTTGCAGTCTCTTTAGCGAACTGAATAAGCTCTGAGGTACATTGTTTTATTTGAGAGATGCTTCCCGATGACGATTCAATGTAGTCACTGTGCAGTGTTTGAATTGAATCAATCACAATGATGTCAGGCTGTAAGGATACGGTTTGCTTAAATATATTTTGCGTCTTGGTTTCAGTTAATAAATAGCAACTCTTGGTATTTGGATTAATACGTTCAGCACGCATTTTTATTTGTTTTTGGCTTTCCTCTCCTGACACATACAATGTTTTGAAGGGTAAGTTTAATGCAATTTGTAACAGTAACGTACTTTTTCCAATTCCGGGCTCTCCCCCCAAAAGTGTCAGTGACCCCGGAACAATTCCTCCTCCCAAAACTCGATTAAATTCCTTATCATTAGTCTTTAATCTTTCCTCGCTTGATGTAACAATGTCGTGGATGAGTGTTGGCTTTGGTATTTGTTTAGTACCAGCTGTAGTCCCTTGCCAATCGCTTTTTACTGTTTTTTGTACAAGTTCTTCTGCAATAGTATTCCAAGATTTACATGAGGTACATTGCCCTTGCCACTTAGCATATTGACTACCACATTTTTGACAAAAAAAAGTTGTTTTAATCTTCGCCATTAATACCCAAAATCTCTTTTAATTTGATCTGCTCTTTCAAACATATCATCTTTTGTGTAGCCTCCAATTTCCTCAAGCATGTAGGCTGATTGATAAGTGCGCATCGCTTTTTTTGACTGCCCTGATTCTTCATAATATCTAGCCAAATAATAGTTACCTAACAATGTTTCTGAATACTCTTGACGCGCTAATTTCCCCAACGCCTCAAAATAATCAAATTCTTTTTTCTTCTCTATAGCGGCTGCAATTGCCTTAAAATCATTGATTAATATTTTCTTTTCCAGTCCAAATAATGACTCAATAATGTCATATTTTTCTTTTAAATAATCAACTGGTGACGTCTCTAAAGCTAAAATTTGATCCTGATATTCTTGTTTGCTGATTGGTTGAAATGCAAAGAAAATTGATTCAAGAGCTGTTGGTAATGCATGCGCAGGAGTTGTGTAATGCGTCGTTCCTTGAAAAGTATCCATTTGATATAACAGCTTTTCGTTATTCAGATCAATAATTGCCATATTTAAGGCGCTAACATCATCCATTACAGGTTTCAAATCATTGTCCGAAGACGCTACGTAATAAAATATTTTTTTCTCAAACTGTCCTAATCTTTCAGGAATATAGGTCAGCATGTCTGGGGCTAAAAAAGGACTTATATTAATGTAGGCCTGAAAAATTGGTTTTGGCTTCAGTAAAAAGTAATTGATAAAATTTGATGATTCACCATGACCCACAACGACTTTAAACTTTGACAAACGATATTCCTGCTCCAAATTGGATAATAACTCCATTGTTAAAAACTCAAAAAAATCTGCTCCTGTTTCTATGGGCAACGAATTTTGCTCGGAATAGTAATTATCTTGATCTCTTGTATTAACTTGATTTACACCAACAACAATGGCTTCAGGTATATCCTCCCAATATGAATAGTAATCCACATTACCAGCCACAGCTTCAAATAAATAATCTCCATCTAAAACAAGAAACAAAGGATATGACTTATCAGTATTTCCCTCATAATTCCTGGGTAATTGAATTTTGACTTGTCGTGTTTCACCTAATTTTTCAGAAGGATACTCTTTATAGATTGTCTGGGCATTTACAATTGAAAAACTAAAGATGCATAAACATGTTTTTATAATAACATTCATTCTTATTGAATTGTATTTGGTTCTTGCAAGGTAATTAATTATTGCGTTCTATTAAAAATTGGTAAGTAAAGAAATGACACACTTCCAAGAAGGATAATCATTACAGTTTGAGCAGTCCAAATAATCCAACCAAATGCAATACTAGGAGTCTCAGGAATATCAAATAAAGAGAATGCCACGCCAACTGCTAACGGATAGACAAAAATACCCCCATTGGTAGCGGCAATCGTAAAACTAGCAGATATAAAGGCTACTAGAATAGCTCCAAATGATATATTATTTAGTTCCGGAACAGCAAAAGAAGTTACATAAAACATCAGGACATACATCGTCCAAATAAAAAATGTATGGAAAATGAAAGGCCAACTTTTGTCCATTTTAAAGACGCTCAACATGCCATCCATCAAGCCACTCAACATTTGTTTTATTTTTAAAACAAATTTCATATCACTATATTTAAAACCAAATAGTAAAAGAAGTGCTAATATTATTAAAATTGCACACACAGCCATCAACAATCCCCTATTAAAATTTGCTAATAAAAGATTAGAAATATAATTAAACTCTAATAACAGCGCTATCAAGGCAACACCTAAAATCATAATTAAGTCAGCAAATCGCTCTGCCACTATCGTTCCAAAACCTTTTTCAAATGGCACTTTTTCATAGTTTGCTAGGGCTGCAGCTCGTAATACTTCTCCAGATCTTGGAATACCAAAATTTGCCAAATATGCTATAAAAACAGCCATAATACTATTCATTAATTTTGGCTGATACCCTAATGGGTGTAACATAAATCTCCATCTGTAGGCTCGTGATAAATGGCTACAGATACCAAGGATTACACCTAAAAAAATGTAACTGTAATTAGCGTTTTTAAAATAAGGAATGAACCTTTCCACAGGTAATTTTGAAAAAGTATACCACCCAAAAAATGCAGCTAATAACAGCGGTACAATTACGTTTAAAACTTTCCTGTTTAATGACATTAAAAAATTTATTTCAAAAGATTTGTTGCTTCATCAGGAAACACCAAAGCAGGCTTAAATATTTTTGCTTCCTCAACGCTCATAAATGCGTATGTAATGAGAATCAAAGTGTCTCCAACCGACACTCTTCTTGCTGCTGCACCGTTCAAAGTTATTTCACCACTCTTGCGTCTTCCCGGAATCACATAGGTTTCTAATCGCTCACCATTATCATTATTAACAATCTGAACCTTTTCCCCTTGAATAATATTTGATGCATCCATAAGGTCTTCATCAATGGTTATACTACCAATATAATTTAAATCTGCGCCTGTAACTTTTACACGGTGAATTTTTGATTTTACAACTTGAATTTGCATTAGATAAAGTTAATTAATTAAGTGCGATATTGTCGATGAGTCTAATTTCGTCAGCATATACAGCAATAAACGCACGGTATTTTATATTATTTGATTTTATTTTAATGGGTTTTAAAGTGTCTTCATCAGAAATAACAAAATATTCTAATTTTAAAATAGTATTATTTAAGAATACTTTAGCAACCCAATCAAGGATTGTAGTGACACTTTCTGTGCCAAATTTAAGCTTGGCAGTCTTTAATGTTTTGTAGATTAAGGCTGCCTCATTTTTTTGTAAATCACTCAAACGCTCATTTCTAGAACTCATTGCTAATCCAGAGGACTCTCTATAAATTTGACAACCAATAATTTGGGTTGCCAATTGCCGCTTTTTAACCAATTTTCTAATAATTTGTAATTGTTGAAAATCTTTTTCTCCGAAGTAGGCCTTGTTTGGCTCGATTAATTGAAGTAATCTCTTAACAACCGTTCCTACACCGTCAAAATGTCCGACTCTAAATTTCCCCTCCATTTCGTGCTCGAGACCGTCAAAATCAAAAGATTCTGTCTCTATTTTATCGTTATAAATAGCCTTTACTGTTGGGGCAAATAAAATAATATTAGAATTTGATAGTGTCTTAAGCAAAGAAATATCTCTGTCTAAATTTCTTGGATACTTGTTTAAATCTTCTGGATTATTAAACTGTGTAGGATTTACAAAAACACTGACAACCACATAGTCGTTATTTCGTAAAGCTTCCTCCATTAAAGTAAGATGCCCTTTGTGTAAAGCGCCCATTGTAGGAACAAAACCAATGCTATTATTTTCAGCTTTTTTGATTTTTATTACCTGAGTAATTTCTCGACTTGTAATATAAACTTCCACTTTATTAAAAAATTAACAGCGTGCAAACTTAATATAATACTGTTAATCTGCATAATTTTTGTAATTTTGCGTGTTTTTTATTCTGACATAAGATTGATTGGTTCTCACGAAATTACAAAACAGCAACGTTTTTTTATTTCTGCAGCGTTTACAATCGTATTTTTTAAGTAAAAAACAGCTAAACTAAGACAAATGAAAGATAAGAAAATTTTGTATGTGTCCTCAGAAGTAGTGCCGTACCTGCCAGAAACCGAGATTTCCTCAATGTCATTTGAAGCGCCAAGAATGGTAAATAAGCAAGGAGGTCAAATACGTATTTTTATGCCGCGATATGGAAATATCAATGAGCGTAGACATCAATTACATGAAGTTATTCGCTTATCCGGGATAAATCTTGTCATAAATGATTTGGATATGCCTTTGATAATTAAAGTTGCTTCCATCCCGAAAGAAAGAATTCAAGTTTATTTCATTGATAATGAAGAGTATTTTAAGCGAAAAGCTACGTTGACTGATGAAAATGGAAAGATGTTTACTGATAATGACGAGCGTGCAATTTTCTTTGCTAAAGGAGTTATCGAAACTGTTAAAAAATTAAATTGGGCTCCAGACATTATTCATGTGCATGGATGGTTGGCATCGCTACTCCCTCTTTACTTAAATGAATATTACAAAAATGAACCCTTATTCTCAGAGAGCAAAATTGTCACATCCATATACAATCAAAGTTTTGAAAGCACGTTAGATAAAAAGATGATACAAAAAATTAAATTTGATAATATTGACGATAATGCCATAGCTGTTTTAAGCGAGCCATCTTACGTAAATATCATGAAAGTGGCTATCGATAATTCAGATGCCTTAATTATTGGATCTCAAGACATCCCTGGGGAGCTGCAATCTCACCTTGAGAAAAGTGGCAAACCTGTCCTAGGATTTCAGCATCCTGATGAATTTGCTGAGGCGTACACCGAATTTTATAGCACTAAAGTTTTAAGTTAGACTCTATGACAATACCTAACACCATGTTGCGAAATATTTTCCTCATTACAGCTGTTGCACTAAGTTTTTCTTCTTGTGAAAAAGATTTTGCAAGTATTGATTCGGATGTTGTTAATTCAGATAACACCTCCAATTTTGGAACTGACTTTCTAAATTTCCCTGTCAAAGCATACAATAAAAAAATTGAACCATTTCAAACCAATGGGCTGCCAGTTAATTTGCTGGGGTTCAATAATGACCCAACCTTTGGTAATTCAACAATCAATTTTGTAGGTCAAATGACACCTTCTGCCTATGATCCAGAATTTGGTGAAAATGTTATACTGGACTCAGTGGTCTTAACCATTCCTTACTTTAGCAGAGCAATTGAAACAGATGAAGATGGCAACAACACCTATCTCATAGACTCAATTTTTGGTGACACGTCAATCAAATTGTCCGTTTACAAAAACAACTTCTTTCTTAGAGATTTTAACCCTGAGTTAGAATTTGACTCAGCGCAACGTTATTTTTCAAATGGAACATCATCGAGTAGTGATGTGATTAATGCTTCGGATTTAGAAGGAGAATTACTATACGAAAACCTTGAATTTCTTCCTAGTGCTGATGAAATAAGACTGACAACTGTAGAGGTAGATGAAAACGGTGATCCGGTTTTAGACGAAGAGGGTAACGAAAACGCCATCGTGTCAACAAGGCAGTCTCCTGCCATAAGAGCTGTTTTAAACAATCCAAATGATACGTTTTGGCAAGAATTAATATTTGATAAAGAAGGGCAACCTGAGCTGAGCAACGAAAATAATTTCACAAACTATTTTAGAGGGTTGTACCTGAAGGCAGAGGCAACAGGAGTTGACGGAACCATGATGTTATTGAATTTAGCCTCTACAAATACCAATATCACGCTTTATTACACGAGCGACATAGAAAATACAGATGACACAGGTTCTGATAGCGAGACTCAAACCCAGTCAGGACAATTTGTTATGAATTTTTCAGGGAACGGTGTGAGTTTGTATGATAATGACTTCATAACCATACCAAATGGTGACACTGTAAATGGTGATGAAACGATTTATCTTAAAGGAGGAGAAGGGTCGATGGCAATGATTGAGTTATTCCAAGGAACAGTTGAAGATGATGATGGTAATCAAGTTGATGCTTTTGACTACTTTAAAAGATCCTTCAGAGAAGAAAATGAGGATAACACTTTCACCCAAAAACGTTTAATTAACGAAGCTTACCTAGAATTTTTTGTCAATCAAAACTTAATAAACGGTGAAGAACCAGACCGTATATATTTATTTGATCCGATTAGAAATACCGCATTGATTGATTATTTCTTAGATCAATCTGCTAGCGACACACAAATTAACGCAAAAATTCTTCACCTCGAACCACTTGTGCGTGTTGATGACGAACCAAATGGCAAGGGTGTGAAATATAAAGTTAGAATTACAGAACATTTGAATAATATCATTGTTAGAGATTCTTCAAACACAAAATTAGGACTCGTTGTCACTACGAATGTCAATACCATTGAAAATTACTCGGTAAAACCAGAGAATGATGATGATGGTGTACTTCAACTTCCTGCAGGAGCTATTTTATCAACACGAGGCACAGTACTGTATGGAAACAACACCAACAATGAGGATAAAAAAGTCAAATTAACGGTCTATTATACAGAACCTGATAACTAAAGACATATGTGCGGTATTGTGGGTTACATTGGATCGCGAGAAGCGTATCCTATCATTATTAAAGGCTTAAAGCGTTTAGAGTATCGTGGTTATGATAGTGCTGGAATTGCATTATACGATGACGGCACTATTAAGCTCTCCAAAACCAAGGGTAAAGTTGAAGATTTAGAGAGTAAAGTTCAAAACGAAATATCAACACAGGGAACCTTAGGTATTGGCCATACGCGTTGGGCAACTCATGGTGTCCCAAACGACACAAACTCACACCCACATTATTCAAATTCTGGTGATTTAGTTATCATTCATAATGGAATCATAGAAAATTATGAATCTCTTAAAAATGAGTTAGAGAAACGAGGCTATTCATTCAAATCTGACACGGACACCGAAGTGTTGATTAATCTCATAGAAGAAATTAAAAAAAACAGTAAGGTTAAACTTGGGAAGGCAGTACAAATTGCGCTTAACCAAGTGGTAGGAGCTTATGCAATTGCTGTTTTTGATAAAAATAAGCCGAATGAAATTGTTGTTGCTAGATTAGGTAGTCCTTTGGCTATTGGTATTGGTGAAGACGAGTATTTTATAGCAAGTGATGCCACACCTTTTATCGAGTACACAAATAATGCCATTTACTTAGAGGATGAAGAAATGGCGGTGGTAAGACGGCATAAAAAAATAAAAATTAGAAAAATAAAAGATGATTCTTTAGTGAGTCCTTACATTCAAGAACTTCAACTTAATCTTGAACAAATTGAAAAAGGAGGGTTCGATCACTTTATGCTCAAAGAAATTTATGAGCAACCTCATGCAATTAGAGACACTTACAGAGGGCGTTTACTTTCAGATCAAGCGATTATTAAAATGGCTGGGGTTGAAGATAATATGAAGACGTTTTTAAATGCAAACAGAATCATAATTGTGGCCTGTGGAACGTCATGGCATGCTGGATTAGTAGCTGAGTATATTTTTGAAAATTTAGTTAGAATTCCTGTTGAAGTAGAATATGCCTCAGAATTCCGGTATAGAAATCCTGTTATTAATAACAATGATGTTGTTATCGCTATTTCACAATCTGGTGAAACAGCTGACACACTAGCGGCTATAAAGTTAGCAAAAGCATCTGGTGCCTTCGTATTTGGAGTATGTAATGTGGTTGGGTCATCTATTGCCCGAGAAACAGACGCGGGAGCCTATACTCATGCGGGTCCAGAAATTGGTGTTGCTTCAACAAAAGCTTTTACAACTCAAATTACCGTTCTCACATTAATCGCTCTAAGATTAGCTAGGGCTAAAGGGACTCTAACAAGTTCTGATTATAGAAAACACCTAATTGAATTAGAAATGATTCCTGAAAAAGTGGAGCATACTCTAAGTTCAGATACCCTTGTGAAATCAATTGCTGATATTTACAAGAGTGCTCAAAATTTTCTTTATTTAGGAAGAAATTATAATTTTCCGGTAGCGCTTGAAGGAGCTCTTAAGCTTAAAGAAATTTCATACATCCATGCAGAGGGATATCCCGCTGCAGAAATGAAGCACGGTCCAATTGCCTTAATTGACGAAAATATGCCTATCGTTGTGATTGCAACAAAAAAAGGCCATTATGAAAAAGTTGTTAGCAACATCGAAGAGATTAAAGCTAGAAAAGGTAAAATTATAGGAATTGTTACTGAGGGAGATACTTCAGTCAAAAATTTGGCAGATCATGTTATTGAAGTACCTGAAACCTTGGAATGTTTGGTTCCATTACTCACAACTATTCCATTACAGCTATTATCTTATCATATTGCAGTGATGCTTGACAAGAATGTTGATCAACCGCGCAACTTAGCTAAATCAGTGACAGTGGAGTAGTCTAAACAGATTTACCCGAGTTACTCTGACTTAATTTTTTTTAAAAATATTTTAAGAATGTTGATTTTAAAATTAATGATGCTGTTCCAGATGACGTATATTTTTTTCATTCCTTTTTCATTTTTTGTAGATTTTTTTTCATCTTGGAATTGGTACAAATTTTCTTTAAATATCTCCCCCAACACTTTTAATGTATGAGGATTTGGGACTACTTCATTTTTCTCTATTCGTTGGATGGTTCTTTCAGATAAACCAGATTTAATTGATAGCTCTCTTTGCGAGTACCCTTCTTTTAATCTTAATTGTTTGATAAAATATCCTCTTTTCATAATACAAATCTAATTTAATTTTTTATTGTTTTTTATCAAACCTCAGCGACATCTGGACGACAACTTGAAATATTGTCACGACATTGTCACGACATCAAGCTTCATAATGAAGTAGTTAAGGGAATTTACTAAAAAATTCTATGCCATTAGTGTTGGCCTTAATTACTCTTTTACATATACCATTTTTAATTTATTTCTGATGTGTAATAGCTGGACAAGCTTCGATAACATGGTAATTCTAATTTAAATTAATTTTATATTGTTTTCGTGTGTTGGTTTGGTAGGATCTGTGTTATATAAAAACAATCTGTGACTGTCAAATAATCAAATTTAATACGACATTGTAATATTCTTATTAACGACGTAATTTTTTAAGAATCCGATATTTTTCAAAGGTCTTATTTGCAAAGTACTTAATAAATAGATAATTTTTTTATCATTTTTTATGGCGATAACCCACATTATATATATATTGTCATTGAATAACTAACTTAAAACCCTAAGATGAGAACAATTACGCAATTATTTTTGCTGTTTTTTTGTGCCTTTACTTATGCACAAACTACAGTTACCGGAACTGTTACGGATGAAACTGGACAGCCTTTACCAGGTGCCAATGTTATCGTTGTAGGCGCCTCAACAGGTGCTATCACAGACTTTGATGGTAAATATTCATTAACCTATGACCAGTCACCTCCGTTTTCAATTCAAGCGAGTAGTGTTGGCTTTGAAACAAACACGCAAGAAGTAACGACAAATCCACAAACCATAGACTTCACAATGCAGGAAGGTAATATGCTTGATGAAATTGTCATCTCTGCTTCTAGAACACCAGAAAGAATCTTTGAATCACCAGTAACTGTTGAGCGTTTTGGTATTAAAGAAATAAAAAACACAGCCTCTGCTGATTTCTATGATGGTTTAGAAAACCTGAAAGGTGTAGATGTCAATACAAATAGTTTAACGTTTAAGTCAATCAATACTCGTGGATTTGCAACATTTGCCAATACGCGTTTTATGCAATTGGTTGATGGTATGGATAATTCAACACCAGCCTTAAACTTTCCTATTGGAAATTTAGTTGGTATGATTGAAACGGATGTACAAAGTGTAGAATTATTACCGGGAGCATCATCTGCACTATATGGAGCAAATGCTTTTAACGGTATTCTGTTTATGACTAGTAAAAGTCCTTTTGATCATGAAGGAATAAGTGGCTACATAAAACAAGGGATTACTTCTCAAGAATCTGCTGGTGACAATAGTTACACCGATTTCGGTGTTCGAATTGCTAAAAAGTTTAGTGATAAGTTTGCTGTTAAAGCCAATCTTGGTTATCTCAAAGGTACTGATTGGGCTGCGACAAGCGAGGTTGATAGTGATATCATAGGCGGAACAAGAGAGTCAAACCTTAATTACAATGGTATTAATGTGTATGGAGATGAGGTTTCTACGGATATAAAATCTGTAGCGAAAACCTTAGAAGGATTGGGTATTTTACCTGCAGGAGCAAACGCATTAGTGCCTTCTGTTAATGTAAGTAGAACAGGTTATAATGAACGTGAGTTAACTAATTATAATGCCGAGAGTCTAAAAGCAGATTGGGGTATCTACTACCGCCCTTGGGGAGACGATTTTGAAATCCAATACGTTGGAAAAATGGGAACAGGTAGCACGATTTACCAAGGAACCAATCGATACAACATCGATAATTTTAAACAAAACCAACATAAAATAGAAGTGAAAAATGACAACTTCTTTTTAAGAGGTTATGTGGTTAGTGATGATGCCGGTGATTCTTATGATATGGTTTTTACAGGTATCAATATCAATAGAGCATGGAAAGATGATAATACATGGTTTGGAGAATATGTTGGAAATTATGTTGCAGCTACCTTAGGTGGAGCGACCAATGAAGCTGCTCATGCTGTTGGTAGAGCTGCCGCAGAGTCTGGCCGTTTTGAACCAGGTTCAGCTGGTTTTAAACAAGCATTTAAGGAAAGTGTCAATGATCCAGATTTATCCACAGGGTCTAAATTTCAAGATGCCTCAAAATATTACCACCTTGATGGAAACTACAATTTTAGTCATTTAACAGATTTTGCAGATATTCAAGTGGGGACCTCCTATAGAAGGTACAGTTTAAATTCTTCTGGGACTATTTATACAGATTTTGATGGGGCAATTGATTATTCTGAATTTGGAATATACACTCAAATCCAAAAGAAATTTGATTTATCGGAAAGTTCGAGTTTGAAATTAACAGGATCAATCCGCTATGATAAGTCAGAATTTTTTGATGGCTTTTTATCACCAAGACTATCAGCTGGTTTCACTATCAACAAAAATCATAACATTAGAGCCTCAGTACAAACTGGTTTTAGAAATCCAACCACACAAGACTTATTCATTGGTCTTGATGCCGGTCGTGCCATTCTAGTAGGTTCTGCTCCTGACAATTTAGATCGTTATTCAAGATCTTACGGTGTGAGCGGTGGTGGTCAAGCCCTTGGGGT
>ENA-OREB01000296-OREB01000296.1-marine-metagenome-genome-assembly--contig:-NODE-296-length-25800-cov-4.703184_pt1 | contig 25800 bp, 24 predicted proteins | sample MGYA00248625_ERZ508552 | MGnify/ENA primary metagenome ERZ508552 (study PRJEB26219, sample SAMN06267888) | marine metagenome | isolation source: Monterey Bay, California, USA | place: USA:Monterey Bay...
TGCCGCAGAAATGGAAACTACATTGCCGCTGGCTCATAAATTATTCACAGATACTGTCAATGGAGTGCTAGTTAATCCAACACAAGCCTATCTAGATGGCCTGACTTTTAGTTCGTTGCCGACAACTAGCGCTGCTCCAGAAACACCAACTTCCATGGCTGTAACAATTGCAGTGAGCGTGGCTGCTAATAATGCTGGCTCTGGAAATGTCTATGTAATTGAAGGCACACAGAAGAAAGCTATCACTCTCGAAGTTGGAAAAACCTATACCTTCACTCATCCAACAGGTCATCCATTTAAGTTTTCTACTACATCTAATGGGACACATGAAGGCGGCAGTGAATACACGACTGGGGTAACCACTAGTACTGCAGGATCCACTGTAATTGAAGTAACTGCTAACACGCCGACCACTCTTTATTACTATTGCTCAATTCATTCTGGCATGGGAGGTACGATCACAGTTTCAAGCTAGTTATTTAAATTAGAAAATTATTATTAAGCCCAGATTTATTCTGGGCTTTTTTTTGAAGCATGTATTCATAGCCTTTATGAAGTCTGGGAGACCGGATAGATAAGAATGATTCTCATTGTAAGAATATTTCTCACAGTATAAAGTTTACTAATAGGTAAAATTTTAAAACATTATGAAATTCCGCTTTCATTTGAAATCAATTCTTCCATTTATCTCTGTACTCATCCTAGCTGCTTGTGGAGGCGGTGGTGGTGGAGGTGGTGTTGAAGTAACTTCTGCTGGTGGAGGTTATGGAGCAACTCCTGCGAATACAGCTCCAGTTATCCTTGGCGGCTATATACATACTCAAAAGGTTTGCTGTTACTTCAATGATGATAATGATTTCTTTAGTCCCGAAGGAGTAATTGCTGTCTTTAAAGTCAGTGCCTCGGATGCTGAAGGAGGTTCAATAGTCTTTTCAATATCAGGCAATGACGCTTCAAAAATTTCCATTTCTGAGAATGATGGTTCGGATGAGGCAATAGTCAGTTTTGTCTCAACTCCTGATTTTGAAAATCCTGTGGATGCAAACGGAGATAATATTTATTCCTTCAATGTGAGTGTCAGCGATGGAACTCTAAGTTCCACTCAAGCATTCACCATTACAGTTACCCAAGATGCATCAGCTGTTAATGCTGATGCTTGGAATGGTGTGCTAGTAAAAGATGATAGATATACCCCATATGACAAATATGGATCTTCTTATAATTTAATTGTAGGTGCCCTGCCCAATGTAACGGATGGATTTATAACCAACGTGTTAAATATTGCTAATAAAATGTTAGCCGAAAATGATTCCACTAATTCAGTCAATAGAGATTTATTGCTAAGCAATTTTAATCAATACAAAGCATTTCAAAGAGTCGGCAAAACCAACATGAGCAGCTACGATCCAGCGCTTAACAATGACAACTATGCTGGCTGGGATAATATTAACGATAATTATTCTGTGGTAGATTTTATTTGGGAGTCTAATTATAGCTCCCCTGCTGATGAGCGAACTAAAGCTGGTCAAATTAATGCGATCTTAGAGCATCTGCTTCATACAATCACATTAATATTTGATAAGAGCTATACCTCATGGGGATATGAAGATGAATCATCTGAGTTGATTCTTGCGATGAATGAGGCAATCACGGGTGGTTTCTATGATCCTTCAGACAATTATGGCAGCTTATCTGATAGTGATCCTACTCTGTATAAAAGAATTATTGCTCAAGAATTTGCATACTGGATGATACTAACAGGCTGGGATTTAAAGGCTTTGTATGCTCCAGATGCTTCTCCAGAATGGACCATTGTTAATGCCTCAGAAATGGAAACCAAATTACCGCTAGCCCATACATTATTTAAAGATACTGTAAATGGAGTGCTCGTTAATCCAACGCAAGCTTATCTGGATGGTTTGAGTTTTAGTTCGCTGGCAACAGCTACTGATGTAGCGAATGGACCATCTTTTTTAGTTAGCGTTGAAGCTAATGCCAATGGGACAGGAAATGTTTATGTGATTGATGGCATACAGAAAAAATCGATCACTCTAGAGGTTGGAGTAAATTACATTTTTAACCATTCAACAGATCATCCCCTAAGGTTTTCTACTACCCCAGATGGAACTCATGCAGGTGGCACGGAATATATGCAAGGAATTTATAGTTACAATCCAGGCAGAACTGAGATTGAGGTCAACTCTGAAATCCCCACTACGCTTTATTACTATTGCTCTATTCATCCAGGCATGGGTGGCACAGTATCCATTTCAGACTAGTTTTTAATTAGAAAGGTAATAAAGCCCAGATTATTTCTGGGCTTTTTATATGTACACATCAAACCTGGTTGTTTTTCCTGAGACTTGGTAGTTAATACTGGAGTTAAATGGTTCAGCCTTTATTGGCCTTTTTACAATCATCTTTCTGACTGGCATCAATTCCAAAACTTCAAAATCTTGCTGAGGATCATTCTTGATTTCTTCAATCTCTAAAATTTTAGTTAAGTACTCTAGTTGTCCTGAGCCAAGCGCGGATTTTTTTGAAGGTGGATACATTGGATCGTAGTAAATTACATCAAATTCATCTGCATTTTGACCAAAGGAGCAAGCATTGCCATGAATTAAGTTGAAGTTTTTAAATAGATCATTGCTAGTTTCTTTGCTTCTGTTCATGGCGTCTTGCAAAAGAAGAAAAAGGATTTTGCTCTGCTCAATGGCAGTAACGTGATGGCCTAGACTCAGGAATAATAAAGAGTCTTGTATCAATCCTGCGGTGCAATCAAGTATCTTTAGAGGCTTATCAGACTTACCTAGCGCTTTTTTAATTAGCTTTTCATGGTCCGCCCTCTTGAGACGCCATCCACTAGAACCAGTTTGAAAATCAAGATTAAAAGGATTCTTGGCTCTTGCCTCTGGATGAAAAAAAGAGAGACCTGACTCTCCAAACTCTAAATGCGCTCGGTCATTCTTGGCGGGTCCGCTGCAGGCGCTCATGCCTAAAAAATTGGCTAGATCTTGGGCCTTGTCTTTGTATATATCAGAGGCATAAAAAAATTTCGTTACCATAAAAGCAATAAAACCAATCCAAGCAAGATTCTGTATATAACAAAAGGTGTCATTCCAATGCGATCAACAAATTCTAAAAATATTTTGATCGTAAAAAATGCAATAACACCTGAGCCAATAAAACCTGTCAGCAATATCATCAGATCATCTAACGAAAGAACATAGGCCTCTTTTACTACCATCAAAATCATGGCACCTAGAATTGTTGGAATGCTTAGTAAAAAAGCAAATTTGGAAGAATCCTTAAGGTTCAACCCCACAAACAATGCTCCTGTTATTGCCATCCCTGATCTAGAGGCACCAGGAAAAACTGCTAAAGCCTGAAGACAACCAATAAAAATAGCCATGCTCAGGGTTAATCCTAAAATATTTTTGTTTTGCGAGGATAGCTTAAAAGAAATTAGCAAAAGCCCAGCAAAGATAAGGTTAGCCCAAGCAATTGAGGCAACGCTGTGCAATCTCGCAGATATTAAATCAGAAAAAATTAATCCCACAAATACTATAGGGACGGTGGCAATAATTAAGTTTAAACCAAGCAAAAAGTCACCTTCATTGCGATTGCTCGTCCAAGGCATCCAAGCTTGCAGAAGCTTCAATATGTCGTCTTTAAAATAAAATACAACTGCTGCTAATGTGCCAGCATGCACAGCAATATCAAACACTAAACCAAAATCTTTAGCTCCAAATAGCAGGGATGGAAAAAGTAAATGTGCCGAGCTGGAAACAGGTAGAAATTCTGTGAGGCCTTGAATGCAAGCTAAGGCTAAGGCCAACAATAAATCACTGATCATTTTTTCTTGTACTCGGGCGTCTTCAAATAGACAGGATTGGCTAGCTCAGGATCAAAGCTCATTCCCGTCTCCAGTTCATTCTTAGCTAGTGCGGCCACTGCCTCTGCGCCTGGTTTTACTAAGGGGAGATATTGAGGATTATCTTGAATATTTTTTGGCCAGCCGGTCCCAACAAAGTAAAAAGAGCTATTGGTTTCATATGAGTTTAATTCTTCCATGCTCAAAACAGACTCTTCAGCAGTCGCCTCAATATTTATCGATGACTTGGAAAAAGATCCGAAGTAGCTCTCGTTCTTATCTGCTTCTAATGCCACAAAAATAGAGGCATTATCAGAATCTATCCATTGAGATGCCTCGTAAGCCAGAGACTTTAAATTGGATATAGGAATTAGTGGCTTATTTTTAATCACAGCTATCGGCTTAAGAAATGAAGCTGTGATTCTTAGAGCAGTATAAGAACCTGGACCTTGCGCAAAAGCGAGAGCATCCAAAGTATCAAAATCTTTAAAAGAATCAAAATTTATTCTAGAAAAGAGCTCATCCCACTCAGGCCTATGTTTTCTTTCATGTGTCTGAGTAAAAGCGTTAACCTCATTTCCATTTAGCAGCGCTATGGATGAATAAGTTCCACTGATATCGAAAGCAAGAATTTTCATGCGTTAGAAATGTTTATTGATTTCCTCGAAGACAACTTTGACATCTTGGGAGCCATCCACTCTGATGTAGTTCAGTGAGCTTTGGCTAGATTGAAGCTCATAATATTCAACCAAAGGCTTGGTCTCTTCATGATAAACATCTAGTCGATGCTTCACTGTTTCAGGTAAGTCATCCTCACGCTGGATTAAAGGCTCACCTGTAACATCATCCATGCCTTCATTTTTAGGAGGTTGGTGCACAAGATGATAATTTCTGCCTGAACCTGGATGCACTCTTCTTCCAGACATACGATTGATAATAATCTCATTATCTACATTGATTTCAATAACATGAGTGAACTCAATATTATTTTCAACACATAGATCAGCTTGACCAACAGTTCTAATACCACCATCGAATAAAAATCCTGACATGCAGTCTGGTTGAGAAATTCTATCTAGAATTAGCTCGATAATAATTTGATCGGAGACTAATCCTCCAGATTTCATTATTCCACTTACTCTTTGACCCAAGTCATTACCCGAAGCAATGGCTGCACGAAGCATGTCGCCGGTGCTAATTTTAGGGATGTCTAAGGAGTCGCAGATTAAATCTGCCTGAGTGCCCTTTCCAGCGCCTGGAGGACCTATAAGTAATAGTTTATTCATACTTCCAATACTGCAAATGCTATTAGGTGGTTTCTTTCATCCGAAAGACTAACATGTGATCCTTTTATGCCCAAGCCCTCAGCATAAGAATTAATTTCTTGAGAAAATAGTATTTCGGGTTTGCCAGAGTTATTTCTTAATACTTGAATCGACTTTGGAAAAATTGGTGATCTAAAGCCAGATCCGAATGCTTTTGCAATGGCTTCTTTTGCTGCAAATTGCTTCCCCAGGTAGTTGATTCCTTGATCTAAGGTCATATGTTCATATTGCAGTAATTCTTGAGGACCAAGTATTTTTTTTGCAAAAGCTGCTTTAGATTTAATAGCTTTGATACGCTCAATGTCTACTAAATCTGTTCCTATACCAAATATCATATTTTAATTTTTTTAAAAAATTTTCTACTACTAAGCTCTCTTCCATCAAGACAGGCTGTAATTGCAACTTCAGAGAGTTGTTTTAATTTTAACTTATCTATTTGTTGAACCTCACGATTTTTTATTGAAAGAATCTCATTGGCTTTAAATCCATGGCCATTATTTGAAGGATAAAAGCCTCTTTCTGGTTTGTATGAATAGATTATTTCGTTTTTAAATTCTGAGTTTTCGTGCATGTCTGTATCAAAGTTAATTCCATAGCCTAATACATCAAGCAAATCCAATTCAAAGATTCTTAAAGATGACTCATTGATTGCATCTGCGCGAGCTAGCTCAACAAAATTGCTGTATAAATTATATAGCTCTAGGTTTGCTAAACCCTTGGGTAGCAACCTAATCATCAGCTCATTCACATAAAGGTAGGTATATAAATCATGGGGGCCTTTGGCTGATTGAGATAAATAATTTGAATCAATTTGAGCGAGGGTCTTCATCTCCGATTTACCAGTTAACACTATTTTTAATGCAGAAAATGGTAATAGGTGGCCAAAAAATTTAGATTTTGGGTTTTTAGCACCTTTTGCCATGATTGAAATCTTTCCAGAGGATTCTGAAAAAACATCAGCAATGATCGAGGTATCTCCAAATGATCGAGCATGAAGTAAAAAACAGGATTCCCAGCTATGAGGCATCGTGATTGCTGCCTACCCCTAGGCTACTTAGGTATTGCGCATCGTTATTCCAATTTTTATTAACCTTAACAAAGGTCTTTAGCATAACTTTTTTATTGAGCATTTTTTCTAGTTCCAACCTAGTCTGTTGACCAATTCTCTTGAGGTTTGAGCCTTGATGACCAATAACAATACTTTTTTGGCTATCTCTTGCAACATAAATGATTACCCCGATAGAAAGCATTTTTTCTTCCATTGCTTTGGTTTCCACAGCAACATATGTCTCATGAGGCAGCTCATCACCCAGTGATCGAATAATTTTCTCTCTCACTAGCTCACTAATAAAGAAGTTATCAGGTATCTCTTTTTCTTCAATTTCAGCAGGATATAGATGATTATTTTCAGGAAGAGCTTTTTTGATACAGGCTAACAAATCATCGATACCTTCATTCTTTAGAGCTGAAATAGGAACATAGTCTAAAAAGGAGTGCTGAGAATCTATCTCTTGAATAATTGGTAGTAACTCATTTTTATTTTGCACCTGATCTACTTTATTAAAAACGCAGATCGCATTCACCTTGGTGTCTATAATTTTCTGCAAGACTTCTCGATCCTGAGCATGCAGGCTGGTTCGATGGATGACAAATAGAACTAGGTCAGAATCTTCAATCACGCTTAATGCGGAATGATTAAGAACCTTGTTCATAGTTTTTTTTCCCTGAAGGTGAATGCCTGGGGTATCCAAAAAGATCATCTGATGATCTTGGTCTGTCTTGACCCCCAGAATATTATTTCGAGTTGTTTGTGATTTTCTGGATGTGATGGATATTTTTTTATCTAAAATGGTATTCATTAAAGTTGATTTACCAACATTTGGCTTACCTACAATAGAAATATACCCACAAAATTTCTTGCTCATGATTGATTTAAGTTGTTGAGGGCTAATTCAGCGGCTTTCTGCTCCGCATCTTTCTTGATATCTGAGGATGCCGAGAAAACTTTCTTTAAAACAGTCACGTCGCAATAAAAATATGTGCCCTCTTCATTTGAGTTCACGCGGTATTCAGGCAGCTCCTCGCTCATGGCCTGCAAAGACTCTTGGAGCCTTGATTTAGCATCTTTAAATTCACTTGCTTCGCTGAGCTCAGAAAGCTTTTCCGCAAATATATGCAAGACAAAAGACTTAGCTTCCTCGCTACCTATATCTGTAAATATTGCTCCAACACAAGCTTCCAAAGTTCCTGCGTAAATTGAATGTTTATGAGTCTCATCTAGATTGTCGGTGCCTTTAGAGACTTGGAGCTGATTATTGCAATCTAACTGCAAGAAAATTTCTGAAAGGGATTGTGTATTCACTAACGATGCTCGCATTTGGGTTAAAACGCCTTCGTCACTGTTAGAAAAGTTATTAAATAGATACTCTGATATCACTATCTCAAGGACAGCATCACCAAGGAATTCAAGCCTTTCGTTGTTTTCAATTCTTGCAATGCTTTTATGGACGAGGGCTTGTTTGAAACTAGGTAAATCTGTGTATTTTGTAGCGACCTTGATCAAGCTATTAATCATTTCAATTAATCCAGCCAGTTCTGCTAAATGAAGGTAGGCAGGTCCAACACTCCCAAGTCATCCAGATCATCTCTCCTGTTCCCATAAAGTTATCCCTAGGAACAAATCCCCAATACCTGGAATCGCTTGAGTTATCTCTGTTATCTCCCATAACAAAATAATGACCGGCAGGAACAGAGAATTCTTCTGGATATGATGCGCTGCCTCCTTGGACTCTAATAACCCTAGTAGATTTCAGATATGTTTCTTGCAAAAAAGTTTCTATGCCATCGTGCGAGATCAGCTCTTGCTCTATTGAGTCTCCATTGACATATAGTTTTTTATTAATGTAGCGAATAGTATCGCCAGGCTTTCCAATTAAGCGCTTGATGTATGGGACATTTACATGAGGAGGGATAAATACAACCACATCTCCGTATTCAGGATCTGAGGCCATAGCAAATGGCTTACCAATTCGGTTAATTTTAAGTCCATAACTATGTTTATTTACAAGAATAAAATCTCCAACCTGCAACCCTGGAATCATCGAGCCTGATGGAATTTGATAGGGCTCATAAATAAAAGTTCTCAGGACAAAAATAAAAAAAACAGGCAGAAACCATCCCTTACCAGTAGTTTTTAAAAGATCATTTTTTTTGATGATGCCGGCAAGCAGTATTGCTAAGCACATGATTGATCCTAAGAATAAAACCACCCCTAGATCTCCAGCATTAACAAAAATTCTATAGATTCCTAGTAAAGCCGAGAGAAAGCCTAAAGTATATATAACCTGCTGCATTTGAGCGGTGAGGGTGTCTGATAAAACTTTGTAAATCCAAAACGCAATTGATAAAGCAACTGAGGCAAGGGCTATGATAAAAATCGGATCAGAAAACACTACTTCTCTCCTGAATTAAAATAATTTAAGAATGCTTCCTGAGGAATCGAGACTCTGCCGAACTGTTTCATTTTCTTTTTACCCTCTTTCTGCTTTTCCAGCAATTTCTTCTTGCGACTAATATCTCCACCATAGCATTTGGCGGTTACATTTTTGCGCAAAGCTTTTACAGTTTCTCGGGAAACAATCTTAGAGCCTAGTGCAACTTGAATTGGAATATCAAACATCTGCCTAGGAATTAATTTCTGTAGGTTTTTTGCGACATCTCGACCTCGTGCCATAGCAAAGTCTTTATGAATAATAATAGATAATGCATCCACTACATCATTGTTTAACAACACATCAAGCTTTACTAAATTAGAAGCTTGAAAATTGATGATGTTGTACTCGATTGAAGCATATCCCTTGGTGGTAGACTTTAGTCGATCAAAGAAATCAATGATTACTTCAGCTAATGGCATCTCGAAGACTATGGATACCTGATTTCCAAAGTAGGTCATATCTTTTTGAGTACCTCTCTTTTGAGTGCAAAGAGTAATAACATTGCCCACATAATCTTTTGGGGTAAGGATTGTTGCTAAGACATAAGGCTCTCTAATCTCGGAGACATGATTTAAAGATGGAAGTTGAGAGGGGCTATCACAGTCGATAATTTCACCATCTGTTTTGACTACTTGATACTGAACAGATGGAGCTGTTGAAATTAAATTAAGGTCATATTCCCTTTCAAGTCTCTCGCGAACAACTTCTAAATGAAGAGTCCCAAGAAAGCCACACCTAAAACCAAATCCCAAAGCATCAGAAACTTCAGGTTCATATATTAAAGCAGAGTCATTTAGCACTAGTTTTGATAGAGCGTCTCTAAATTTCTCATATTCGTCAGAATCAACTGTAAAAAGAGATGCAAAAACTTTAGGCAAAACTTTCTGAAATCCCGGCAAAGGCTTTGCAGAGTCATTTTTTGAATCAATGATCGTATCTCCCACCGGAGCACCCTGAATTTTTTTTATCCCTGCAACCATGTATCCAACTTGCCCAACACACAATTCCTTCTTAGGTAATTTTTTGGGTGAAAAGATACCGATTTGATCTGCAAGATACGATTGTTGAGTGGAATAGACTTTAATTTTTTGACCCTGCTTGATCGAGCCATTAATGACTTTAATGAGTGAAACAACACCCAAATAAGCATCGAACCAGGAATCTATAATTAAGGCTTCAAATTCCCCATCTGGATCGCCTGTTGGGCAGGGAATATTTTCAACAATTAAGTCTAGAAGCTCTTCTATGCCCTCACCTGTTTTTGCACTAACTAGTGGAGCTTCAGAAGCATCAATTCCAATCATATCTTCAATTTCTTGCTTCACCCTTTCTGGTTCAGCTTGAGGCAGATCAATCTTATTTATGACAGCGAGGACTTCTAAACTCTGATCTACGGCAGTGTAACAATTAGCTAAAGTTTGAGCCTCAACTCCCTGAGAGCCATCTACAACAAGAAGAGCGCCTTCACATGCTGATAATGATCGAGATACTTCGTATGAAAAATCAACGTGACCAGGAGTATCAATAAAATTTAATTGATAAACCTCACCATTTTTTTTGTAATCCAATGTAACTGCTTGGGCCTTTATGGTGATCCCTCTTTCACGCTCAATGTCCATTGAATCAAGAATCTGCTCAGACATCTCTCTTGCTGAAAGCCCTCCGCAAACTTCGATCAATCTATCAGACAAGGTTGATTTACCATGATCAATATGGGCGATAATAGAGAAATTTCTTATATTTTTCATGTTATGCGTAATGCACGACCATTCTATAAGAAAAGCTGAGTGTTATCAGCTCTTCTTAAGGTTTTAAACGGAATTAATCTACGGTTACGGCAACAAAGAACCTATTGCCATTTCTGCGTCCAACTATGGCTAGTTTGTCTCCCGAAGAGAATCCACCTACTAGGTTCTCAAAGAATGCAGCATCTTCTATTTCGTATCGCTTTCCTTTGGTAATTATCTCAGTAAGAATGTCTCCTTTGGTAATTTTACCGCTTGCAGGAGAGCCATTGTTAACTCGAATCACCAATACTCCTTCTTCTGGATCATTTGGTTTAGAATTTTCAGATGATAGGTCTTCTATTTTTAATCCTAAGGGATCGGATGAAATCTCTGTTTTTGCAGGAATAAAAGTTCTCTGATCTGCGGGCAACTCACCAAGGACAAATTTAAGGGTAATTTTTTTTCCATCACGCATAACCTCAGCATTAGCTTTTGATTTTGGTTGAATGCGTCCAACAACATGGGGTAAATCAGAGCCAAATTTAATTTCCCTTCCATCAAATTTTAAAATTACATCGCCTGGTTGAAGGCCCGCATCAGCACCAGACTCACCCTTCTCAACATCAGTAATTAATGCTCCATATGGCTTATCCATACTTAGTGCTTCTGCTAAATCATTGTCTACCTCTCCTACGCGCACTCCAAGGTAGCCTCTGGCTACAATTCCAGTAGCTATTATCTGCTCAGCAACTTCCATTGCCACGTCAATAGGAATGGCAAATGCAAGGCCTTGATAGCCTCCACTGCGAGAATATATTTGAGAATTGATGCCAACAACTTTTCCATCCAGATCAAATAAAGGGCCGCCTGAGTTACCAGGATTAATTGCTACGTCTGTTTGGATAAATGGAACATAATTTCCAATATTTTGATTTTGAATGCTCCTACCCTTGGCGCTAACAATTCCTGCGGTGACTGAAAAATCAAATGAAAATGGAGATCCAATAGCAACTACCCAATCACCCACTTTTAAATTTTCGCTATTACCAATAGATACTTTTGGTAAATTTTTTCCAGAAATTTTTAATACAGCAAGATCGGATAAAGGATCAATCCCAACAACTTCTGCAGAAAATTCTCGACGATCATTGAGGGAGACTGTAATTTCTTCTGCCTCATCGACAACATGAAAATTTGTTAACAAATAACCTTCTTTGAAAATAAAACCAGAGCCATAAGAGACAGCCTCTCTTGTCTGAGGCTCTTGCGGCTGAGGGTAGCCTCTAGGAATTCCAAAAAACCTCTCAAATTCATCAAAACCTCTTCGGTTATCGCGCATTTTGACTTCTTTTTTAGAGGTAATGTTCACTACTGCTGGAGCAGCTGAATCAACTAAGCCTGAAATATCATTTGGCAGAGCTGAGGCTGCATGTAATCCCAATGATAATCCTGTGATTGAGATAGCTATCAAGCTAAATTTTTTTAAATTCATGACTTTCCTTTGATTAAATTAATTAAGTGATCGAATCATTTTGCTCGCTAGCTCCGGAGGCACATCGCCATAAGCCGTAAGAAGCCTGCCATCCCTTAATGGGATTAAATAGATCCAATTATTATTTGCTTTGTAGTATTTTACCTTTTTAATACCAAGTTGTTTATTTTCAATATGAAAATAAAGATTATTATTTCCATTGGTGTATCTACTGGGATTCTTTGCAGAAGGCATAAACCCAATCGGAATCATTTCCTTTGGGATAGTATTAGGTTCATGTTGTTGGTTCGACTGCATAATATGAATCATATGATCCATAATATTTTGATCCGCAATTATCAATTGATCTTTCGCCTCTTGGCTTGAAAGTGCAGAAGTTAGTTGCAATTGACTGGCCTTATCTGAACCAAAGCGATCTGCATCAACCTGGTAAAGAACCACGATTGTGATTAACACAGTAGCAGCAGCAGTAAATACATTGGAAAGCCAAGGATTTTTCTGAGGCAAATAATCTATCAGCTGAGCAAGTTTGGAAATCTGCGGCTTAGATTTTCTTTGCATTAACTCAGACAAAATAGCGTATTGGTGTAATATTTTTTTACTCTCAGAGCTTGATCCAAGGCTTTCAAGGCCCTTATCAAAATCTTCTTGAGATATCTCATCATCATACCAAGCTGAGAGTTTTTCTAGGTCTTTAGTCATTGAGCAAATTCTCCTGTGTCATAAATTCTAAAATAAGCTGTCTTGCTCTAAATATTCTTGAACGGACAGTTCCTATTGGGCATTTCATAATCTTTGCAATCTCATCATAAGATCGTCCCTCAAGCTCACATAAAATAAAAGCTGTTTTTAAATCAATATCTAATGTTTCAATAAAAGCAAATATTATGGACTCTCCCTCCTTTCCTATTAGATCTACTTCAGGAGATATATGGCTAGAAATATCATGCTCTGAAACATCCAACGGATCTGTATTTTTCTTGTTTTTAGAGTAACTGCTAGCAAAATCATTTTTAGCTAAATTTATACCTATCCTGTATATCCAAGTAAATAAGGCGCTATCTCCTCTAAAAGAATCAATCTTTTGCCACACTCTTATAAATGTTTTTTGACAGAGCTCTTCTGCTTGATCGTGAGACTTGGTGTATGCAATTAGCGAAGAAAGCAGCTTTGGCTGATATTTAATTACCATGGCTTCAAATGCCTGAACATTGCCTGATTTAATTTCGTGAACTAGCATTTTCTCACCTGTTACATTACCCATTTTTTTCCTCTGGTAATTGGACAAGGCTGTGAGGTAATAGTTTCACTAATCTAAAAATTTTTTTATGCGCTGCAAAATAAAATCTTCTTGAGATTCATTTCCAAGAGAGACGTTTTTAAAAATAAAATCATAAATGGGCTGATCTTCTATATCCAAAATACTATTAAACATATCAAGGTCCTGTGGGCTCAAAGATTCAAGGTGGTTGTTGCTGAATTTTCTGAACAGCAAATCTAGCTCTCTAAGACCCCTTCTGCACTTCCATTTTGTTTTATTGATTTCGGTATTCATCTTCCTAGGTTAATATATTATCTTTAAATAGCATTTATTAAGTTTCATCATTGAAAAATATTGACTATCTTACATTTGGCGCTCATCAACTAGGTCAATTAAAAGCCTTGCATCTTGAAGGCGATTTTGACTCTGTAATTAACTTATTACAAGGACAAGTTACTTCTGACTGCAGCAAGCTTAAAGATGGCGAGGGACAAGCCTCAGCATTATGCGATGAAAAAGGCTTTGTATTATGTAATTTTGATATTCTCCTCTACAAAAAACTTGTCTTAATAGCCATCGATAATGAGCTTGAGAATATTTTTTTAGATGAGATGAAGAAATTTGCACCTTTTTATAAGGTAGCCATCAAACCGTTTGATGTGGCCTTCATTGGTTGGATTCGCAAGCCACATGAAGACATGTTGCCGAATGAACAATTAATAATGATGACAGATGATGCTCAAGTTTCTATTCTAGCTTCCTCTGATAACAAGGAAATAGCAGAAAATACCAAAGATACAGCTGCTATGAGCTGGTCACTTAACAGAAAGTTACTCGAAGATCACATTATACAAAAGAAAGATTCAGGTAAATTTAGGCCACATGAGCTAATGCAACATATATCTAGAGTTAGCTTTTCGAAAGGTTGCTTTAGAGGTCAAGAGATTATTGCAAGGATGGAATACCTCGGTAAACAAAAAAAACAAACTGCTTTATTAGTGCACGCTTCAATTGACGAAGTGCATAAATTTGAAATTATTGGGCAAACTATAACCAGCAAGGGCGAGTACTTCTCATCGTGCATGGGCCCAAAAGATATTTTTAATCGCTAATCAATTTCCCAGTCAATTTGCTCTTTATCAGATTTTAATAAAATATTGTTAATTTCTGAGAAGGGTCTTGAGCCAAAAAATCCACGGTAGCAAGAGAGAGGTGATGGATGGGGTGCTAGTAAAATATCATTGCATTGCCCATCAATTAAATTCATTTTTTTTTGTGCAAAGTTTCCCCAAAGAACAAAAATTACTCCCCCGCGTTCACTTAGTTTTGAAATAATTTGATTAGTTAGAGTTGTCCATCCTAGGTTTCGATGTGAGTTGGGTTTACCCTCCTCCACACTCAACGAAGAATTTAGAAGTAACACCCCTTGCTGTGACCAAAAACTTAGATCACCATGAGTGGGATTTGAGCATTTAACATCTTCGGTTAACTCTAAATAAATATTTTTTAGTGATGGAGGGATAGTAATATTTCTATTAACCGAGAAAGCTATTCCATTGGCTTGACCAAATTTATGATAAGGATCTTGTCCCAACATTAATACTTTTGTATCAAGAAAAGAGGTGAGGTGTAGAGCTTGAAATAGCCTATCAATTGGCGGGAAAAATTTCACATCATCGTCAATGAGCTCATTTAATCTGGGTGTGAGATCGCCAAAAAAATCATCGCAAAAGCTTGCTCCTAGAGCGTTCTTCCAATGTTCAGGAAAGTTAAAATTTTTCAAAAAAATTGCCACCAAAAATGGTTAATTTTTATCCACAGATTCTGTGGATAAAGTTTGGGATAACTTAGTATTGTAATAGTTTAGACCTATTTAAAAGGGATTCATGGAAATTGGTCAAAAAGTAACCAAATTATAATAAAAATACCGTAAATCAGTACTTTATATGAATAATACTCTTGAGATAAGGCTTTTAAGAAGCAAATAGAGGTCACGCCAATACCATCATTTTTGTCTGTGGGCAAGTATTTTTTTAAAAAAAAATAAACTAGAATACATCTCATTGATATCTTCCATCATTAAGACTTATGAATAACCCAAAAAACGTGCTTTTTTCAGAATATAACTTAAATGGCTTGAAGCTAAAAAATAGGATCGTCATGGCTCCCATGACAAGAAATTTCTCCCCAAAAGGAGTGCCGGCTGACTACGCACCAAACTACTATGCAAAGAGAGCGGCCGGAGGTGTTGGCCTAATTATTACTGAGGGGGTTGAGGTGAGCCATCGAGCTGCAAGCGGCTATTTGGATGTTCCTAATTTAGAATCAGATTCATCAAAGTTGATGTGGGAAAAGGTAGTGTCTGCTGTTCACAAAAATGACTCACCTATATTTTGCCAGCTTTGGCATGTTGGTGGAATTAGAAAGCTCGGCATGCCACCTTCTCCAGAAATTCCTGGATTCACTCCCTCTGGATGTGTAAAGCCTGGAAAAAAAGTTGCCTATGAAATGACAGCGGAAGACATAGAAGAGTTGATTGAAATTTATGCGAATGATGCAAAAATTTGTGAAGAGCTCGGGTTCGATGGCGTTGAAATTCATGGAGCGCATGGATATCTAATTGATCAATTTTTCTGGGATGCTATAAACACCAGGACAGATCAATTTGGAGGCTCTTTGGAAAACAGAGCAAGGTTTGCTTCAAGAATTATTCAAGAGACACAACAACGAACTTCTTCTGAATTTCAGGTTGGAATCAGAATCTCTCAATGGAAACAACAGGACTATGAAGCAAAAATTACATCGGATCAAGATGAGCTAAATTTATTTTTAAATATTCTCAAAAATGCAGGAGCAGATTTTCTGCATTGCAGCAACAGAAGATTTTGGGAGGGCGAATTCTCAGAAGATGGATTAAATTTAGCTGGCATAGCTAAACAAAGTACTGGTTTGCCTTCTATTAGCGTTGGCAGCGTTGGTGTTGATAAAGATTTTATTAAGCTTTATGCAGGAGATCATCAAACTCAAACCACCGATTTAGATAAATTGCATCAAAAGCTAAATAATTCAGAATTTGATTTGATTGCGGTTGGAAGAGCTTTATTATCTGATCCAGAGTGGGCTAATAAAGTTCAAAATGGCCAAGAAAAAGACATTGTCCCTTTTGATAAAAGCTTTGTAGAAAACTACGTTTAATTTAAGAAGCTGTATTAATAGACCTAACCTTTAGGACATGCTCGATTGATTTTAATTGGCTTACAAGCTCATCACTAGCTTCGTGCTCTAAATCTATCAAGTTAACAGCTATTTCATCTCGACTTTTATTCGACATCTCAGCGATGTTGAGATCAAGGGATGCTATAGAATCCGTAATTTTACTAATCATACCAGGCTCATTCTTGGTAATGATTACAAGACGATGGGGCGTACTTCGCTCTAATGAGACATTCGGAAAATTAACGGAATTAATAATTACTCCTCTTTGCAAAAAATTAGCGATCTGATTTGCGGCCATGACAGCACAATTAACCTCTGCTTCTTTAGTGCTAGCACCCATGTGAGGCAGTAGAATAACATCACTATTCTTTGCTGATCTTGATATTAATTCAGGCGTTGGGAAATCTGTTACAAATTTTGAGAGATTGCCGTTTTCAAGGGCTTCTATTACGTCATTGCTGTTGACGATACCGCCCCTAGATAAATTTATTAGCCTTGAACCAGATTTAAAATACTTCAAATTATTAGCATTGATCAAATTTTTTGTTGCTTCAACCAATGGCACATGCAAAGACACATAGTCTGATTGCTTTAAGAGGTCTTCAAGTGTTTCTGCCTTTTCCACTTCTCTAGGAAGCCTCCAAGCGGAGTCAATAGAAATATGGGGATCATATCCAACAAGCTTCATTCCGAGCGCCTGAGAGGCCTGTGCTAGCATAGAGCCTATAGCTCCCAAGCCAACAATTCCTATGGTTTTGCCAGCAAGCTCATTACCTGCAAATGTTTTTTTTTGAGCTTCGAGCATTTTATTTAAGGCGTCTGCATCAGTGGAGTCAAGATTCTTAGCAAAATTTATTCCATCCACAATTCCTCTGGATGAAAGCAGCATTCCGCATATTACAAGCTCCTTTACTGCATTAGCATTTGCACCCGGAGTATTGAAAACAACTACCCCTAGATCAGTTGCATCTTTTAAAGGTATGTTATTAACTCCGGCGCCAGCTCTTGCAATTGCAGATAAATTACTTCCAAACTCATCAGCAACCAACTTATGACTTCTAAGAATTAAAGCATCGGGATTCTCAGAAACTTCATTGATTTTTTTTGAAGCCATTACTGCAAGACCATCTTCAGCAATATTGTTAAAAGTTTTATAAGTAAACATTGATTATGTTGATTGAATTCAAAAAGAAGACAGTTTAGTACAGAAAGCTTTGAATCAAAATAGTGTTTTAGATCTTAATGCGACAAAATTGCAGAATAATCTGTTTGGTAGGCATAAAAAATTTAGCTGTATGCCTGCATTAAAATTTTTAGAAACTCTTTCCATTTTTTATGATCTGAGGTGTCTAATATTCCCTCTCTTGGTGAGTAAATGGTTGTTTGATTAGAGATTTTCTCTGAAATCTGATCCGATGAAAATATACCAAAACCAATTCCAGCGGTAATTGCGGCGCCTGTAGCTGTAGATTCTGTGCTCGAAGGCACTTTAATATCTAACCCAAGAAAATCTGCAAGTAATTGACAAAACTTTTTATTCCCCGCCATACCTCCATCGATAGCAAGATTCTTTATTTCTATGCCATCCTCTTTTAACGCATCTCTAATATCCATTACCTGATAAATAAGAGCCTTAAATGCAGCTGTTACCATATCTTTTTGCGAAGTATCCCTGGTGATTCCATAAAATGATGCTCTGATCTCAGAATTCCAATGAGGCGCCCCTATTCCTGTGAACGCAGGAATAAAAAGAACTCCATTTGACTTTCCTGAGGAAGATAAAAAATCAATGCTGGCTTGAGAATCGTTAAAAAACTTCATGTTATCTCTTAGCCATTGGATGGTAGTGCCAGCAGAAAAAATGCTACCTTCTAAGGCATAACTTAGATTTTTCTGCAATTCATAGCCAACAGTGCTTAATAGTCCTGACTTGGAGCTTTGTGGTTTTAACCCTGAATTCACCATTAAAAAGCATCCTGTTCCAAACGTAGCTTTCATATCACCATAATTAAAGCATTTCTGACCAACAAGAGCGCTCTGCTGATCGCCAATCATCCCCGTGATAGGAAGTGATAAGTTTTGACGTGAAAGGGAGCCAAAGGCATCATCTGAGCCACAAACTTCTGGCAGCATTGAGGCAGGCACATTAAATATATCTAAAAGCTCTTGGTCCCATTCCATTGAATGGATGTTAAAAATATTAGTTCTAGACGCATTTGTTACATCCGTTTTATGAACCCGGCCATCAGATAAATGCCAAAGTAGAAAAGTATCCACGGTTCCAAACCTCAAGTTTCCTGCTAACGCTTTCTCTCTTGCGCCATCAACATTATCTAAAATCCAGGAAATTTTTGTTGCAGAGAAATAGGGATCTAGCAAAAGACCAGTTTTTTTATTGATAATGGATTCAAGATTTTGTTTTTTAAGTGCAGCGCAATAATCTGCTGTTCTTCTGTCCTGCCATACAATGCCATTGTAAATAGGGATGCCTGAATCGGAATCCCAAACTAAAGTTGTCTCCCTTTGGTTTGTGATACCAACGCATTTAATGTCATATGAAGAAGCTAAAATTGGATCCAAAGAATTGTACACAGATTCCAGCAATTTATTTGGATCAACCTCAACCCATCCATCAACAGGATAGAGCAATGGATACTCTTCTTGCTCAGATTTAATAATATTTAATCCCTCATCATAGATCACACATCTGGTGCTCGTTGTACCTTGATCTATGGCCAATAAATATGTCATATACACTCCCTATAATTTAGATTTATCCACAATTTATGCACTTATTCTTCACAGCCCATAAACATCATTTATACAGCATATAGTGAATAAATTGAAAGAATTCACAATATATTGTGTTTTTTACTTGATTATTTATCCACAATGTAAGAATATTGACGTTGGTTTAAAAAATTCAAAAAAGAAAAAGTTTTAGCCCCACCCATTGGTAGATCGTGTCAAGACGGCCAACGAAAGAAACAAGAAAAAAGAGGTAGAACATGTCATTACAGGAGTTAGGTAATACTCAAGAGGGCTCAGGAACAGAATCAGCAGGATCAATCCCTTCAGAAGATTTAAATATTACAGCACCAGGCAAGCTGCGTGTAATTAAAAGAAATGGAAAAGTAGTCTCATTCGAAGAAGATAAGATTAAGATTGCTGTGACAAAAGCCTTTCTTGCAAATGAATCAGGCAATGCAGCTGCAAGTGAAAGAATTCATAGAAAAGTGGAAGACATCACAAAAGATGTTCAGGATATTTTTAAAAGAAGAATGCCGTCAGGTGGAACCCTTCATATTGAAGAAATCCAGGATCAGGTAGAGCTACAGCTAATGCGCAACGAGGAATACATAGTTGCAAGAAAATATATTCTTTACAGAGAAGAAAGAGCTTCTGAGCGAACAAAAGAAACATCGCAGCAGACAACCCTTGAAGCGCCAGCGATATCAGTCACCAAAAAAGATGGCTCTAAAGTTCCGTTAGATATTAACAGGCTTGCTGCGGTCGTAAATCATGCATGCGAAGACCTTGAAGACGTGAATGCAGATTCTATTCTTGAAGAATCAATTAAAAATCTTTACGACGGCGTTTCAATCAGTGATATGAAATCAGCATTGGTAATGTCGGCCAGAACAAAAGTTGAGCAAGAACCTAACTATAGTTTTGTAACAGCCAGAATCTTGCTTGACGAGCTCAGAAGTGAGGCTTTGTCTTTTCTTGGAGTTGCGGAAGAAAGCTCACACCCCGAAATGAAAGAGAATTATCCAAAAGCTTTTAAAGCTTATATTGATAAAGGAATTGAGCTTGAAATGCTAGACCCAAATCTAAAAACATTTGATCTAGATAAATTAGGTGCTGCTATTGATCATGATAGGGACTATCAATTTACCTATCTTGGTCTCCAAACTTTGTACGACAGATACTTCATTCATTATCAAGACACTCGATTTGAGCTACCTCAAGTATTCTTTATGCGAGTTGCTATGGGGCTTTCTGCAGAAGAAGAAAATCGTGAAGATAGAGCAATAGAGTTTTACCGACTGCTATCAAGCTTTGATTACATGAGTTCTACCCCTACTCTTTTCAATTCTGGAACACTAAGACCCCAACTATCTTCTTGCTATCTAACAACCATACCAGATGATTTAGATGGAATTTTTGGAGCAATGAAAGACAATGCGTTGCTTTCAAAATGGGCAGGTGGACTTGGAAATGATTGGTCTCCAGTTAGAGCTCTAGGTTCATATATCAAGGGCACTAATGGAAAAAGCCAAGGTGTAGTGCCGTTTTTAAAGGTTGCAAATGATACAGCAGTAGCAGTTAACCAAGGCGGAAAACGAAAAGGAGCAATGTGTGCTTACCTTGAAACCTGGCATTTAGATGTAGAAGAATTTTTAGATCTAAGAAAAAATACAGGTGATGATAGAAGAAGAACGCATGACATGAACACTGCAAACTGGGTTCCAGATTTATTTATGAAGAGGGTTGAGTTAGGTGCTAACTGGACATTGTTCTCACCTGGAGAAGCTCCAGATCTTCATGATCTTACTGGCCTTGCTTTCGAAAAAAGATATGAAGAGTACGAGGCTTTAGCAGCTGAAGGAAAAATGGATCAACACAAAACCATACCGGCAAAAGATCTATGGAGAAAAATGCTGACCATGCTATTTGAAACAGGTCATCCGTGGATTACTTTTAAAGATGCATGTAACTTGCGCTCTCCTCAGCAACACGTTGGAGTAATTCATTCTTCTAATCTTTGTACAGAAATTACATTGAATACTAGCAATGACGAGATTGCAGTGTGCAACCTTGGCTCAGTAAATCTTCCGCAGCACATGAAGGATGGAGTTCTAGATCAAGAAAAGGTCAAACGCACAGTAACGACTGCTCTTCGAATGCTCGACAACGTTATTGATATTAATTATTACTCCGTGGATACAGCTAAAAATTCAAATCTTAAGCATCGTCCAGTTGGCATGGGTCTCATGGGCTTTCAAGATGCACTCTATATGCAAGATACACCCTATTGCTCAGATGCAGCGATAGAATTTGCCGATCGAAGCATGGAAGTAATTAGCTATTATGCTATTGCAGCATCAAGCGATCTTGCTAAAGAAAGAGGCACCTATCCTTCTTATGATGGTTCATTGTGGAGCCAGGGTATTTTTCCAAAAGATTCAATTGAAATTTTAGAGAAAAATAGAGGCAGTGAATTCCTTAAAGTTGATAGGTCTGAGACATTAGACTGGGATCAATTAAGGGCTAAGGTAAAGAAAGATGGTATGAGGAATTCTAATGTTATGGCTATTGCTCCAACAGCAACTATTTCAAATATTACAGGAGTCACCCAATCAATCGAGCCAACATACCAAAACCTCTATGTAAAATCTAACCTTTCAGGCGAATTTACTATTGTGAATCCATATCTTGTAAGAAAGCTTAAAACCTTGAACTTATGGGATGATGTGATGATCAATGACCTTAAATACTTTGAAGGCAGCTTAACTGAGATTTCAAGAATCCCTGATGATATTAAAAAGCTTTTCTCAACAGCTTTTGAAGTGGAGCCTCAATACATAGTTGAGGCGGCAAGCAGAAGACAAAAATGGATCGATCAGGCTCAATCACTTAATCTGTACATTGGGAATGCCAATGGCAAAAAACTAGATTTAACCTATAGAATGGCTTGGTACTCTGGCCTGAAGACTACTTACTACCTTAGATCAATTGCAGCTACCACTACTGAAAAATCAACTATCAATCAAGGCACCTTGAATGCCGTAAGCTCTCAAGCAGAAGCAGCTCCAGAAGTTCCTCATGAACTTGGGGCTCCTGCCCCTGTGCCAGAGGCATGTTCCTTGGATGATCCTGACTGTGAAGCATGTCAGTAATAAAATAACGGAGAAATAGAATGTTAAATTGGGATGAATACAATAAAGAAGAGGCTCAAGCAGCTCCAGCGATCAAGAGTGCTACTGCTGAGGAAGTAAAACAAACTCAGCCTGTGGTCCAGGAAGCGCCTGCACAAGCTGAATCAACCTCTGCCTCTGTCGAGGAAGGCTCACGAGCTGAGATAGCGAGAAAGGCCATTGAAAATTTTGATGAGTCAGAAGGCATTAAAGAGCTTGATGAAATGCAAGGTACAGCTGGAAGGGTTCAAGTAGACGACAAAGCCATGATTAACTGCAACGCGGACTTAAATCAATTGGTGCCGTTTAAATATGACTGGGCGTGGCAGAAGTATCTTGACGGCAGTGCCAATCATTGGATGCCTCAAGAAGTTAATATGACTGCAGATATAGCTCTTTGGAAATCTGAAGATGGTTTAACTGAAGATGAAAGAACGATTGTAAAAAGAAATCTTGGGTTCTTCTCAACCGCAGATTCATTAGTTGCTAATAACCTTGTCCTAGCTCTCTATAGGCTTATAACTAATCCAGAGTGCAGACAGTACATCCTGAGACAAAGCTTAGAAGAAGCTATTCATACTCACGCATATCAGTACTGCATTGAGTCTCTTGGAATGGATGAAGGCGAGATATTTAATATGTACAGAGAAATACCCAGCGTAGCTAAGAAAGCAGCTTGGGGCCTTAAGTATACGCAACAAATATCTGATCCAACTTTTCAAACAGGAACTACAGAAACTGATAAGCAGCTACTAAGAAACCTTATAGCCTTCTATTGTGTCCTTGAGGGAATATTCTTTTATTGCGGTTTTACCCAGATTTTATCTATGGGCAGACGCAACAAAATGACGGGAACAGCTGAGCAATTTCAGTACATTCTGAGAGATGAATCTATGCATGTAAATTTTGGGATAGATGTGATCAACCAAATTAAAATTGAGAACCCTCATTTATGGGATGATCAAATGAAACATGAAGCAGCTCAAATGATTCTAGAAGGCACAGAGCTTGAAATCATGTATGCAAGAGCCACAATGCCCAGAGGTGTTCTTGGAATGAATGCATCAATGATGGAAGAGTATCTGCAATTTATTGCCAATCGACGCTTGACGCAAATTGGTCTAGAAGAAGAGTTCAAAGGCGCTACTAATCCTTTCCCATGGATGTCTGAAATCATGGATTTAAGAAAAGAGAAAAATTTCTTCGAAACCCGCGTTATCGAATATCAAACAGGCGGAGCCCTTAACTGGGAATAAAATCTTATTTCAATTCAACTGGCCTACAAGATACCTTGTAGGCAAAGTTCTTGCTTGAGTAAGGAGTAAGAATTATCGTGGTTGAAAATTTTCTACAGTACGGTCAATGGTTTATTTTAGTTTTGAGCATACTCAGCCTTGTGCTGGTTAGCTCTGTCAAGCATGAAACCAGATTAAATGGATATATTCTTACGGGCATCAGCAGGTTTGCGGGTGCTTTGGTTTTCCTATTGGTTGATTTACCAGCATTTGTCATAGCAAATTTAATACAAACATATATAGCCTTTAACGGTTATTATAAAAATAAAAAAGCTGGGGAAAAAATCAATCATGACAAGCCAAACACAACCGACTAAAAGTTACCGAACTTTTGCATTAATTTTACTAACTATAGTCTATGGCTTTAATTTTATTGACAGACAAATTGTTGGTATCTTGGCGCCCTTTATCCAAAAAGATCTGGGGCTTACGAACACAGAGTTAGGACTGCTAATTGGTTTAGCCTTTGCAATTTTTTATACCTTAGTTGCAATTCCTATAGCTTGGTTAGCCGATCGCTACAATCGAGTAAATATATTATCTATTGCATTAGCCACTTGGAGTGGATTTACGGCTCTAACTGGTTTAGCAGGCAACTTCATTCAAATTGGAATTGCGCGGATGGGTGTTGGCATTGGAGAAGCAGGAGGCAGCCCCCCTTCTCACTCAATTATCTCAGATATGTACCCAAAGGAAGAGAGAGCAAGTGCATTAGGCGTTTATTCCATGGGGATACCTCTTGGTATTATGGCAGCTTACTTTGCAACAGCCATGCTTATGGGCTCATCTGGTGAAGATGTTAATTGGAGGAGAATTTTTATTTTCCTCGGACTGACAGGGGTTGCCTTAGCTGTCCTGGTCAAATTGGTACTACGTGAACCTGTTCGCGGCGCAATGGAATTCAATGATCAAACTGAGATTAAAAAGCCGCCCTTCATGGAGTCACTCAAGACTCTTATGAGAATTCCTGCCTGGTGGGCTATGTGCTTTGGAATAGCTTTTGGCTCTTTTGTATCCTATTCAAAATCAGCATTTCATACGAAATACTTAGTTGCATTAGATCCAAGCTATGACTTTCAAACCTTGGTAATCATTCTAGGCATAGTCAATGGCACAACTTATGCAGGCGGAGCATTCTTTGGAGCGAGGCTGGCAGATAAATGGGGCAAAAAAGATATACGTGCATATGGCTGGTTGCCTGCAATATCAATTGCTCTTTGCTTACCAATCGGAATTGCTGCCTGGTGGTCTTCGTCAATTGAAATGAATCTCGTTTTTACTACTCTGTTTTTATTGTTCATGGGTGTGTACCTAGGCCCAAGTTTTGCAATTGCTCAAACCTTGGCTCCTATTAATATGCGAGCAATGTCTACAGCTCTATTCTTTTTTATTCTTAATATGATTGCTCTGGGGGGTGGGCCTACTTTTTCAGGCTGGCTGATAGACGTATTTAAAGAAAATTATGGTGAAATAGAATCGATACGCTATGCCATGACGGTCACCTCTCTTTTATTTATCCCATCCATTATTAGCTTTTTGATAGTTGCGCGTGTTTTGCCAAAAGATTGGTCAGAAGCAGAAAAACGGAATATTGAATTAATTAAAACTGATTAATTAAAAGGGAGTTAATATAATGAAATTTTTCTACTTATCACTTCTTATTTTGCCTCTTAATGTATTTAGCAACCATCTTGTTTGTATACAAGTTTTTCCCCAGCCTCCGGAGTGCTTGCATGAAGATAAAGATGATGACAATGATGGCTATGTGGATGATGTGAATGGATGGAATGCTTTTAACTCCAACGGAAATGTTTCATCAGATGGTCATGGAACTCATGTGGCAGGGATTGTAGGTGCAGAAGGGAACAATGGTAGTATGGTAGCTGGTGTGAATTGGAATGTAAAATTAATGGTCATCGAAAAGCAAAGAATATTTTTAATTATAAAGAATTATTTCTTGCAAATAATTCTATATGGTTCTAACTAAATGTCTTCCTGATATTTATGAACAATAGTAACATTAATAAAAATTTAGACAGTGTAAAACTTGAAAGTTTGAATTGGAATACTATCCAATCTCAAATGAAAGATAAATTAGGTTTAGAAGTTTATGAAAGTTGGTTAAAAAAAATTGAATTAATTGAAGAGTTTAATAATTATGTTTTGATATCTGTTTCAACAAGATTTATAAGAGA
>ENA-OREB01000303-OREB01000303.1-marine-metagenome-genome-assembly--contig:-NODE-303-length-25555-cov-4.607426_pt1 | contig 25555 bp, 19 predicted proteins | sample MGYA00248625_ERZ508552 | MGnify/ENA primary metagenome ERZ508552 (study PRJEB26219, sample SAMN06267888) | marine metagenome | isolation source: Monterey Bay, California, USA | place: USA:Monterey Bay...
TTGATGCTAGAACTTATGTAGACGTATCTGCTAAATACTCAGCTACTGAAAACGTAATGGTAACTTTTGGTATTAATAACTTATTTGATGATGAGCCTGGTTACACATCTGATGCTGGAACAGCACCAGGTAACGGTAACACTTTCCCAGGTTACTTTGACGCTTTTGGTCAATACATCTTCTTAAACGTAACGTTACAATACTAAGAAGTTAGTAAGAATTATAAAAAGGGATGCATTAGCATCCCTTTTTTTTTTGCAAGTTTTTTAACTGCAAAGTTAAATTAAATTTGACATTCGGTCACAATATAGCCAAAATCTCGAGTTACTAACAAACTTTTAGGGAGTTTATATGTCTAATATAGTTAAATTTTCATTGGTAGCAGTCCTTTCATTAGGCCTAATGCCCAATTCAACCTTTGCTCAAGAAGCAGCAGCTGATGACGATGTCGAAGAAGTTATCATTACTGGTTCTAAGATCAAACGATCTGTCTTTAATAGTTCAAAGCCACTAGAGATAATCTCTGATGCTGCTATTGAAAGAACTGGACTGAACAACATCGGTGATGTTCTTCAGACTATTTCATCATCTGATGGAACTGGCATACGTCCAGTTACTACAGCCACTAACGGCGGCGATGGTTCTAATGAGATCTCATTGAGAAACTTAGGTGCCGGAAGAACCCTTGTTCTTATTGATGGCAGAAGATGGGTTACTGATGCTTTTGGTAACGTAGACATGCAAACGATTCCTTCATCGATTATTCAAAGAGTTGAAATTCTTAAAGATGGAGCTTCATCTATTTATGGTTCAGATGCTGTTGCTGGTGTTATTAATATTATTACTAAGAAAGATATGGATGGTTTCGAAATGAGAGCTTCTTCTGGCGAATACGACGCTGGTTATGGTGCACAAAATCAAATCAGTATGACTTTTGGTAGTCAGTCTGAGAAATCAAGAAATATTTTTAATATTTCTTTTGCAGATCAAGAAGCTATTTTTGCTGGTCAAATCCCAAGAGCAAACCAACCATACTATGGTTGCACGAATGTCCCGAATACAGGTACAGGAACACCTAATTCCCCTACCAATCTAGGACCTTCCCCGGCTCAAAATTCTGGTTACGGTAACTTTGCTCCGGCAACTAGTGGAATTTGTGGATCTTCATATCCTGCATATGGTAGATTTTTTACTGTAAATAAATACTTAGAACCAGGAAAATCAGGTGCATCTATTGATGATTTCATCCCATGGTCAAATGCTGGTAGATACAACTACTCACCTGTTAACCATGTACAAAATCCTGTCGATAGATATGGAGTTTATGCTTCATCTGAATTTGATATCTCAGATAATCTCATGGCTTACGTTCAGTTTAATTACACTAAATCAAAGCGTGTTAATCAGCTAGCTCAAGTTCCTATGACAGCAACAACTAGCGCTGGCCCTCAATGGCAACTAAATAATGGTAGATTTGCTACTAAAGGCGGTCATTTTAATCCATTTGGCGTTGATACAACATTTGGATTTAGAGCAATTGCTATTGGACCAAGGATTTATGACTATGACTATGATACCTATGGCATTAGAGCTGGTTTAGAAGGAAGCTTTGATTTCGGTGGTAACAACTATTTCTGGTCAGCAGGCATGCAACTTAACGATGCTGCATACGATTCTAAGTTATTTAATTTTGTTGATCTTAACCATTTATCTAACGCTGTTGGAGATTCTTTTAGAGATCCAGTAACAAATGTATTAACATGTGGGACAGTTGATAATCCGATTTCAGGATGTACTCCGTTTAACCTTTTTGGAGGACCTGATTTAGGTCTTTCAGCAGGTGTTATCTCGCAGGCTGAATATGATGCTATGGTCGGTTATGTCGGTTACAATGGTGTTGCATCAGCTGGATATGATAGTGATGATTACTGGTTAGAGATTTCTGGTCCACTATTTGAGATGCCATATGGTACTGCATTCTTCGCTGCAGGTTACGAAAAGCGCGCAGGTGGATACTTCGATACTCCAGATGCATTAGTTAGCTCAGGCGGTTCTTCAACTAATTACAGAGAACCTACACGTGGTAAAACTTCTGTAGAAGAATTCTTCGTTGAAGTAAATATGCCTCTACTAAGCGGAGTTTTCATGGCTCAAGAGCTTGAAATGACATTATCAGCTAGAACTTCTGATTATACAGCTGCAGGATTAGTTGGTGTTACACCCAATAGTAATAATCCTGGTAAACCTTCTACAACTGAGCTTGGTATCCGCTGGAGACCAATTGATGACGTCTTAGTTAGACTTACTATGGGAGAAACTTTTAGAGCTCCTACAGTTGGTGATTTATATCAAGGTGGTGGCGAGTCCTTTCCTCAAGCAAATGATCCATGTAACACTGATCAATTCTCTGGACAAAGTGCTGGAACTCAGGCTAATTGCTTAGCTGCTGGTGTTCCTGCTGGTGGTGCCGAACAACCAACTACTCAGATCAGAGGTTTTGTTGGTGGTAACCCTTATCTGAAGCCAGAAGAAGGTGAGAACGCAACAGTTGGCGTAGTTTATACACCGAGCCAAATTGAAAACTTGAGCATTAGTGTTGATTTCTGGGAAATTGAGTTAGAAAACATATTTAGCTCAATTGGTGTTTCAACAGTTCTAAACCGTTGTTATGTTGACTCAGCCCAACAAGACGATACTTTCTGTAACTTTGTTACTAGAACAGGTAGCGGTGGCCTTCAGACTGTTAGAACTTCTAAAGTTAACTCTGCTCAGAATAATGTTTCTGGTGTTGACCTAGTTGTTGGATATTCATTCGATGTAGAGAATTATGGTTCTTTCACTACAGGCTTTGATATGACTTACTATACTAAAGATGAATTTGCGCAATCAGCAACTTCTACTCCTTCCGAGTCATTTGGTTGGTATGATGGTGCTGCTGACTTTAGATGGAGAGCAAATGCTTCTATTCTTTGGGATTACAATGATTTCACAACATCTCTAAACTTCAGATTCTTAGATGATAATAAAGATGACTGTTGGATTTCATACTACTATGGGCTAGATGATGGTTGTTCTAACCCAGATGAAGACAGTAATTATGGTGCTGGTGGATACAACTTAATGGAAGTTGAGTATTACACCGATCTTCAAGTTTCGTATCAATACTCTGATGAAATCAGTGTATTTGTTGGCGGTCGTAACATCTTCGGTGAAGAGCCTCCAGTTGCATACGATGCTTTTGGTCAAAACTTTGACTATGCTTGGGACATCCCAGGTGGAGCATTCATTTATGGTGGATTTAAAATCTCACTATAATAGAGTTTAATCAAATAAAAAGGGCCGGTTTACCGGCCCTTTTTTTATATATAATAAGGCCATGAAAAATTCTTATATATACCTCTTATTTTTAATTACATTCCTTGGTTGCTCAAAGGCAATTGCTCCTGTTGATTCAGCCCTTGATCAGCAGATACTTCATTTTGGAAATGGCAGTGAGCCACAAGGCTTGGATCCGCATATAGTTACAGGCGTTCCAGAGCATCATTTATTGATTGCAATGTGTGAAGGCTTAACTATCGCTAACCCTAAGGGCGGGGAAAATCTTCCAGGTGTTGCGAAGTCTTGGACTATAAGTCCAGATGGAAAAACGTATAACTTCTTTCTTAACGAAGATGCTAAATGGTCTAACGGCGATCAGCTAACTGCATCAGATTTTGTATGGTCATGGATGAGAATACTTACACCTTCACTGGGCTCTCAATATCCTGACATGCTTTATTACGTTAAAGGTGCTCCAGAGTATCATCAAGGCCTTACTGATGATTTTTCTTCTGTAGGAGTCACAGCTGTTAATGATTATGAATTAAAGGTTGAACTTACAAATGCCACACCTTTTTTTATTAAGTTATTAAGTCACTACAGCACCTATCCAGTTCATAAGGATACTGTTCTAAAACATGGGACCATTGATGATAGAAATGGTCAATGGACTCGACCAGGTAATTTTGTATGTAACGGTCCTATGAATCTAAAAACATGGGAGCTTAACAAAGAAATTACCGTAGAAAAAAATCCATTATATTGGGATGCTTCTAATGTTCGTTTAAATGAAATTAGATATTATCCAGTGTCCAATGAATCTACTGAAGACAGAATGTTTAGAGCAGGGCAGTTGCACGTTACCAATGTTGTGCCTCTTGAAAAGTGCCCTGTTTATATTGAAAACAAGAACCCTGATCTCAGGATCGAGCCTTACATGGGTACCTATTTCTACAGAGTGAATACGAATCATCCCGTTCTCAAAGATAAGCGTGTTCGACTAGCGCTTGCTTATGCATTGAACAGAAAACAGATTGTTGAAAAGGTTTCAAAATGCGGTCAACTAGCTGCTTATTCATTTACTCCTCCAGGAACAGCAGGTTATGAGCCTGATACATCTATTCAGTTTAACCCCGAGTTGGCTAAATCCTTATTGGCTGAAGCTGGGTATGAGGATACTAGTACTTTTCCTGTTCTTGAAATCTTATTCAATACACAAGAAGGTCACAGAAAGATTGCTTTAGCTGTTCAGCAGATGTGGCAACAGAATCTAGGTATTTCAGTCCAACTTGTAAATCAAGATTGGAAGGTCTATCTGGCAAGAGAGATGACTGGAGACTTTCAAATCTCCCGAGCAGGTTGGATTGGGGATTATGAAGATCCCAATACATTTTTAGACACTCTTCGTCCTAATAGAGGTAATAATAAGACTGGTTGGGGCAACAAGGAGTACGATGACTTGTTAGCAATTGCTAATTCTACAAACGATCAAGCTCTGAGATATGAATACTTAAATCAAGCAGAAAAATTACTTATCAGCGAGATGCCAATTATTCCTATTTATACTTACGTTAAAGCCTATCAAATCTCCAGTGATGTCAAAGGTTGGTATCCCAATATAATTGATACCCATCATCCTAAGTTCATTTATTTAGAAAGATAAAAATTTAAATGCTCCAAGTCATCCTAAAAAGAATTGCTATCGCCATTCCTGTAATTTTGGTGGTAGCTTCAATTACATTCTTTTTAGTTCGTATGGCCCCAGGTGGACCCTTTGATGCGGAGAAAGTAGTTCCTCCTCAAGTCATGAAAAATCTTAATGCTGTATATAACTTAGATGCTCCTTTGCTCGTGCAATATAAAGATTATATGTTCAACCTTGTTCAGGGTGATTTTGGTCCTTCATTTAGGTATCCAGGCAGATCAGTCACTGAGATGATTTTTACTGGTTTGCCAGTAACTTTAGAGTTGGCGCTGTATGCCATTCTTATTGCAATGGTCATTGGTGGAGTTGCAGGTGTCTTAGCAGCTGTCAAAAGAAATACTGCCCTTGATTACATCCCCATGACTATAGCTATGATTGGCATATGCATGCCTACATTTTTATTGGGGCCACTTCTGGTCCTATTTTTTGGTATTCATTTAGAGTTATTGCCCGTTTCAGGTTGGGATTCTTTGTCTGGCGATAAGATATTACCGTCTATTACTCTTGGCGCAGCTTATGCTGCCTATATTGCCCGTCTTAGTAGGGGAGGCATGTTAGAAACATTGGGACAGGATTATATTAGAACAGCCAGAGCAAAAGGACTTCCAGAATATCAAGTTATTTTAAGGCACGCTTTACAGGGCGGACTAGTTCCAGTTGTTTCATTTTTAGGTCCTGCTATTGCGGGTTTAATTGGTGGTTCATTTGTAGTAGAAACTATTTTTCAGATTCCTGGGCTAGGCAGATTTTATGTTGAAGCTGCTTTTAATAGAGACTACACAATGATTCTTGGTACAACTATATTTTTCTCAGCATTGATCATTTTCTTTAATTTACTTTCAGATATTGCAGTTCTTCTTATGAATCCAAGAGCTAGGAGCGAAGCGTGAACCAACAAAGCTCATTATGGGAAGATGCCTGGAGAAGACTGCTTGCTAACAAAGCTGCTGTTGGCGGTGGAGTAATTTTATGTGTTTTGATAACTTTGGCTATTTTTGCGCCCTGGATTGCACCTCATTCATACTCCTACCAGAATCTTGATCTTGGGGCGCAACCACCATCCTCAAATTTTTTCTTAGGCACTGATACCTTGGGCAGAGATCTGTTTAGTAGAATTCTATATGGAGCAAGAGTCTCATTAATGGTTGGTTTTGTTGCCACAGGTGTTGCTTTGGTTATAGGTGTTAGCTGGGGAATCATTGCAGGTTATTTTGGTGGAAGGGTTGATTCTATAATGATGAGAATTGTCGATGTCTTATACGGATTGCCATTTATTATTTTTATTATTTTATTGATGGTTATTTTTGGTCGAAATATATGGCTTTTGTTTGGGGCCATAGGTGCGGTTGAATGGCTGACGATGGCACGAATTGTTCGCGGTCAAGTTCTTACAATTAAAAATCAGGAATATGTCTTAGCAGCTCAGGCAATGGGAGTATCTAACTTTCAAATGTTTAGAAAACATATCTTTCCAAATATTCTTGGCCCTATAGCAGTCTATGCCACTTTAACTATTCCTCAAGTTATGTTGTTAGAAGCATTTTTAAGTTTTTTAGGCCTTGGGATCCAGCCCCCCATGAGTAGTTGGGGCACCCTGATAAGATACGGCGTTGAGTCGATGGAGGAGTATTCTTGGCTACTTATATATCCAGGCCTAACTTTTACAATTACGCTATTTGCACTGAACTTCTTTGGAGACGGCTTGAGAGATGCCTTGGATCCTAAGATCTCGTCAGACTAAAAAGCTCGAATAATTATTTTTAATACTTGGCCAGGCTTTATTTCATTATCAATAATTGAATTGAGCTGAATAATATCTTCTATTTGAATATTAAAAATATCAGCAATTCTGTAAAGGCTGTCCCCTTGTTTCACACTATATAAAATAGTTCTTTTTTTTGAATTTATTGTGCGATAAATATTTTTATTACCAATGTTTAATTCTTTTCCGATCCTCAATGGTGAGCCTATCTTTAACCCATTACTTTTAGCTATATCTGCAGGACTCAGAGCATATTTTCTCCCCAAACTCCAAAGAGTATCTCCCTCGCTCACAATATGAGCTTGATAGGGGATAAACGTCTGATTGTAAGAGTTGCTCAGGGGTATAAGAAGTTCTTGATTTAAACTAAGCATATTAGACTGAAGATAGTTAACTTTTTTTAAGACTGGGACTTCCGTATCGTATTCAGCCGCAATCTTCCACAAGCTATCTCCCTTTGATACTTTATGAGTAACCCAATTAATTTGATTGGCTTGGGCAAATTCGTTCTTTTTTAGATTCAGCGGTTCAACTAACTCTATTGGAATATTAAAGATGGTTGTTTTGCCAGGCGGCGATGCCCATTTTGTATAGCCTGCATTCAGCTTATAAATAAACTCTGGTTTTAATTGGGCAAATTCACTGAATGCAAAAATTTCTATTTGTCCGTCTAAGGTAATTTGACCTAAAACTGAGTGATTCGGAAATAGAGGCAATTGGATCTTGTACTTCTCTGCATTAACAATTAGCTCGACAATAGCCTTAAATTTTGGAACATATTCCTTAGTTTGCTTGGGAAGTTTTAAGTCTCTGTAATCAGTGGATTTATCCATCCTTCGATTCAGCTTAATTTGTTTTTCTAAGAGAGTGGGACCACCATTATATGCAGACAATGTATAACTAATATTTTTATCAAATCTATTGTGCAAATAGGCTAAGTACCTTACAGCAGCTTTAGTTGAAATCAAAGGATCATGCCTTTGTTCAAACCACCAAGTATCCTGGAGACCATATATCCTTGCTGTGGCAGGCATAAACTGCCAAAGCCCCATAGCTCCTGATGAAGAGATAGAAAATGGATCATAATTACTTTCAATGTAAGGCAATAGTGCAAGTTCAGGGGGTAAGTTATAGCGTTCAAGTTCCTCTAGAACAAAGTAAATGAAATACTGACCTTTCAGCAGCAACTTATTAAATTGGGCAGGGTTTTCTAAATAGTTATTGATATATTTTAGCGTTACAGCATCAAGCTGTTGATTTTGAAAAGAAGAGTTTTTAGTAATCCTTTCCCACACATCACTATAGGGCGCCTGTTCCTGAGTGAGGGCTATTGGCTCTGGCTCAGTATATTTATCGGCAGGTATTATGTTCGCAATCTGACAGCTTGATAGAGTTGCAATAGCAACTATTAAAAGGAGTCTTTCCATTCTCTCAAGTATGAAAATATCTCAGCATCACTGGCAGTTTTTGAATTCTTCATATTTTCTGCAATAGCTTGACGAAGATCGCTATCTGCACATCTCATAAATGGATTAATTCTATGCTCTATTTCTAATGAGCTCGGCAGGGTGGGAAGTCCATCTTTAATTTTTTGTTGGCAAAGATGGATATATTCAGAGATATCTTGATTATCTTGTTCTACCTGCCCAGCAAACTCAAGATTGGCAAGAGTGTACTCATGTGCACTATAGACTAATGTATTGCTTGGTAACTTTTGGAGTTTTTCTAAAGATTCATACATTTGAGCATGAGTTCCTTCAAAGACTCTTCCACAACCACCTGAAAAGAGAGTATCACCACAAAATAATCTTGGTTGATCATGATCGTTTAAATAATATGCAATGTGATCGAGTGTATGCCCAGGAATCTCTATAACCTCAAACTTTAATCCACAAGATTCTATTTCCATGCCATGAGTTACTTGATAATCAAGACCCTCAATTTGATTATTTAGTGGGCCAGTGACATGTCCTAAAATATTTTTTTTGAGATCAAGCACGCCTCCCACATGATCAAAATGATGATGAGTGATTAAGATATCTGTTAATGTAAGAGTATGTTTTTGCAGATAACTTATTACTGGCTGTGATTCACCAGGGTCAATTACAAGATTGCCTTCATTAGTCGTGATTAACCAAATATAATTATCACTGTAAGCTTTAATAGATTGAATATTTATCATAATAAGTGAGATATTTTAACCCATGAAACAAGTAATAATGTATACAGATGGTGCATGTCGAGGCAACCCAGGTCCAGGGGGTTGGGGTGCCCTCATCACATTTGAAGACTCTGCCAAAGAAATGTTTGGAGGCAAGCTTGATTCTACCAATAATCAAATGGAGCTATCTGCTGCAATTGAAGGTTTGGCAGCTCTTAAAGAGCCCTGTAACGTAGATCTTTTTACAGACTCAAAGTATGTGATGGATGGAATCACTCAGTGGATTCATAACTGGAAAAAAAATAGCTGGAGAACAGCAGCAAAGAAAGACGTAAAAAACAAAGAGCTATGGAAGAAATTAGATGAATTAATTAATTTTCATCAAGTACAATGGCATTGGGTAAAAGGTCACTCAGGTGATGCAGGCAATGAAATTGCCGACCAGCTTGCAAATAAAGGAATAGATTCAATCTTATGACGAAAAAATTAATTGTTTTAGATACAGAGACGACTGGGCTAGAGGTTGATCAAGGCCACCGCATTATTGAAATTGGAGCTGTCTTGCTTGAAGATCGCAAAAGAACTGACCAACATTTCCACACCTATCTGAACCCTCAAAGAGCTATAGATGAAGAGGCACAGAAAGTGCATGGAATTTCAAATGAAAAGGTTAAAAATGAACCTGAGTTTTCAGAGATTGCTGAAAGTTTTTTAGAATTTGTACAGGATAGCGTCTTGATTATTCACAATGCTTCTTTTGATTTAGGTTTTTTAAACAGTGAGCTAAAACGAGCATCATCTCAATACCCTCGACTAGAAGAAATTTGTGAAATTGAAGATACTCTTTTGATGGCTAGAAGTAAATTTCCTGGTCAGCGAAATTCTCTTGATGCACTTTCTAATCGATTTGAGATAGGTGGATATGACAGAAGTTTTCATGGTGCTCTTTTAGATGCCAACATTTTAGCGGATGTCTTTATTCACCTTACAGGTGGTCAAAGCAAGTTTGAGTTTATGTCTTCCCAAGGTGGATCTGCTTTGGATGAAAGTACTGCAAAGCAGTCAGTTAATTTTGATGAATTTCCTATTACTCAAGTCTCCATCTCTAATGAAGATATGACAGCGCATGAGAGTCGGCTGCAACAAATAGAAGCAGACAATAAATTGACTACTTTATGGAATCAATCATGACAAAAGTTACAAGGTTTGCACCCAGCCCCACCGGAACTTTGCATATCGGTGGAGTCCGCACAGCGCTTTTTAATTTTGTCTACTCAAAACAGCAGAAGGGCAAGTTTCTTATCAGGATAGAAGACACTGATGCAGAGAGATCAACGCGAGAGTTTGAAGAAAATATTTTAAAAGGGTTGGCTGACATGGGCATTGTCCCAGATGAGACACCTGTTAGGCAGTCAGAAAGATCAGATCTCTACCAAAATGCCATTGTTCAAATCATAGAGTCTGGGCAAGCATATTACTGTGATTGCAGTAAGGAGCGTCTTGATGAGATGAGGTCTAAGCAACAGGCAAATGGTCTTAAGCCACAATATGATGGTAAATGTAGAAATTTAAATTTAGACAAGAGTGAAAAATCAGTGCTGAGATTAAAGACCCCTCAGACAGGCGAGCTTATTTTTCATGATCTAGTCAGGGGAGAGGTGATCTTTCAGAATTCTGAGCTAGATGATCTCATTTTAGTGAGAAGTGATGGCTCTCCAACTTACCATTTTTGTAACGTAATCGACGATCATGATCAGGGCGTTACTAATGTTATTAGGGGAGAAGACCATCTAAGCAATACTCCGCGACAAATTCACATTCAACAAGCATTAAAGCTGCCTTCTTTGGAATATGCACATTTACCAATGGTGCTGGGGCAAGATAAAAAAAGATTGTCTAAAAGAAATGCTGTTACCAGCCTGCAAGATTATTTTGATCAAGGCTATCTTCAATCTTCCATGATTAATATGTTGGCAAGACTTGGTTGGTCAAAAGGCGAGAAAGAGATCTTTTATATCGATGATTTAATCTCAGATTTTAGAATTCAAGAAGTGCAAAAGGCTGGAGCAATATTTGATCCTGCCAAGCTTGACTGGATTAATAATAATCATATCGCAGCATTATCTTTTGCTGAATTTAAATCTCAGCTTTTACCATTTCTTGATAAACAAAACATTGATCTTGATTCCAAGGAAAATAGTGATGAAATCTTACAAGCAATGCGAACCTCTAAGCCAACTCTGGCTGGCATCGCAGAAGATTTACGCCCATATTTTTTTAATGTAGATAGTTACGACGAAAAAGCTGAAAAGAAGTTTTTAATTGGCTCAGAGAAGGCTTTAGAATTTATTCAACGCAAACTTAATGGTCTTGAGATTTGGGATGAGCCATCTATTGATAGCGCTTTGGCAGATACCCAGGCTGCTCTAGACCTTCCAACGCCTAAATTAAACCAGCCTATTAGAATTGCTATGACAGGCTCTACTCAATCCCCATCTTTGGGCCTAACTTTATGTTTGTTTGGAAAAGCAGAGTCCAATGCTCGCATACAAAATGCCTTAGACCATTTAAAAGAAAGCCCTAGCTAAAACTATTGGTAAAAATTAGATTAGGAAATTTTTTTTGGACTACCTGCAGATCTTCTAATTGCATGTGTTGCATGACTCCATACTCAGGAACTCCAATAATCTCAGGATGATCGCTGACTAAATTATCCGAGATTTTTTCTAGTCCTATTTGCTTGTCTAGCATCTGTAAATCTGATTCTTTCATTGCAAGATAGAAGATTTTTTTTTGAAATTTAGAAGCTAGATTTTCGTTTGAACCTGTAAAGACATAAAAATTTAGTGGTACATCCATAAAATTAAGCTCATCTTCTCTGAGCACATCTCCAGCAGATGAACCCATTTGTTCAGCTATGACTCCTAATGATTTTTCAGATTCGTATTTAAAGATACTTACAGAGCCAATAGCATCATTAGAAGAGTTAAAGGCTAAATCTACATAATTTCTTTCATAGTACTCAAAGGTGAGCAATGATTTTGCCAGAGGGGAGTGTTTAGTTTCATAGTAAAGCTGAAACTCTTTGTGGGATAAAGATTTTTTCTTATGAATAAATGCAATTGCTTTAATCAACTTGAATGGCTACTCCAGCATTCGGTCTTCTTAAATCTGCATACCCCTCTATCCCTTGGGAAGAAATCAAGATACTTTGAGTTGAACCCATAGTTTTCGATTCCTCTAATTCATGACCAAAAGATTCTAGGACTTTTTTAGTATCTGAGCTAATTCCCTTTTCTACTCTTAATGATTCATATGGCCAGTCCTTATGAATTCTTGGAAGCATAGTCGCTTCCCCAAGATTTAAATCAAAATCTATTATTCCCGTGATTACTCTAAGAACTGCAGCTGGTATTAAAGCTCCCCCGGGAGAGCCTGAGATGAGTTTTAAGGCATTATTTTCATCAAATACTATAACTGGTGTCATTGTGCTCATAGGCCTCTTGCCAGGCTCGAACTTATTACCCTCGCTTGCAGACCTATCTATGACTCCTTCTTCACCATAGCGGTAGGCAAAATTATTCATTTGATTGTCCATCAAAATTCCAGTACCAGGAATTGTTACTCCTGAGCCAAATGAATACCCAAGTGTATAGGTGTTGGATACGGCGTTTCCATACTTATCTACGATTGAATAATGAGTGGTGTTTTCTCCCTCATAAAATAACGAATCTGGGTTTAAGTCTCCCGGAGGAGTAACGCTTGATAAATTTATTTCTTTTGCTAATGTATTGGCTCTTTTCTTGGAAATAATTTTTTGGATAGGTACATCATAGAATTCTGGGTCTCCCATAAACCTTGATCTATCCATGTGGCCTCTTTGAAGCGCTTCAGCAAATAGATGTAAAAATTGTGCAGATTGAGCCCCCATATCTTCCACAGAAAAATTTTCTAAAATATTAAGCGATTCAAGTAATACCGCGGCGCCTCCAGCTGGAGGGGGGTGGGCAAACACTGTCAATCCTCTGTAGGTTGTTTTTATTGGTTCAGAGAATCTTGGTTGATATTCCTGAAGGTCTTTAGCTGAAATATAACCATCATTCTTGTTCATTGCTTGAATAATTTTTTTAGCAATAGATCCTTCGTAAAATGCTTCGTCACCATTTTTTGCAATCTCATTAATAGTCCATGCAAGATCTTTTCGGATCATTTTAGAATGTTCTGACACTGGATTATTATCTTGTAGATAAATATTTGTAGACTCGACATCCAGCGCTATCTGATTTGCACTGCCTATGGCTTGATTAAGGTCGTAACTTACATCAAGACCTTTTCTAGCCTGATTGATTACAGGCTTTAAAATTCTTCTTAGAGGGAGTTTTCCATATCTTTCATGAGTCTGGATTAAACCAGCCACTGTCCCGGGCACACCAGAGGCTTTATAGCCATAACGACGTTGATCATAATTATTTTTAAGAAATAAAAAATCATTTTGAGTAATATTTTTTGGTGATGCACTTCTAAAATCTACTGCAATAGTTTTGTCTTCATCTTTCAGGTATACCAGCATAAATCCACCTCCACCAAGATTGCCTGCTCTAGGAAGTGTTATTGCTAAAGAGAACCCAACCGCTACTGCCGCATCTACTGCATTTCCACCCATATCAAGAATCTGTATGCCAATATCTGAAGATGCTTGATTTTGAGATACAACCATCCCGGATTGTCCAACGGTTGGATGAAACGGCGATAGATAATCTATGTAACTAACTTGAGCATTTAGATTCATAGAACCTATCAAGAGAGCTGTTAGTATATTTTTTGTATTCATGGTTCTTAAAATATTATTGGTGCAAGATAGTACGCAAATATTGTTACCAGAAACATTCCAATAATGTTTAAGGCAAAACCTGCTCTCATCATATCTGGGATTGTAAGCTTACCAGAGCCAAAGACGATAGCATTGGGCGGTGTCGCTACAGGCAACATGAATGCGCAACTGGCAGCCAACACAACTGGAATAGTGAGAGCCACAGGCGCTATCCCTAAGGCTACTGCTACTGCGCCCACTACAGGTAAAAATGTTGAAGTTGTAGCAACATTGGAAGTTATTTCAGTTAGAAAAATGATTAAAGTTGCCACAGCTAAGATTAATACGATCGGCGGTACATTTTCTAATATCGTTAATCCCTGCCCAATCCAACTCCCTAACCCCGATGATCCAATCGAAGCGGCCAATGACAAGCCTCCACCAAATAAGACCAACAAGCCCCAGGGTAATTTATTTGCTTGCTCCCAGGTAAGTAAGTCAGTTTTATTATTTTCTGAAGGAATAAAGAAAAAACTTAGTGCAGCTAAAATCGCTATTCCCGCATCAGTCAAGCCAGACAAAGGAACAAAATTATCTAAAAGCGTTCTAAACATCCAGGCACCCGCTGCAAATAAAAAGATTACAAGAACTTTTTTCTCATCCCTTCCAAGAGGACCAAGGTCCGTTAACATATTCCTTAGCTGAAGTTTGGTTTCCATGCTGGCAACAAAATTAACCGGGTAAACAAATTTTGTGATCGTATACCAAGAGGCAACAAGCATAATCGAAGCGATTGGAACACCCAATTTCATCCAATCAATAAAAGATATTTCAATTCCATATGTTTCTAGCATGAAAGCTGCAAATATTATGTTAGGAGCAGTTCCAACTAAAGTTGACATACCACCGATAGAGGCTGCATAAGCAATCCCCAGTAACAATGAAGTCTCAAAATTCTTTCTTTGTCTGGCTGAAAAATTAGGAATGGTTTCAGCAACACTCGCACACACTGCTAAACCTATTGGGAGTAGCATTAAAGTCGTTGAAGTATTCATCACCCACATGCTAATTACAGCTGAGACCAGCATAAAACCACCCACGAGCTTAGCCCCACTGTTGCCGACTAAAATTAACATTTTTAATGCTAGGCGTTTGTGTAGCCCAGAAGACTCAATACCCAGAGCTAATATAAATCCACCCATAAACAAGTAAATATTTGGATTGGCATAGGGCAGGGCAGCGGCCTTAAAATCTGTAACTTGTAGCAATGGAAAAAGGGCTAAAGGTAAGAGTGCAGTTACAGCAACGGGCACTGCTTCTGTGGCCCACCATATAGCCATCAATAAAGTAACCGCAGCAACAGCCCAACCAATTGGCGAAAGAGACTCAGGACTAGGACTCAAGATGACCAAAAAGAACACTCCTAAGCCAACCCAAAAACCTCTTTTTTTGTATGCTTGCATTACCTGAGTCTCGCGAAGAACATTTCAGCAGCATATGGAACCATTTGCTTGGTATTGCCATGTCCTTTTGTTGTAGGCACTTCAACCATGCCCCATTTAAAAAATTGATCCACTTCTTTTGATTTTTCAACTGATGTTTTAAAGAAATTTCTGCCTCTTGCCAATCTGTGCTCTCCTTGAAGATTGATGGTATCCCAGTGTTCTTTGACATAGGGAGAATTTGGTTTGGTTGAAGTATCTGCCTTGCCTAGCATCAAAAGAAAATACTTACCAAATGCTTGTTTGAGTTGGGTAGCTTCAATTCCAGAATTCGTTAATCCAAAAGGCCATTGTTGGTCTGTCATAGATAGATACCAGCCAAGGTTTGCTGCAATTGCGAGAGTATGATTTGCTTCTGGCTGATGAAGAACATATCGATGGACAAAATGAGCGCCTGCTCCATGGCCGTAAATGCCCCAATTATTTGATTTAAGTTTAAATTTTTCTATAGCTTCATTAGCTAAGGGGCTGATTGAACTAAATGCATGTAATTTTTCTTCAATGGGTTCTGATTCAGGAGTCATTACATTTCCATAATTAAAACCCCAGACTTCTGGAAAATTCTTTTCACTAAATTCAGGCACAACAACTAAAAGATTTAGATCTTTAGCTGCCTCTATCCATTGATCTCGATACTCCTCTGCATTTCGTTTTCGACCATGCATAACTACAACAAGACGAGTTGCTTTATTGATCTTGCCTGGCTTTGCTACAAATACAGGTAAATCAACACCATCCCAGTTTGTAAATTTGTATTGTTCTTCAGCAATGACAAATGGGATCATCCCGATTAATCCGATAAAAAGAAGAAAATGTAATTTAAATTTGATCATAAAAAAAGGGAGCCTAAGCTCCCTTAAATTTTAACTTAATTCTTACAATGAAACCCTTAAACTAAGATAATAGTTTCTTCCATAATCTTGATGAGCATCTGCATAGTAACCGTAGTATCTATCTGCAGTAGGAGCTCTTTCATCCTCAAGATTCTTCACAGCAAACCTAACTCTTGCCTTTTGACCACTTAATGTAAAGTCATAAGATAATGTTAAATCCATAGTTGTCATAGCAGGGACAGTATATGGAACACCGTCTTTTAAACCCAATGAAGTCTGCACAAATGAACCCTTCTTAAGTCCAACCAAGCTAGCTCCGTATGGACCTTTGTCCCATGACATTCTTAAGGTGTGCTTATTATCGTAAACACCATCTTTTCCAAGCAGATCACCAAAGCCTTTTAGGGGAATGGATGCTGGGATTGTTCCATTATCTTTAGCGGCTTGAAGTGCTGCAAATTCACCGCTTGCTTTTTGTTCAAATGTATCAAGGAATGTACCAATGTATCTCACATCAAAATCACCATAGGCAGTTTCAAAGTCATAGTAGATACCAACATCTGTTCCTTCAACCGTCCTTAAAGCCATGTTGGTGTAATCATTTTTAACGAACTTAATAGGGCCAAAAGGGCATACGCCTGCAGCTGCAAAACCAGCTGCTTCGCCATCATCTGCTGCTTCACGGACAACCAAAGGATCACCAGCAAAGGTGTCACAATTAGCAGTACCATTAGCAAACCTTAATAGCATGTCGTTTGTAGTTTGGTTTTCTCGTCCAAATAAGCCAATTGTTTTATCTTTTTCAATTGTCCATGTATCAATGGTTACGATTAAGTTATCCATTGGGGTCAGCACAACACCGAATGAAGTATTGTCTGACTCTTCAGCTTCAAGACCTGATGCACCTGTTGCCATTCTTTGAATGGTGTACCTAGAATCTGAATCAATAACATTATCAACACTTTGAACTTCATTCACTCGGAATGCAGCTCTGTCATATCTTGTTCCAGATCTCACAACAGTCTCTTCATTCATCTGAATAACATTTGGAGCTCTAAAAGCAGTTGAGACAGAACCTCTAAGGCTCATCCAAGATGCTGCTTGCCAACCCACTGCAATCTTTCCAACAGTAGCATCACCAAAGTCAGAGAAATCTTCATTTCTTATTGCAATTTGCATATCAATGGAATCAGCCAAAGGTATTTGCAATTCAGCAAAAATAGAGGAGACATCTCTTGAGCCTGAAACATCTGACGTAGGCGAGGAGTTTAAAACGTCTGCAACCAATGGGAACGTATCACCTTCGTAATCAGTATAGGTAATAGTTCCATCCAATCTAGGATCCCTATCATCATCAATTGATTCTTCGCGATACTCAAATCCTAGTAAGATCCCAACATCACCAGCAGGCAATGACATAATTTCGTTGTTAGACATTTTAAAATCAAACATTGTTAGCTCACTCGTACCTTTTCTATAAACATCAATCAAAGTTCGCTCAATGTTTGAATTAACTCCTGCACTAAATGGGTTGTAAGCAGCAGGGGTTGGATCATTTAAAGCTGCCTTCAATAGATTGTTAGACATTCTATTTCTAGTCACATCTCTAGATTTTGCAATAGAGTCAACAAAGGCTGTTTCCCAGTCCCAAGCCCCGGAAGAACCTCTAAAGCCTTGCAAGAATCTATAAGTTTCTTTCTGCACATTGACTAGCCTGTTTCTTTCTTCATATCTATAGTTATCTATGTATAACTGCTTGCCAGCAAAAATAGCAGTAGGAACACCATCCACATCAACCTTGAGTTGATTTAGGTAGTAGTTGTCTTTGCCAACTCTGTGTTTAGAAGATGTGAATGCATAAGATGCATGAGCAATTCTGTCACTGTCAGAGCTATAAACGCCCAACTCTGTAAAAGATTCAATGCCATTGCCCATATCATGGTTAATAAACATCACAACATTATTCCTTAGCACCTCACCTCTGACATCAGTAGAGCCCCAGAAGTTACTTCTTAAGGCGCCATTGCCATCTGGAGCAATACAAGTTCCATAACCCGTATCAAATAGTGGGTTACCTCTATTAGTACACTTAGCATCACCTAGCGGAAACACTTCAAACTCTCCGTTTGAGTCAGTCCATACATGATCGTAGCTTTCACCCCTGTGTTCACTTGAACTAACCATATCCATTTGTGGATAAATTGAATTAGAGCTTAAATTTCTAAATGATGTGCTTGTTTTCCACGGTGAATTAGAATCTACAAAAGGCCTATGATCTCCAGCACCCCACCTTGGATCCTCTTTTGCTTGAATATTTCCACGATTGTAGTGATTAAAGAAAACACTTATATTCGTTGCTCCATCATTGAAAAATGAGCCCCATTTAATAGTTGCGCTATTGTCTTCTGTACCAAAATGATCATATGCACTGACTTTTGCGCTAACAGTAAGACCTTCAAAATCCTTTTGTAAAACATTATTAATAACACCTGCCACAGCATCTGCACCATAAATAGCTGAAGCACCGTCACGCAAGATTTCTAATCTATCAATTCCAGTTACTGGAATGAGATTCGAGTTTACGCTTGTTGTTGGAACATAGTCTCCACCAATAAGCTCAGTTTGATAGCCTGGTGAATTGACCAGTCTTCTGCCGTTGAGAAGGGTAAGAGTATTACCAACTCCCAAGCTTCTTAGATTGTAAGCTCCAACATCTCCTCGAGATGCATTAACCCCACCAGAAGCATCTTCCGCCTCATTAAAGTAGTTCAAGCCTTGCTCTGCTATGTTTTCAAGTAAATCATCACCAGAATCAACGCCAATAGCTTCTATATCTTTGCTTGAGATAATTGATACCGGAAGAGCTCCTGTAATTTTTGCTCCTTTGATCTGTGATCCAACCACTACAACCTCTTCAACGTCACTCATTTTTGCGCCATCTTCTTGAGAGAAGGCAGTTATAGACAAAGGCAATAGCAATAAGCCGAAGGCATATTTAATATAAGTAGATTTCATTTTTTCCCCTAAGAAAGTTTTTCTCTAGCGCCAATATTAACAGCTAGACTCTCACAAATTAAAGCAATTATTACCATTAATTTTGCATTTATAAATAACAATTAGTTATGATTAAATAACTTAATAATAAAAATCAAACAATTTACATATGATTAGTTCCAGGCATATAGAAGTTTTTTATCACGTTTACAATGAGGGGTCTTTAACTAGAGCGGCGAAAGTATTGAATGTTTCTCAGCCTTTAATAAGTAAAACCCTTGCCTATGCCGAGCATAAACTTAAGCTCAAACTGTTTGTAAGACATGCACGAAGATTGAGTCCAACTCCAGAAGCAGATTTACTATTCCAGCACGCTGCTTCAGTTAACAAAGAGATTTCACAGTTCAATAATATTGCAGATAATCTTGTGCAAGACCCATCATCAACTATTAATATTGGCTGCACTCCCTCTCTTGGCTTGGGATTACTGCCCAAATTACTAAACATGTATTTAACAAAGACACCTGGAACTAAATTCAATGTTGTTAACTTGCAAAGCATAGATCTAGAAGAGCAGTTAAAGGAATTAACATTTGATTTAATTATCTGCTTTAATCCAGATCACTCTGAGCTATTTCAAAAAACTCAATTACTGGAGGGTTTATTAGTTCTTGCTGCCCCTTTAAATAATTCACCAGAAGGTAAAATCTTCAAGTTATCTCAAATCAAAAAACAACCTTTTATCAAAGTGAAAAATCTTAAAACGGGATCTTCGAAGAGAAACCTAGATAACTACTTAGATAGTGCAGGTGTGAAGGTTAACTGGATTGCTGAAACAGAGACAATGCAGGTTGCTAAAGCAATGGTGGAGCAGGGAGCTGGTTATGCAATCATTGATGACTTTAGTGCGCAAGTTTATGGGAGCAGAATTTCAGTACATAAATTAGAGCCAAGTATTCCTTATGAGATTTGCATGGTCAGCAATAAAGAAAAACCTCTATCAGTTAGCGCGCAAAAATTTATAGACTTTCTTTCAAGCAGCTCAATTAACTCAAGGTCATTTGTTATAGATTAATTCCTATAATCTAGAGGCGGCTCCCTATCTCCTAAAAGCGGAACGTATTTAAAATCTTCTCCCACTCTATTTTGGTATTCATTTTTTGCATCCTCTAATATTGATGGATTTTTAAAAATGTCTTGAGCTGTATCGGCCATGACTTGTGCTGCAAGCTTTGTACCTTTCATTCCAATGGTTGTACCTCCAGCTGCAACTCCTTGCCAAGAGTGACCTGCTGTTCCAGGAACCCAGGTAGCTGTTCTAAGACCTGCCTGAGGGACAACCCAACTCACATCGCCAACATCCGTTGACCCATAGGTATGCGAAGTTCTGTAGGGATATACCTTTTCTTGATCTCCAACCTTGCCTCCAGGTGAAATCATTGTTTTATAGATTTCCTCAGCAAATTCATTTTCTTTTTTGGAGTATTTAATGCCACCTCTTTGGACAAGATTTTTATGCATGATTTTTTGCAATACATCGTTAGGGAGTTTCGAATAATTACCATGCATAACCTCATGAGTAACACTTGTATCCGTTCCCATAGCAGCACCTTCTGAGGCTTTTACCACCCAGTCAAATATCTCTTGGACCTTTTGTCTTCTTGGATGCCTTACGTAGTAATAGACTTCTGCAACGTCCGGAACAACATTTGGAGCTAAGCCACCTTTAGTAATCACATAATGAATGCGAGATTCTTGAGGTATATGCTCTCTCATCATATTGATCATCATGTTCATGGCTTCTACACCATCTAAGGCAGATCTGCCTTTATGGGGGGATCCTGCAGCATGAGCAGAAATTCCAGAAAATTTAAATTTTGCTGATTTGTTTGAATTGGAAGACTCAGAATTGGCTCCATTGGAACTGCTTGGATGCCAGTGAAGCACAGCGTCAACGTCTTCAAAAAGGCCTGCTCTAACCATGTAGACTTTTCCTGACCCACCTTCTTCTGCAGGGGTGCCATAAAATCGAACCGTCCCCTTAGTTTTTGTTTTAACCAACCATTCTTTAACAGTGACAGCTGCCCATGCTGATGCAGCCCCAAACATATGATGGCCACAGGCATGTCCTGCACTGACGTCTTCTCTAATTTCTTTGAAGGGAGAGGCAGTTTGCATGAGACCAGGCAGAGCATCGAATTCACCCAAAATTCCAATGACTGGACCGCCGTTTGAATACTCAGCAATAAAAGCAGTGGGAATATCGGCAACACCCTTGGTAATAGTAAAACCATGAGCGGCTAATTCTGATTGAAGTAACTCTGAACTTTTATATTCCTGGTAGCCAACTTCTGCCCAGTCCCATATTTTCATGGCGACCTGTTCAAAAGTTTCTTGATGTTTGTTGATGCTAGAATTCAATGAAGAATCTGCAAGCGTTGAAATTGAAAAAACCAGCGCTATTAAGACAGCTGATTGTTTTTGAAAGATATTTTTTTTCCTACCCATTCTTCTTCCCCTAAATTATTTATAACGTCTTTATCAACAGATGTTATAACTTTTCTATGAAGATTTGAATCTTCAACGTAAATAACAGCTTTAATGCCCTCATTCTTTTCAAATAGAGTGGTGCATCCAAGCACCTTGCCTTCACCATCTTTTTTGGAAGACATTGGCACTGGTTTTTCTATTTTTGCAGCTTCATTGGTGACGTCTTTTGAGCGAAACTCCACCACAGGATCTTTACCCCAAATTGCCAATGCTTGTTTTGTCATCAACCCAGAAACTCCGGTAATTAAACCAATCTCAGCAGGATCTTTTCTAATTTTTTCTAAAACCTGTGCCGTTGCATGGATCATGTAATTATTCAAAGGACCGCCGGCAAATGGCATGCCGCCGGTGACGGTTTTATCAGTTTTATCAGAAATATTTAATGCTTCTGCAAACAGTTGAACAGCAATCGGAAAGCAACTGTAAAGTTCAAACAAGGACGGTTGGATGTCATGTGATTTAGCCGTTTCAAGAAGATACTCAGATGCTAAATGTAAGCCAACAGGTTTAGTCAAATCTGGCCGCTGAATAACAGCAATCATATGATTGGTCTCGCTTGAAACCAGTGGATAAACCCTCTTATTTTCTGGGACGTTTAGTTGATCGGCAAGCTCCTCACTGCATAAAATCAAAGCAGAGGCCTGATTTACGTTCCAGCTGCTGTTGTGAAGTTTATTGTAGGGATAGGCTATCCTCTGATTTTTTACCGTTGGATTTCTTATGTCATCTGCACTAAAAGTATTTTGGTTCCAAGCCTGAGGATTGTCTTTCGCAATTTGAGAAAAGCGTTCGTAGTAATTGCCAAGAAATATTTCATGATCCTCTAGACTGCGCTGATGCTTAAAACGCATTGCACTTTCAATGATTGCATAATACCCAACAGCCATCATGCCTAATGCCTCTATCTCTTCTGGAATATAAAGATCCTCTTTTGCTTTTACGTATTGATCTGGGTTAACGGTTAATTTCATCTCCTCAAAGTTTAGACCTTCTTTTAAAGCTTGAATTATTTTATGCCTGGCTTCACCGCCAACGATGAGACTTGCTCGAATATCGCCGTTGATAATTTTGTCACATGCAGAGTTAATTAGATTCTGCTGTAAGACACCAATTTTAGTGACGCTGGTTTTAGCATGAGAAAAACCATGCTTTTCTGCTATCCACTTTCCTGGATCTCTGTAAGACCAAAAACCCTTGGGGATTTGCACTTCATCAATGTAATTAACAATGGATGGATTTTCGGTGTCTTTAATAGCGCTGAGAGTTGCTTGCTCCATGAGAATCAGAGCCTCATCAACCTCATGAAATGATCCTTTTTGCTGCAGAGATCCGATGCCTATTAAGACGGGTCTATTTTTCATATTATTTAAAGGTGACTAGTGAGTCGTATCTCCAGCTATGGTGATCCTATGCAGCAATCTTTCATATCCATCGTAACCGCCTTCTGCCATATGCATCACGGTTCTGTTGTCCCACATGATCAGCATATTTGGTTGCCACTGATGGCGATAAATATACTTCTCTTGAGCCATGTGTATATAAAGCTCAAAGAGCAATGAATCTGAATCTTCTTTTGAAATACCCTCTATTTCAATTGTGTAAACTGGATTAATAAATAGCATTTTTCTGCTAGTTTCCCTGTGCGTTCTTACAATTGGATGAGACATAGTTTTATTGGCCTCATCTGATGTATGAATTTTCATGGTTCTTTTTTTGCCTTCAGTGGCATAGACCCCGTCTTTTGCGTAAGGCAATTTTGCGCTGTGAAGTGAATTTAAATTTTGAATCCTCTCTTTCATTTCATCAGATAAATCATCATAAGCATCAGCTGTATTTGCAAACAATGTATCTCCACCAAAAGGTGGGATAATTTCAGAGTAGAGCATAGTGGCAGAGGGCGGTTGATTTTGAAAAGACCAATCTGAATGCCAGGCCCCACCAAAATGAGCAGCTTCTTCGTCAGGTTTTCTATGCAATTTCACTATGTGGGGATGTTCTTGCATGGGAATCAAAAAAGGCTCTTGCCCATATGGACCAAAGAGCTGACTAAAGTTCTCATATTCTTCAAGAGTTAACGACTGTTTTGGAAATATAGCCACACCGTATTTCACCCATTGCTCCCTCACGTCATGCACTTCTTGGTCTGAAAGACTCTTACTTAGGATGATATCTTCAATTGTGACGCCAAGATTAGAACAGGATTCAGGAGTTACAAATTTCATAGCTTTTAATATAGCAAAAAATTAACTCTCTACATATTGCTGATATATAATTCTCATCAATTGGGGCTATAGCTCAGCTGGGAGAGCGCTTGCGTGGCACGCAAGAGGTCGGCGGTTCGATCCCGCCTAGCTCCACCAATAAGCTTTAAAAATTGTTTGCGTAATTATGATTTGTTTGGCTGTGGTGCTGCTCGTCAGCACGTACACATTTAATTACATCAGATAATTTTGCATCGGAACCTAAATTATAATAATTGATTGCCAAATGAGGGGCGGGAGTATCATTGACTTCGCCCGATTCGACCATCTTTAGATATTCTGAATAACTATTTACAGCCTCATCTTCAAAATACCCAATCATCCTGTGCGCAGTCCTAGTAAAAAAAATATACATAAATAAATAAAATATACCAAATAAAAACTGAGCAAATAGAACAATTAGTCGCTCAATAATATTTGGTTTTGCAATTTCAATAAAAAACATTAGATGCATTCGTTCATTTTCAGCTTCAGCTAGCATTTCTCTTATTTGCTCACCATACCCAGCTTTCATTTTTCTTAAACTTTTAAAATGCATCCAAACCCCAGCAACCATCCCGGGCACTCCAGCCACTGTTTCTAAAACAACTGCTCTGTGGCCATACCTTTTTAAAAAAAAACTATCAGCTATTAATCTAAAGAACTTTGTCATTGAATACGCAAAAGCATCTGATAATTGTGTAGTGGTATTTTTTATATAAGAATTCATAATAATTATAATGTATTATATAGATTATTTATATTATGTAAAGTTTTCTTGGAACTCTCATTATGACTTTATCCCTGTTGAATTAATTTAATTTAAGTATGAAATTTGAAATGTATATTATTTACATATATTTGATATAGTACAAACATGAAAATTGGTATCCCAAAAGAAATTAAAAATAATGAGTTCCGTGTTTCATTAACACCAGATTCAGTAAAATCTCTCACAAATAATTTACATGATGTTTTTGTTCAAAGTGGGGCAGGAGCTTCTATTGGCTTTGATGACAATCAATATATTGAAGCGGGAGCCAAAGTTTTAGATTCTGCTGAGGAAGTTTATAAATCAGCCACCTTGATTGTAAAGGTTAAAGAGCCAATGCCATCAGAATTTATTTATCTTAATAAAAACCATACACTTTTTACTTACCTTCATTTGGCCGGGGATCCAAGTCAAGCTGCAGAACTTATTGCTACTGGTGTTACAGGAATTGCATATGAAACGGTGACGTCAGAAGATGGGTCATTGCCTCTACTTGCACCCATGAGCGCTATTGCTGGTCAGTTGAGCATAGTAGTTGGTTCATACCACCTTCTAAAACCTAATGGCGGTGTAGGAACACTTATAGGGGCTTTTAAGGATGTTGAACCAAGAATTGTTACTGTTATTGGTGCTGGAGTTGCTGGCACAGAGGCTTTAGATCAAGCCATAGCAAGCAAAGCTTATGTTAGGATAATTGATCTATCTAAAACTAGGTTATCTGAGCTTCAAGCGATCTACGGTAATGACAATATTGAGTATATAGCTTCATCAGAACATGCTGTTACAGAGGCGCTTAAAGATTCTGATTTAGTTATTGGAGCAGTATATGTTGTTGGTAAAAAGGCCCCTAAAATTATTAAAACTAAAATGCTTAAAAGCATGAAGGCAGGTGCTGTGCTTGTTGATAT
>ENA-OREB01000305-OREB01000305.1-marine-metagenome-genome-assembly--contig:-NODE-305-length-25447-cov-2.948955_pt1 | contig 25447 bp, 21 predicted proteins | sample MGYA00248625_ERZ508552 | MGnify/ENA primary metagenome ERZ508552 (study PRJEB26219, sample SAMN06267888) | marine metagenome | isolation source: Monterey Bay, California, USA | place: USA:Monterey Bay...
CGCAGGACTCCCCGAATGAGCCCCAGCCAAAAGGTAAGGGGCGAGACCGAATTAGAATCCTCGAAGATACCGATGGAGATGGTCGAGCAGATCGATTTACGGTATTCGCAGAAGGTCTTAGCATCCCAACGGCCATGGCCTTCTCAAACGGAGGCCTAATTGTTCAAGATGGCGCCGCCACTAAATTCCTCATAGATACCAACGGCGATGATGTTGCCGATGAAAGTAAAGTTCTGTTTACCGGTTGGTCGCTGGGTGACACCCACGGCGGTGTCAGCAATTTCCAATATGGCCTCGACAACCACATTTGGGCAATGCAGGGATATAACAGTTCGGAACCAGTAGCGAATTCCGAAGAAGGCCAACGTTTTCGACAAGGATTTTTCCGGTTTAGTCCCAACGGGCAGGAATTAGAATTTCTTCGTTCCACCAACAATAACACGTGGGGGCTTGGGATTAGCGAGGAGGGGATCATTTTTGGTTCGACCGCCAATGGCAACCCCAGCGTCTACATGCCAATTCCCAATCGTTACTATGAAAAGGTTCGAGGATGGACTCCTTCACTAGTCCTTGGCTCAATCGCTGACACGCACAAATTTGCCCCCATCACCAAGAACATTCGACAGGTCGACTGGCACGGTGGTTATACCGCGGCAGCGGGGCATGCACTTTACACAGCCCGGGAATACCCTCGGGAGTACTGGAACCGCGCGGCCTTCGTCAATGGCCCCACCGGCCATTTGGTCGGTACGTTTGTCATAAAACCAGATGGAACCGATTTTACTTCAACCAGTCCTTTTAATCTTTTTGCCAGTGACGATGAGTGGACCGCCCCCATCATGGCTGAAGTCGGCCCCGACGGTAACGTTTGGGTGATCGACTGGTACAACTACATCGTGCAACACAACCCAACGCCACGTGGATTCGAAACGGGAAAAGGGAATGCCTATAAATCAGACCTGCGAGACAAAAAACATGGACGGATTTATCGCGTCGTCTATGGAGATAAACCGCCCGCCCCGGCGATTAATCTTGATACCGCTACGCCAGAGCAGCTTGTAAACGCATTGACAAACCCCACCATGCTGGTGAGAAAGCACGCTCAACGCCTGTTGGTCGAACGCAAACAAACGGACGTGATCGATTCGTTGATTCAACTCGTCCACGATCAGTCAGTGGATGAAATTGGACTGAACGTCGGCGCAATCCATGGCCTCTGGACTCTGGACGGACTCGGGCAATTCACAGGAAAAAATCCCGCTGCAGAGGCTGCACTTGCCCTTGCCTTAAGCCATCCATCTCGAGGCGTTCGTCGAAATGCGATTCAGGTCTTGCCGAAAACAGCGAAATCGACCCGTCAACTCTTGACGCTTAATCTACTAAATGACCCCGACGCTCAAGTCCGTCTCGCCGCCTTGCTAAGCCTCTGCGATCTGCCGCCTGTCGAGGAAACTGGACCGGCTTTAGTCGACATGTGGAGGCAACAGGCCAGGTACCAAGATCGCTGGATCCCCGATGCCTTTACCGCTGCCGCCGCTGCCAATGACTCTACATTTTTACAATCCGTTACAAGGTTCGACGCTGCCAATCCCGATCTATTAAAAATAGTCAGAATCGTGACCGAACACTACGCTCGAGCAGGTGATTCGCTCGACTTACCTCAATTAATAGCGCAACTGAAAAACGCCGAACCAAGGCTTTTAAATGCCGTCGTTGCTGGTCTGAGTCAGGGTTGGCCCCAAGATAAGCCACCAACTTTGGGTGAATCACTGGAGAGCAATCTAAAAATATTGGTCGAGAAATTAGCCGCGAGTGATCGAGGCTCACTTGTCAAACTTGCCCAAAGCTGGGGCAGCATCGAGTTCGCTGATTACGCTGCAAAAGTCTCCAAAGATCTATTGGCACGTGTTGACAATTCCCAGCTTAGCCTCGACGAACGGGTGACCGCTGCCCGTGAAGCAATTTCGTTCCGACCCACTGATAATGAGACCGTCAGCGAACTCCTGCGGCGCGTCAATTCACAGGTGGAGCCGGCACTCGGAGTTGGCATCGTAGAGTCCCTTGCCTTGAGCCAATCAAAACAGGTAGGACCAGAACTCACATCAAAAATCCGTGGCTTGACTCCGCGGATTCGCAGGGCTGCCATTGCCGTGCTACTGAGGCGACCCGAATCGACTAATTCGCTATTAGCGTTAATTGAAGATGGTAATCTCCTGCTTTCAGAGCTGACACTCGAACAAAAGCAAATGCTCAACAGTCACCCCGTTCCTAAAACCCGCGCGAGAGCGAAAACTATTCTTGAGCAGGGCGGAGCGCTTCCCAACACCGATCGGCAAAAGGTATTACTTGACATGATGCCTGTCACAATAATGACGGGAGACGCAACCGCAGGAAAAGCAATTTTCAAAGAACAGTGCGCTAACTGTCACAAGCACAACGGAGCGGGCGCAGAAATCGGACCCGACCTAACGGGCATGGCTGTCCACCCCAAACAGGAATTGTTAACCCACATAATTGACCCTAGCCGTGATGTTGAAGGGAATTACCGGAGGTATACCGTTACCACGCTCGACGGACTTCTAATCAATGGATTGCTCGCAGCCGAATCAAAGACAGCGATCGAACTGTATGATGAGAAAGGCAAAAAGCAAGTCATCTTAAGGGAAGATATTGATGAGCTCTCTGGGTCCACCAAGTCAATCATGCCGGAAGGTTTTGAAAAACAAATTAACAAACAGAGCATGGCAGACTTACTGGAGTTTTTGACACAACGGGGGCAATTTGTGCCAGTCTCTTTGCGAAAAATCGCCACGATCTGCAGTGATACTCCCATGTTCATAGGCAATGGAGACGCAGAGAAACTGATTTTCAAGGATTGGGGCATGAAAAGCTTCAAAGGCGTTCCGTTTCAATTAATTGACCCGCAAGACGGCACTGTCCCCAATGCCATTGAACTGTTTGGACCACTCGGCAACGTCAGTCGAAAAATGCCCAAAACAGTTGAATTCCCCTGCGTTGGCAACATCAAAGCCATCCATATGCTCGGGGGAGTTGGAGGCTGGTCGTACCCCTACAGCCGGGACGAGACCGTTTCCATGATCATGCGTCTCAAATATAACGACGGCAAAACCGAAGATCACCAATTGATTAATGGGCAACACTTTTCAGACTATATTAACCGAACCGATGTCCCAAAATCTGAATTTGCATTCGCTGTAAGGAATCAGCAACTTAGATATCTGTCTATCATTCCTCAACGAAATGCACCGATCCAATCAATCCGATTAATTAAGGGAGCTGACAAGACGGCTCCGGTGACAATGGCGATCACCCTGGAAACGAAATGATTTGCGGCTTGGCATTCGCAGATCAATTTTCTGCGCAAACAGAGCGACGACTTAATCGAGAGCCATTGCGATGCCCAGACTTACCCAATCCACTGATCTGATTGAAACTAAAAAAAGCCGCCAAGCAAAGCCCTAGGGTGTTAATCTCAAACACCCAAAGACAACTTGGCGGCTATTTCCTCAGACTACGATTTGAGCGAAGTCACAGGACGAAAAAGTACGCTACGGTTTTGGCTCTTTGCCATCCACCCACGGTCCCGCAAGTTTCATATAGTCAGGCTCCTCCAGAACGCTTCCGATGTCGCCCCCTTTCCATCCCGCAATGTGGTGCGGCTTGGACCGCTGTTCCGACATCTTCTCCCAATTCTTCGCCCACGAAGGATTGGAATCGCTGACGGTATAGTTTTCATCGTCAAAGAAGAACACTTTTCCTTCGCGGTAACTCTGGGCACCAAGAATAACCGTGGTGATAGCCGCTGCACCGAGCAACGGATCGTTGTTGCACATCGACGGATCATCGGCATACATCGCCTCTAGCCAATTCTTAAAGTGGGCATAAGTCGTATCCTTTACCAACTCAGTCTGAAGTCGTTCGTCCTTAAGCTTACTATTACGGGTCACCTGAGGTCGTTCAGGAATAAAATCGAACCCGTCAAACTGCTCGCCTGTTCCGAAGACAAGTGATCCAAAATGGCCACGGATAAGCTGTTTAATCGGCGTGTTTTGGCAAGCCATTGTGGCGGTAACCAAACCCTGAACACCCTCTTTAAAATCAGCAACCACCGTCGCTACGTCAGGCACGTCTCGACCGTCATACTCAAGAAAAATTCCACCGGCACCGCAAACCCGACCCGGAAATCGAAGCCCTGTGGCCTTCAACATCGTCGTTGTCCGATGGACAAATAAATCGGTAAACATTCCCGATCCGTAAGGCCAAAAACGTCGCCACTGTTTATATTTCGCGCGATCGAAATCTTCGTAGTCAGCTAAACCTTCTTCGACACCCAACCACTTTTTCCAATTAATATTCTTCGGGTTCATTTCGGGCTCTAGAGCGTAGTACCGCCACTGCCCCATCGCTGAGTTTCGGAAGAACTCAGTCTGATAGGTTAGAACCTTACCCAGCTTACCGGCGGTTAGCATTCCATTGACCTGATCCCACAGAGGGAGGCTGGTCGACTGAACTCCAACCTGCATTACTTTCCCTGACTTCTGCCAAGCCCTCAAAACCGCAATCGCTTCCGTCACAGTTTTCGTCATCGGCTTCTCACAGTAAACATGAAGCCCACGCTCCAGCGAATCAATTATCTGTTTTGCGTGCCAATGATCCGGCGTACCAATGCAAACGGCATCGAGATCTTCTTTTTCAATCATCTCGAGATAGTCTTCGTATTGCTTCGGCTCGAATCCCGTTTCCTTTTTAATGTATTTGGCGGCTCGTTCAGCATGCTTGTTGTAGACATCACAAACAGCGACTAACTCAATTTTTTCACCTTCGACCTGCAGCTTCGTCAGTCTTTTGACATGAGCTCCAAATCCACGTCCACCCGGTCCGATAAAACCAATTCGCAAATTAGCATTTGGACTAGCGGGCGCGGCTGCTTTCGCTGTCCCTGACAAAACCGATGTGGCGGCAAGAGCACCTGCGGAAGTCTTTAAGAACCCCCGGCGATTAGACTTATTCTTTGACATTATGTGTTACTCCAATAATCGAACGTTAAGCAAAAAATTTTATCGCAAGTGCAAGGAACTTTCCACACTGTCGAAAACAACTGTTGGATAAACATGTAAAATTACTGGAAACATCCAACCAACATCAACAGCCAAAATGGCATCCTACGCCGGATTGTCCGAAACCGGCTCGGTTGAGGCTGATGCCCTTGCCCTTCAAGGAAGACGATGGCTGGCACTCCACCCACAACTGCCTTCAACAATTAGGCAACAAACTATTTAAGGGAAGTCGGATCATTCTTGCAAATCGACGTTCAATTAGTTTCGGAGAGCCCACCGGCAGAATCGCGCCCTGCGTGGTCCGGAGTGGATCCCACCGACTGGGGACCGGTAACCACGGTTGACGGAGACCGGTCGTTTGTCCAAGATGGGGCCGTTCCTGTTCTTGTTCGATGTAGTCGCAATGTCCCCAAACAAGCGTTTTTTCTGCGTTCGCGGATTCATGAAATCCGGCACTAATTGGCTTGGCAGCCTTCTCAGCAGTCACGAGACCATCAGTGTGGTTGGCGAATTCCACTGGGATGAAGTCGTGTCTACCTTCAACAACAACTTAAAACAACTGCCTATCTATCAGTGTGAATCTGTCAAAGAAAATGCCCGGATTAATTTTGAACGAATGATCCAGCAAACCGTCGAGGGATATGCCGAACCAAACGCGACGCTAATTGGTGAAAGAACTCCCACGACAATTATCCCAATCCCGATCAGAAATGTTCCTCATATTTCAATTCGCAGGGATGGCCGGGATGTTCTCGTGAGTCGCGTCTTCCATCTCTACAACAACCCTCAAACGACTCGTTTATTCGATCGAATTCCCGGGATGAAGGTAACCCTTCAGAAATTCCAGAGCGACCCGTGGCACTTCCAAAAACATCCAGAAGATTTACTCTGTCACAAAGAGATGGTACGAGACTCGATTCGTTTCTGGAGTGAGCACCTTGATCGGGACGAATTGGCAGTTTCACTTTATCCGAAATTGAAAATTAAGTTCGTGCGTTATGAAGATCTGCACCGCAACATCAGGGATGAAAGAAAGAAACTGTTTGAGTTCCTTGATGTCGATCCAGGTAAAGCTTCGAAAATTCAAGGCCATCTCAAACCTGGATTTAAAAAAGAAAGACCGTCCGAATTTCTCCGCAAAGGTTCGGTTGGCGATTGGACCAATTACTTTACTGAACAGAATAAAGCTTGGTTTAAAGAGTACGCTGGAAAGCATTTGATTCAGTACGGTTACGAAACTTCATTCGACTGGTAAAGAATCCAACCATGGAAAACCCACCTCCCCCTGAACAACCCAATCTGGACTCCACTGCTCCTCCCCAACCAGATGCTGCGGAGGAAACTCGCGAACCAACAATCCATTTGGATCAGTTCCTAAAGACCTGCGGAGTCGCGACTGGAGGACAGGCGAAACGTTTAATTCAAGGTGGTGAAGTGAACGTCAATGGCGAACTTGAAACCAGACGTCGCCGCCAGCTTCGCGTTAATGACGAGGTGGAGCTCGATGGAGTGGTTTACGTCGTAGCGCTCAGCTGAGAGCCACCTGAATTTATTAGCTAAACCCGCTCCACGTTAAATTGCGTTCGGAGGATCATCAAAGAATCCTTTCATAAACTCAATTGCACGTTCCAGCGGGCGATCAACGTACGGCACAACCATCTCGGTCTCGGCGGGCGGACCCGCCCCCTCCTCCTCCTTTAGTTTCGCTTCCAACGCCTCCATATTTAGCTGGCTAATCTCCTGAACCATTTCCAGCTGTTCTGGCGTCAGCAGCCCTTTTAACTCACGGACATAACGTACACGTGAGTTTTTAAAAATATCTTCTTCGGACAGCTCTATCTTCCAGCCCTCATCAGGCTGGACGCCCCAAACTTCTGTTTCCTTGGCGATTTCGTCATAACGGTCAATATGGCGACCGCTGGGCCGCCAGTAACTCGCCGTTGTTAACTTCAATGCGCTTTCACCGCGCTGAATGGGAATCACATTTTGAACCGTTCCTTTTCCCCAAGTCTGCTCTCCAATTACAGTCGCTCGGCCATGATCCTGTAAGCATCCCGAAACGACCTCACTTGCACTGGCAGAGTTTCGGTTGACCAAAATACAAATTGGAATCGTCGGATCCGTCTTTTCCGGGCTCTCAGCAAACATCACGCTATCAGTTTGTCGATCCCGCACTTTCGTAGTCACGATTTTTTTGCCCTCTGGTAAAAATAAATCGCAAACCTCGACTGCTACATCCAGCAAACCACCTGTGTTATTCCGCAGATCAATAATTAAACCGTCGACTTCACCCATTTGCTCTAAGGCCGCTGCCAGCTCCGTCGCTGTATTACGCCCGAATTGAACCAAACGGACGTACCCAATGTTGGGATGCTCCTGAAGGTGAAAATCCCAACCAGTTTCCAACCGGGAATCTCCATGCACACTGTCGACTGCAATTTCCTTACGTTCAACCTGAATTTTCACCGACTTCCCAGAGCGATCAAACGTAATCTCGAACGGCTCTCCAACGGGACCGCGCAATAGCTTTACCACCTCACGCTGATCAAGCCCATCCACCGACTTGCCGTCAATTTCTACGACCTGGTCACCGGGCTGAAAGCCGGCGTCTGACGCAGGCGTGTTTGGCATTGGCGCCAGGACAGTCAACCGCTTGGAACGGGGATCCATTTCAACATAGACACCAACCCCGCCAAACTCTTGACGCATGTCTTCATCGAACATCTGGAAAACTTCGCCAGACAAATACATTGAGTGTTCATCAAGATCTTTCAGCATGCCCTGCATTGCAGAAACAAAAAGATCTTCCCGCGACACTCGTTTAAGCGATTCTTTGTCAATTACCTCAATTGCTTCCGCAAATAAATTTGCATATCGATTCCGCGAGGCAACTGAATAACAGGCCATCGACACAACAATCGTCAAAGCGATTAAGAGTAGATTTCTTGGAGGCATTGAAAAACTAAAGGGTTAATGATCTTTGGTTCCACCAAACGAGCGACTTCGCTGGCTGTTACCAATCTTATCAAATCCTGACCTGCTTGTCCGTATTAGTCTCCACAAGTCAATACAAAAAAAACCACCGTCAAAATATGACGGTGGCTTTTCCTGTTTTCGTTAATATCCCGGATTCGGGAGTTGGCCGACAGCAGACCTAGTTGGGCAAGCCCTTAAACTGGTACTTGGGGTTCCTTGGATCAAAGTCGGTATCCGTAAGTCCAACATTCACTTCAATGTTTACATAGGTGTACTCTTCAATCAACTCAGGAGCTTCACCTGGAGCGGTTGGCCAATCATAAGCCGCAAATCGAATCGGCAAACCCAGTTCATCGTCAATGAACACCTGAGCTTTATAAAACTCATAAGGCTCTCGTTGATCTTCATGAATAAGCTCAATCACTGAACAAGACCGCTTGTTAATGGTTGCGCCTTCAGTGTAATTGACCTCACACAGTCCCGCAGCACGATCTCGCTCCGCTTTTTCAATCAGCTTGATGATCAGATTTTCAAGTCCAGCTTCGTAGATCGGCTCTCGCTGACCTCGCATCATCAGAGCGGATTTTGGATCGAGATGAAACGTTTTCAATCTCAACAGAGGTGCACCAGCACCCTCGTGGACCCACGCCTTGCCATCATCTTTCCCATCTACCCAGATCACCTCTCTACCGGCAACCTTTTTTGGTCTCATGAATCTCATGTAAATGCTGAACGGTGTCTCAACGCCTGCTTCGGACCGTCGCGGGCACCGTATTTTGGTTCCCATGTAGGTTGCATCGCTAAGCACTCCGTTTACCCGCTGTCGCTTTACTAAAATCGCTGAGTAGTCGTAAACATCGCGACGCATCTTTCCCAAAGCCGTTTCTGCGATTGAAACCGCACGGTCGAGGGGATGCTTTCGTTTAGCGGGGGCAACCTTACCAGGCATGTCGTTTGATGAATCAGCTATCCTTGGCGTTCCACCAGTTTTCGGTACTTGATCAGTTTTAGGCACGCGAAACGTTGGCGATTCCGTCGCTTTGTTTTGATTAGCTGAATCATTCTGAGCCACTGCCTGTGTCCCAAGAACTGAGACTCCGATGGCAAGAGAAAATACCATCGTTAAAGAACTTCTAAATCGTTGATGCATCCGATCCTCCGTGATCTTGCTTTGTTGACTCGAGCGATCAACAATTCCAAATTACAATGTCCATTTATAATTATGGTTTCGAGTCGGGCCGTATCTTACTGCCTTCCTTCAATCTCATCAATTGAAGTCCTCAAAACCACTGTTTTAATTACCGTAACAAACCAACCATGCTAGCGTCCAATGATTGGTTTCTTGGCTAAAGGGTTTATCGCCACGAACGGCATGCACTCGCTAGTTGCATCGCTTTCCCAACGGTAAGCACCGTTATCAGTGGTAAAGTCAACCTCGATTTGCCGTTAAACACCAACGGTGGATCGTCATAGGCCGAATAACCGGAATTCAATCTTCCATCTAATTTTCGATTTTTTTTGCCGAGCGAGTTCGTGACACAGACAGGATTTTAAATGCTCAGAGTGACTGCCGTGATAAAGATAACTTGAGCCTATTTTGATGCGTCAGTTGCGTTAAGGGGAAGATAAATATTAATACACCGTTGATCCACACCGTGCTGTGTTAGTACCAGATCACCCCCATGAGCACGAACGAGGCTTCTGGAGAAATTAAATTCGACACCGCCGGACGTCTCATTGGCTTGCGTTCTTATATTCTGACTGTTCTCCGGTTGGATACTAATTCCAGTCCCCTCATAACCAATTCCCAAATGGACAAAGGTTTCACGGACACTTAAATCAATTCGAATTAATCGAGTTTCAGGAAAACTTGCCTTGGCCGCTAAATCGAGCAAAGCGTCAATCGCCATCGCTAAATGCGATCGGTCAAGTTGAAAATAAATCTCATCACTTTGGTTCAACTCAAATTTGAATCCCTCGCTGGTACTTTTTGCAGACCAGGCCTCCAGGGAACGGTTGATCAATTCGTTTAGCTCGTCCTTTTCAACCGTCAAAACGGGAAGATGATTGAGGGACACAACCTTACTAAGCAGGTTCGCCAACTGTTCCTGCTTGGCCTTCACGTTGCACCAACCACGACTCACAAGATCAAAATCCTTATTGGCGATACCTGTGTCCAATAAAAAACCGCCTCCATTGATCACCTGAAAAAAGTTATTGATCCGATGGTTCACTAAAAGCGTCGTTTCTCCCACCAACTCTGTATCAGTCGGAGAAATCTGTGGACGGCCTTCCCCGTTCCCTGACCCAAATACAAATTGGTCTTCTTGGTATTGAATTCGATCACCATCCGACAAAACAACTGATTCGGTCGGTTCACCATTCAACAAGACGACATTTTCATCATTGATTGGGACCAACAGATAATGCTCCCCAACCCCGATTAAAATTGCGAAAACTGTAGCCTCAGATTGAAGCTCAAACGGCAAGTAAACGATCTCAGCCACCGAAGGGGGGCAACCTTCAACAGTCTTTGTAAATTGTGGAAACCTGGTTATTGACATCAATCAATCTTCGAAAATAGGGAAGATTCGTAATTGCGGAACGCAAAAGTACCGTCGCAAAAATGAAAGCCTGTCCGAGTCAACAATGGTTCGGTTAACGACTTATTCGTTTGCCGCAGATAGCCACAAAAGTTGATTAATCTTCGTCTTCGGGCGGCGTGTCGAAACTCGGTGCCGTCGGTTCGTCGTAATCATCAACAACATCGTTGTACTCTGGCAGCCGATTCAGAGATGCGGCATCGAGATCGAGATCGTTCTTAATCGTGGACTGTATATCGGAAAGCCCCTTCCGAAACTGCTGATAGGTACCGCCAAGCGTCCGCGCTACCTCAGGTAATTTTCCACCAAACAACACGACCGCCACAATGGCAATCACCATTAACTCACCAACCCCCGGACTGCCAAGTCCGAAGAAGCCGAGTAACTGATGCTGTAATGTGAGAGTGTCTGCCATGAAGAGGCATTTCCAGATGAAAAAAAGTAATTAAGCCTTCACGCTTGCGAAAAGATAAAATCAGGCGGTTAGTCAAGGCTGTCGCTGTCGTCTTCGATCGCGCTATCGGCAGGCGCTTCTTTAATGCCGGTCTTGAACTCATTTACACTGCGTCCCAAATTCCGCATCAAACCGGGCAGTTTCGCGCCGCCGAAAAGCAACAACAAAATCGCCATGATGATCAGTAACTCCGGAATACCGGGCATACCAAACGCGAGGAACAAGGATTGATGAAGAACAATTCCGGTCATGTTTAACTCGTGATGAATAAATGGCCGCCACAAATAGAGCGGGCATTGTGGGAAATGACAACGCTCTCATATTCTAGAACTCCACGTTTAACTGTCAAACCCTTCTGTTAAAACATAACTCAGACCGAGTTTAAATCCCGGTTCACCGACCGCTTTAAACGGTATAGGTATCCTGCCAATGTCCGTATGACCGGTTTAAACGCAGCAATCGCCAACGCCGGTGATCTCCAACACCGCAAATCGAGCCAATGGCTGACTCGATAGTTTGGTAAATTTAACCACAAATTGAGCCGCAGCACAGCTTCGTTTTCAAATCAAGCCCCGATCTCTATTTCCTAAGCGTCTTAAATTCTCCCGTTTCAAATGCCCAACTTTTGCCCTCGCTACCCTCGACCAACACCCGAAAAAAATAAGTCGTGCCGGGAGTCAAAGAATCTAGCAAAAACTCTGCCCTCGAACCCTTAACGTCGATAACAGCAGTCTCATATTGCCAAGTTCTATCCCCTTCGAATTGCTCGCTACTCGCGCCTTTTTTCTCTGTATTGTGCAATTTCCGTTTTACAAAGGTCACACAATCAGACCGACCGTAATAGAGCGTAGCCCGCGTTTGAGATCCGGCGTTGAGGCCCGGATAGCTCACCAACACGCTGTCCGCTTTGATTTTGGTAACTTTCGGTCTACCTATCTCAACTGGCAACTCAAACAACTGACTTGCGCACTTCGGCGTTAGATAAATTGGCAATTTACTAGGTGGCTCGCGAAGCCGAGCTACCCGAGGGCCGGTCGACATTTCAACGCCCCCAGTCCCCATCGACAACCAGCCATCATCCAAAGCTCGCACAAATCGATTGGTGTTGGCTGGGTCATCACCTAAATGCAATGTGTCTGCAACATGCCATTTCTTGTCCGCCCCGTAAAACCAGCCTCTCCGTTTCACTTCTCGAACAATATCACCAGTTCGTTCGACATTGGGCGGCCCGGGAACCTCACAAAATGAACCGGCGCGTAATCCGGGCTGGCCCTTTTTACTTTTTGAGGGTCGACGACCTGCCGCAAATAAAACCCAACGTTGCTCGGACTCTTCAAACAAATAACCATAAAACGTATCAATACCGTTGGACGACTCCACCCTCAACCCCTGAATCACTGATCGGGGATGCCGCTGATACGGATCCCAATTTCGTATCTTTACGCCGGAGCCTTCGTGACCGAAGCCACTAAATTCAGCAGCAGGGTTTGCGGTGGCAAGCAAATGGGGCATTTCCGATACCATTGGCATTTTCTCAGCCTTTCGACTCGCTGCCCACATCGAGAAGTTAACGCCACCTGCCGCCAGCCCGTCCGAATTAAAAGAGGCACCAAAGTAACCGAACGCAGTCGTTATCGGAGAGTAAGATGAACACTGCCGTACGCTTTGCGTTTCGAAGACCCAAACCGCTGAATTTTTGCACTGGGATGACTCGTATCGAGCATGGACAGCCGCTGGACGCCACCTCGCCCGGATCAAACGCGCACCATCAATCCCTGCCCCGGTTGCCTCCATTTTTTTAAATTTCGTCGCCGACTTACTCTTCGAATCCAATTTGCGGATGGCGATCTTTTGCAATCCCAATGAACCAACCTCCAATGGAAACGCATAACTTTGCGGCTCGCGACCATCACTCACGGATGTCGCAATTTGAAATTCATTATTCCCAACGGAAACTTCCCATTTAACACCAGCTTCAGCACGCGGAACATCGAAATAAATCCTTAACTCCGCCGCCGCTGGGCTCGCTTTCCACAAATACCAACACGCCTCTCCAGGAATTTTACTACCGACCGCCTGTAAGCCATCAAAATGACTTGAGATCAAAGCACGATCAGATTCTGGTGCCGCGTGCTTTCCAATCGCCCGGAAGGCCCCTTTCGTAAAGAAACCATTATTGGCATCCAAAACCAAGCGCCCGTTTTGAGGAGCCGAGCCAAAGTAAGAAACCTGTTGGCCCATTGAGTTAACCCCAGGCGTCGAAAATAACTCTACCTGACCGGACACCTGATTTGCCTGCGAGCCAATGAAGACCAACAGACCACAAATTAAAAACCGAAAATAAATCATTCACCGCGCTCCACTTTAATATTCCCCAATGCAACTTCCCTTAAATATTTCACCAATTTGACAGAATTGGACAGGCGTGCACCCGCACGTCCAGAATGAGGCAAATGCAACTCAAACATGCCGCACTCATCGTTGACGAACTCACTCAATGTCCGACGCGATTCTTGATTGTGAAAATTGATTGACTTTAGGGTAATCCAATTTTCCAATTTTGCATTCACGTGCTCAAGCATCCGAATTCCGCTGGGGTGGTAAACCACCAACGTATCCCCATCCTGCAAAAAATCCCCCCAGCGTTCGCGGAACTGGTCAACAGTTTCCCAGTTTTCAAAATGCTCACCTGACAGTTCCAAATGAGCGAGAAATGAATTCGTCAGTCGCCTCTTGGGCTTTATAAAAGATTCAAAGTTAGCCAAAGATGAATCAACTGATTCACCTAAACGATGAGCACTCCACACCAAAGGACCACGCTGCGAATCAATAATGTCGCCCGTTAGTCCCTCTTCGCGACACTCCAGTTCCCCGTAGGCGACCACAATCGATTTTTGAGAATTGATTAAGCCAGCAGGAATATTTAGGGTATGGCCAGATTTCCTTCCCCCTGAATAATGGGATGACTTCACCTTAGGATGGTCAAGCTGCCGTTGAACCATTGTTTCGAACGCACCCACTAATTTATCTAAATCAGTTAACTCTGGCTCGAGTTCCCGCAAAGCTTGAACAACCGCTTCCAAAGTCGAAAGAGAAACGTCGTTTGGTTCTAAACGAATCCGATAGTTACCTGGCTCCGTGGGCAACAATTGATAATGGGGCAAACTTCTCAGCTGCGGTAGATCACGAACCAACGCTTTCGCCTGGGGCCACGTGCCGTCAATCACCACAATCTGGCTCGGTCTTTCATTTTCAGGGATGTTCGCGAGTGTTATCGCCGTGTTAGAGGGGTACAACAACCCAACCGAATCGCCCAATCCAAGGTTCGCGTCAACTAACCGTTCTGAATTGCCACACACCAGTTTGGTTCGATCGAGAGCTGCACGCACCATTCTCGCAGTATTGAATGGGTGATCTCGCTCGCTAACATGCTGAACAAGAATAATTTCGGTCTCGTTTTGAATCCGGGGAATGAGACCGCAATAGCACTGCGACTGCGGCCGAAAACATTGAAAGCAGCGTGTCGACGCTGGTTCCGATACCGAACCGTCTCGTTGGCGGGCATCGTTGAGGCGGATAACAGTGCTCCCCATCGAGTAAATCGCTGAATTCAAACCAACTGGAATTCAATGGCGGAAATGCATGGGAATCGAACCCACCAACCACATGATTTCCATGCGGCTCAACGGTTTTGAAGACCGCGGCCGGCACCAGCCGAGCAAGCACTTCCAAATGAATAATAACCGGCACCTAGCTAATCGCGTTTGTACTACCGGTTCCGCCAGATACTCTTATACCCTTAATTTCGTTCCGGTGAAAGTATCACAACAAAAACAATAAGTGAATGTATAACTTCCCAAACCACCCCAAAAAAACTCACGGACGTAAAAACTCTGAGCCGACAGCCAACTCCCGCAAAAGAGCCGCGTCAATTTGCTGTGAGGCGAAAAAACATTTAGAAATTTAACAAGTTACTCAATTCACAAAAAATGCGATCCGCTAACACCGCAATTCGCAAAGTCCAGTGAAAACGAAATCACGATCATCCCTATCCAATACTCGGTGGAAGCCTTGTGAATTTTGACAAATAAAATGTGGGATCAATTCACCAAAACTTTGAAATTCAAACGACCTCAATCTGACATTACTTTTCTGGATGATTTGCCGCTGTCACCGTGACCCAATCGAGCAACTCGCGTAACTCACCAAGCCGCTCCGCCGAAATATCTGTGTATGCCAAGTGCAAATTTTCAAGCTTCTTAAGCTCAGCCAATGGGCGAAAATCAAGTTTGTCGTCTATCTCAATCATGATTCCCAAAGAACGCAGTTCCCTAAAATTGGTCAAAGGGGATAGATCGACGACTTCCATATTGTCGAGCACGACCGCATCGACCGAATCAAAGAAGTCCACACCGAAGATTCCTACCAACCAACTCGGAGCAGGAAATTGGGAGTCGTGTTTGTAAAAACCCGACGCGGCATCATATTTATGGGCAAACGTGACATGGCCATTTTGGCTCTCGACCCAGGCTCGGCCTCGTTTCTGAAGGAGGCTTCGCTGGATTGGCGGGGCAAGCATGAGTGCAACGACTGCCGTGAGAACAAACAGGAATCGCAACGACAACTGGAATTTCCAACGGCTTTCCCGACGACTCATCTTCACGCCCCAAATAATTTAGTAAAACGTCGGCAAACCAAAATGGCAAGCCAGTTAACACCGCGGTTTCCCGAAAGACAAAAAATCACTCACTCCGACGAGACAGAAACTAACCAGTCGAAGGTGGTAGCCTCCGATTCCGTTCCGCTAAATTGGTATTCCCACGAACACTTCTGAAGGGTAGTACCGCCAACCAAAGGGTCATCAAAATTGGCGGCCCCCAAAGCACCAGAGTTCCGGCGATTAACAAGCCGCGAGTATTCGCAGCGATCGTTGCACTTTTCGCTTCGATCAAGTCAATTCCGTTTGACGGATACAAAAAGAATGTCGCACGCGTTGCAAAAATTGCCGCAGCAAATAAACCTCCTGCAACTAAACCGAACACAACGATCAAAAAAGTGGGATAGCTCGACCGTGGGCCCAGCTTAATTCCAGCCAGGAAACCAAGCCACAGCAATGAAATCAGCCAATACCCAATCGATGCAGAAAATGCAGCTACCGCAAAAACGAAAACCAGACCGAACAATTCGTTAATGCTAAAGCGATTTGCACCAATCAACCGATCACCTGCAACACTGTCTCGGTCTCCAACTCGTTCCATCCATGCCTCCAAAGAAACAGACCCATTTAAAAAAGTCACTTGCATCGCCAAAACACGCTACGACTGCAGGAGTTTAGCGTCAGCCGATTAAGAACGCAAAACATCGCTTAATTCAAACGCCCCTCTACGTGAACTAAAAGATTTTGCCCCAGAAACAATGTTTACGTCGTCAATGCACTACGGACCTTGAAATGGATTTCCACTTTCAATTCGCTCCGAGGCCGCAGCCTTCTGAACATCACTTGGCTCACGTTTGGGAATCAGAAATAGAATAAATTTTGCAACGCCAAATAGGAATCCACAGTAGAGTGACGCTGGCACCCAGCCAACCAGCAATGCGCCCATTGGAGAAGTATCACTAAAAGCCTCATCAGGCGGATCCGGTGAAGTCTGCCACATTTGATAACCAACTTCAAAACCGATAAACAGGGATCCCCAAAACGAAATGACACCAACAATGAGACAAAGCAACGGCAAGAGCAATCCCCGTGCACTACCGGCATACAAAGAGACGACAGTGGCCAGCAGGACACCAACACCAAAAATGGGGTAGAAATACTCGTCGAATGGGGTTTGCATAATTTGTCCGTTTAAACGCATTTTCAGTCACTTGGAGTTGGCTCAATCTCCGTATCTTCAACTAAACAAAGCCGTTCGGCCAACCGATCCCAAGCGTCGATTTTTGGCTTCGACGCTACCACTAAAATAGAATGCTGACCCGTCGAATCAAACAACACCAGATGCGTCTCTCCTTTACCCGTGAGCCGCCCGCTGATGAATCCTTTTTTTTGGGAGCTTTCGAAATGCTGTAATCGGTCCTCACATCCAACAGGCATCATTAACGAACGGACTTGCCATAGATCCGCTGTCGAAGTCGGCGATTCGTTATCCAACATAAGCGCATCTCTAAGCAAACAGTAAGGCGAGAGCCCCGATATAATGTAACCAAGACTTTCGTAGATACCATCGTCGACCATGACGTAGAATTTACCCTCCGCACAATCAAGTTCGTAGCAACCAGACCCTCTATCGGGCAGCTTGGCAAGGGTGCCCCCTGAATCCAGTTGCAAACCAATCTCACAAAATTTCAAAACAATATCGTTGGTATCTTTAATTTCAACGAGCGAGGAGGAAAAAGGAGCTTGCGCCCATATCGGATCGATGGCCTGATGGAACCTTCGCTCCGCCAGCTTAAACCGAACAAACGGAATCACAATGATTGCGATCGCCACGACGAGGGTAATAATAAAAAGTGTTTTTAGTGAAAACTGTTTCATTTTAAACTCGCGATCAATCAGTCACGCAAGCCCTTTCTTGAAGACAGTGATGTAACATGCGGTCAATCCAACCCGTCCGTTCTTCATTTTGGTGAAAACAAATTGGATCGGACAGCGAGAAACAATTCGACGCTCCAATGTTACTGTATCACTTCGAAAAAACAAACTTACAAAATGTGACCGCCGGGAAAGTTACCCTTGAATGCAGCAACCCTAAATCCAATAGCCACGAGAAATCAAATAGATGACCAGCACTACCAACGTTAGCATTGCGACAAATTGAGCCCGGCCAATTTTCGCAATGCCAATGATCCCAGCCATCATTATGACCGTTGGACCAATGTCGCCCCATGGTATTAATGGATAGACATAACCGATCTGCCGGAACGGCCAAAATGGCTTGACGAGCCAGTCGGAAAGTCCTTGCCCTCCCGACACCACCATGTCGCATACAAGGTGCACGGACTGAAAGCCAATTCCTACAAAAATTAAGGCTGACGTTGGAATAGGTAGCGGCGGAGACTCTCGAGAGACTGCTACTTCGCTTGGAAGGAATCTGGCGAAATAGCCCCCAATCCTATGAATCCATCCAAATCTGGCCTGTGTCCACCCAAGAACGATTGAGGTTGCCACAATCAAAAGAAAATTGTGCCCCCAAACGCGATGCCCCGATTCAAATCGTTCCATATCAATCAGCATTGGCAAACCATCCAAATCTGGCACATTGGAGGCTACCGCGGCGAAGGCAACTACCTGCCAGCCATACCGTTTGTGAAGCCCCAGAGCCAGCGCCCCGAGTATCCCAACCATGGTGTGCTCTGGTGAGGTCATGTACTACTCAAGCAAGACGATGTAACTGAGGGGAAATCAAGCTGACAAAAAGTTTAGAAGCATTTTCAAGTTTTTAGATTTTAGGATCGCAATTCAATTCGGTTTCACTCCAACGACACTATACACGACGAAACACCGAACGCAAAAAACCCAATTTAAAAATTGGAACTGCTCAATGATTTACGATGGTCTTAAGAAACAAAAAAACAACCATCTAAAATCAAATAGAATTGAATTTCCTCAACCTCAGCTACCGACCTCGTCACCTGAATCCAGCGCATTTGATTCTGGCCGGCAGTTAGACCTTACGTGACTGTAAATTAAGATTGCAACGGTAGCGATCAAGGCCGCCGCGATTGGAATTGCAATTTCCATCGAGCTATCTTGCTCAACATTTTTTCGATGAACCCTGGGCTGAATCGAGTACACAGCGATCGCGGTTAGACCCGCAATAATCATGAGCGATCGGATGAAAGAAATACCTCGCTTCGGCGCGAAAGAAGCATACCCGGACAAGCCGAAAATCACTGCCAAACCAGTCGACGACACCAAAATTAGAAGAGGCAATCGGGCAAGGTCATTTTCGCGATCGATTGGATGGATGTCATAAAACATTGGGTAAACAATCCAATAGACTCCAACACTAAAGACAGGTATGAAGAACCCGACAATCGCGTATTTTATTGATTTTTGAATTCCTCGCTCAATTTCCATAAAAGCGTTCTTAAAAATATAAATACCCGACCCAACACAACATTATCAAAACGCGTTCCAATGCAACTGTATTCTCTGCCATTAACGCGTCGATGTGCCCTAGCTTATTCTTGCATAAAATTTCTTTGCTCACCGCTCCTCGGTAGAACTGATTTTCGCTGAGGTCGACTGATCTTATAGCCTAAGCCTCGAAGTGCAAAACAGATCCCTAGTATAATCGCTCCCATTAGCTGATTTCCCAGGATCAAGCCAAGCACCGCCGGCCTGATAATAAAAAGCGGAGCAATTAGCCCTACCACACCAATCTCAATTACCGACAATAAAAGGCAATAGATAATCCATATACAGATCCAGCGGATGACTTTATCCATATCTACTTTAAGAGATATCCAAATGCATGGAATTGTTACGAGTGAGCTGACGAGACCGTAGATCGAGATGATAACCAAAAATTCCGGATCATTCTGTAAAGATGATATCCGTGAAATTCCCTCGAATGGAATAATTGCGCGACCAATTCCAAGTGAAAGAGATAAGAGGAAAATACCTAACATAATCTCCCTAATCGAATAGGTAGAAACACAACTCGCGTTTCCCTTCTGGTTATCTTGAACGATCTGCCATCGAGACCATAAGGAAGCAGCTTTTAATGGCACAAAGGTTATTAAAAATCCTATGAACCACGTTATCCCAGCAGATAATCGAATCGGTGGACCGCCATCCCCAATAAAATCGATTCCCAGAGAGAATCCTGCCCACGAAAATACCAGTAACAGCAAAGTCCGCGGGAACCGGACCCAAAATGTACCGCGAACCAATGTTCCCCAAACGCAAATGACGGTAAGCTGCGCGGTCACGACGCCTATTGCAACCATACCGGAAAACGGCTCTGGCATGAGATAAGGCGTAATGACGTCAAATATCAAAAACCCAGCACAACAGCCGCCAAGCAACAGCATCAGCGATATCGTTCGGTATGTTTTAATGGCCCCAAAAATGCTGGAATCCTTTTTTATATCCGCATCCATTTTCCCTGCCTGCTATAAACAAAACAAACAATGACTGGGCCAGTTCTATACCCCATCTACCCAGATCAATTGCCAATCAATTGCTGCTCCTGGCGAGTGACGAATCAAACTTTCGTTTTTAAAGCACAAAAGCCGCTTAAATTGAAGTTCATAGGTGTATTGAATTCAGATTGAATAACTCCAAGACGCGAATACGACTAACCGCCACCGTCCCGATCCAACTTACGCTTCTTCGATTTATCAAATTCAACAATGACTGGGTAATGGTCCGAAATTGCATCAATCTCTTTGGCTAACGAAATTGTGCCCGAACGTGAATCTCTTGCCAACACTTGATCTGCAAAAACAAAATCAATCCGATACCGTTTTAGTTTCAATTCCTCCATGTCTTTGGACCATCTTGGAATAGTAATTGGAGACGGGCACGACACTTTAGCAGTTGAGTCGTGCTTGTTCACCACATCGACAAACCCCTTGGCCTCAACTCTCTCAACAAAGGTATAATCTCTTTGTCTAAGCCTGGCATTTGCAACAAGGAATGCCTCGTCTTTTGGCGAACAACCATTGAAGTCTCCCAGAATAATCACCCGCTCTTCTTGCTTCAGAAGCGGTGCAATCTCATCGAGAATCACGTTGACTTCGTTATATTTTCCCGGCCAAAAATGGACCACGAAGAAATGAATCCCCTGCGTTTTACAGTGAAGGTAGCCATGGTGAAATCCCGCCACCCTACGCTTGATGACTTTGATAGGCTGATTTGACGTCAACCCGACCGGAAAACCTTTTTCCTTTAAAATTACCGCATGTTCATGCCCCCAGTCTCCAGCCAATGTTTTCAGACCCGCTTCCGTATGTCCATTTAATTCCTGCAAGGCGACAACGTCTGCTTTTTGACTTCTGATCCAATCGACACCCTGCTCAATGGATTTTTTATGATTAAATCCGTATAGCACATTCCAGTTTACGACCTTCAAAACATCTGGTTCATCCGCGGAAGCAGATTGCCCGTTCAAAATGCACCCAAATAAGATCAATGGAATGCTTCCCATTAGCAGAATTCTCAATGTCGAAAATTTTATCTTATTAACGCGTGGCATCATGACCTAACCTCACACCGGGACATAAACGTCTTGAAAAACTAACCTCACACCGGGACATAAACGTCTTGAAAAAACTTCCGCCAACCTACAAGGCTACTTAAACTGCGATACATCGAGCAGCATTACACGATCAACTGCCCCTTTCCCGCCGACCTGAAACTTACCTGCCCCCGACTCAAAAAGCACAGCTAATCGATCACCAATCATCACGATCCCTTCAGACATTGGAGGAATCCCCAGCTCGCCGACATAGTTATCGCCGTCGAGAAACCATAACGGTACTTCATCGCCGTTCTCTAAAGCAACCATTTTGTGCGGCTTTTTTCCGATCGGATTTCGGTAAGCCACAATTAGACTGCGATTGGTTCTTCCGTAAGAAACGCTTAAATACACTCGATCGCCATGCACGCACATCCCCTGAACTTTCTGCCTGACTGACAATACACACTGGGGATTCCCCATCGGTTTACTTCGCTCATAACCGCCAATCCAAGCTAACTTGCGAACTCCTTTTCTGTCCTTCAGATGATGGGTAGCTTTTGTTCGAAACTTTATCCCAAGTGCGAACTCCCCTACCCATAGAAATTTTGGAGATACTGAACAGAAACTAGCTTTTGTTTCACATTCCTGCATTGCGATTGCGGTAACCGAATCGGCGCGATTCTTAGAAGTAAGATCTGACAACTCAAACTGCAACAAGCGATCATCAGAAGTCGCCATTAGAAAATCATCCACAACCGCGAGGCCGCCAACATGCCCGCGGTCCGGTTCTCCGTTGGTATCCAAAAGAGCAACACTGTCAACAATCTTTCCCGTTACCGAATTGATAATCGAAACAACGGAAGGGTCTCTGGCAGCGTAGTGAGAGATAAAAATCAACTTCCGTGAAGGGTCATAAGCAAGCCCCTGTGGCACGAATCCTCGCTGCAAACCCGGGATGACCGGGCCAGCAACTGTGGAAAGAGAAACGAATTCAGCACTGACGCCATTCCGCAAAGGGACTTGCTTCAGCGCAGTGCCCTGCCCAAATACATTCGCTCCCATGGTGTTAGCAAACAAAACAGCCATCACATGAGTCAACAAGATAAGTTCAATCGGCTTGGATTTCATCAAAGATATGTTAAACGAAATAAAATCGCTCTTATATCCCTAGCAAAGACAATCCGTTTCAAGCTAAAGCCGCGATTCAAGAAGCTAATTCGTTTAAACAGGAGTCTTTTTAACAGAAATCTATGGAGTTGAACCAATCGGACTACCTGGTGGCACCTTCAACTGTTTTGAGTCTGGCAGCACCGAATACGGACGCTCTAAATAGCGATTTATCCGCCAATTCTGAAGCTCAAAGAACTTTGCATCCAGTTCATCACCGGGCGCGGGCAACTTGGTCAAAACATGTTTCAATCCTGAAAATGCGGCCAGCCTAACCTCGACATCAGCACTGCCGTTATCCGCAAGAGCCAACAATTGATCGATCACCGTTTCGATGACGACACGTGACACTCTCCAACCAGTTTTACGATTCGTCGTCGCGAAGGTTTCGTCAACTACCAAATGTATTAACAGGACAGGTGTCAAATCATCGAGCGCTTCTGCTTGACGCGCCACGCGTCCCAACCGCTCGTGCTGAAATAATTCATTGAGAGTCAAATTCGTTGCAACTTTCACCGCGCCCATCGGATCAAACACACGCCCAGTTTGCCCCGGAAATATTTCCGGATCTCTGATGGTCGAATAGGGGCGCGGACTGATCGACTGCAAAACTTGTTTCCTAATCAGTAATTGATCGGGATGAATCGTCTTCAACAACCCAGAAATCACCGCTTGCTGACTCGCCCGCTTAATTGGCAAATTGTCTGAAATGGAATGATTCGCTCCACCACCAGCATAACCGTAGGAATAATCGTGACCTCCAATGAGCTTCCCCGCCGCTTGGAGTTGATACCGATGGTGAAGGTAAATTGGAGTCAAATATTGCGCGATATCGGCTGTCGTCGTTCCGTCAGGCAATAAACGTGCGTCAAATTGATCAAGCGCAATCCGCCGAACTTGCATCACGTGGTCAAGCTGCTGGAGTGGATCCGTACCATTGTCCCAAAGGTTGGCCATCGGATGGGCCGCACCGGCAGGTCGAGCATCCGAATCAGAAATGAAAATAATCTTAGCTTCCGCCGCTTCATCTAAAATTGAGTTGAGACCAAGTTCCTCTTGTTCTTGATTGGCATATTGTGAATAGGCAAACTTAACAGAGACCTTATCCCATTCTCCAATGCCAACCGCATACGCATCACTCAAATCGAGCTGGCCTTGATCGCTAATTTTCACTCTTGGTGCTGGATAGTCCATGACGGAAGCTCGATCACCGTAAGTACTGGCCGCAAAATTATGCACAAAACCAAGGGTGTGCCCAACCTCGTGCGCTGAAAGCTGACGAATTCGAGCCAGCGAAACCTCTAACGCATCGCCTTTTGCAGCTAAATCGGCCAAGGTCGATTCTTCGATGATGCCGCCAACGCCGCAGCAAGCACAGCGAAGATTTGGTGGCAGCGGATCGAGAGCGTTCACTAATAACTGATCTTGCCGAACACGAAGCGAGCCGAGCGTTACGTGCCCCTTCAATATCTCACCGGTCCGAGGATCAACAACACTTCCACCGTAGCTCCAACCGCGAGTGCTACGATGAACCCACTGAATCACGTTGTAGCGAACGTCCAGCGGATCTGCGTCCGGAGGCAGTAATTTCACTTGGAATGCGTTCTTAAACCCCGCCGCTTCAAAAGCGTCATTCCACCAACTCGCTCCTTCAACCAATGCATCTTGAATCTGCTTTGGTGCGCCGGCATCGACATAGTAAACGATCGGCTCTATTGGCTCTGACAATTTCGCCAGCGGTTCTTTCTTCTCCAAACGATGCCGTGTAATCCATCGCTTTTCCAAAGATTGATCCAACGGCGTGGCGTAATCAGAAAAAGTAATAAACATCGATGGGCTACGCACATCATAGGTGCGAGGCTGATATTCATCATCTGGTAGTTTGACGAACGAGTGGTGCTGACGCAGCGTTACCGATTGAGGCGTTGGTGTGGTTTGCCGGACGTACTTGCCCGGCTTTTTCGAAGCAAAGGTTAGCGTCGCTTCCAATTCCGTATTATTTGGAAACGACTTGCAACGTGGCAGAAAGACGGCAGACCGCTTTTCATCCAGCGAAAAATCTCCTTGATCAGTTGATTTCAGTGTGCCTACCACACCATGCATATCACTTAATAAAAGATCGGTAATGTCTGTCAGAAAACAGTCGTCTGTTTCCGCCACCACTTTTCCACCCCAAACAATCGATTGGGCAAACGACTGTTCAACCGCTCTTCTCTCCAACTGGTTCTCTGTCTTTGCTCGAAACCGAAGATTCCGTTGAATCATAAAAACCTTAGGGCCAACCCGCGTGAATCTCACGACCTTTTGGTCGCCCAATTGACCTCGATCGAGACCGACTGGGTTTGACCCCAAACCAGTGGCAAGGGAATGAACATATAACAACTCTTCATCGGGCCGCTCAATCTCAAGATAGACTTTCCCCGTTTTCTCATCCCAAAAAAATGAAAGGTAACCGTCAAACCGCCGCATCGAATCAGTGAATTCTTCGACTCCAGACAGTTTTGGTTTTTCTTCAACTTCCTTGGCACCGTCCTCCTGCATTGCCAAGCAACTTCCCATCAGCGCCAGCCATATCAAAAAGATTTTCATAACTAATTCAGCCTGTTAATATTTACAAAAAGCGTAGTCATCAACGGAACTTTAACTAAAAGCGAATCCAAACCTTCAAACCATGTGAAAGGTTGGTCGAGTCGACCAAAAGACTTTGCGCAAAGCCAACGCTATTAAATTTCACCTTGGAAGCTTATGTGAGAAAAGCCAATCGTAGACACCGTCTAATTTCTTAATTTCTCCAGCGGCAGAACCATGGTTGGCACCTTCGAAATATGTAGTTTTAACAACCTTCGAGCCGAGTTCTTTCAATCGTTTTTCCATCGTCCTAATGCCATCAACTCGAGGTTTGGAATCCTTGGTTCCTACCATCGCCCACAGCGGCAACTCGACCATGCCGGCAATGCCAGACATATCGGGAATGAATGC
>ENA-OREB01000322-OREB01000322.1-marine-metagenome-genome-assembly--contig:-NODE-322-length-24619-cov-3.429020_pt1 | contig 24619 bp, 20 predicted proteins | sample MGYA00248625_ERZ508552 | MGnify/ENA primary metagenome ERZ508552 (study PRJEB26219, sample SAMN06267888) | marine metagenome | isolation source: Monterey Bay, California, USA | place: USA:Monterey Bay...
AACTATGTTTGTTATTTTGTCTAACTTATTATCAACACAAACTGAAAATTGATATGAAAATTGTCCATCATTTCTCTTTATTACGAAGTCACCTATTTCTCTTGATAGATTTTGACTTAGTTGTCCTTGGATTTGATCTTTAATAACTATTGGATTTGAACTTACTTCCATCCGGGTAGCATAAGAATCTTTATTTTCAAGCTCTTTATATTTGCAAAATCCTGGATAAATATAGCCATCATCTCCAAGCTTTGCATGAGCACTAAGATATTTTCTTGAACAACTACAGTTATAGGTTTGATGTGTCGCTGATAGTTTTTCAAAATAAAATCTATATTCATCAAGACGATTGCTTTGATAAGACTCAGTTGAATCCCAAAAAAGATTTAAACTTTCCAATGTTTTCAGGATTGATAGGACAGAATTATTTTTTACCCTTTGCTTATCTATGTCATCTATTTTGAGTAACCAATGTCCCCTAACCTTTTTAGCGTCTAAGTAACTTGCAATCGCTGTCACTATCGACCCAAAATGTAAGTCACCCGATGGTGTTGGTGCAAAACGGCCTATGTACATTATAAATTGCTCGGGTATGGCGGAACATACCAATGAATAAGTCTATTCCCAACAAGTGTAAGCTGGCAGTTTAATCTATCGTTTGTAGTACTGCTCAAATTAAAATAATAAACTCTTTTAATGGAAGGCCAATTCGATAAAGTGCGAACTATACTCATTTTGTTGCAATGGACGGTGTCATCAAGTAACTGAAGGTTTAAGTTGTTAGCAAGTCTTTTACCTTCATGGATAGCCAACTCTCTTTTAGAGATAATGTCATACCAAAGTCCAATAATAGATATCAAGAGAAATAAAATAATTAATTCAGACATGAGTAACCATATAAGTTTTTAATAAAATTTTAGATATTTGCACCAAATTAATGCAAATATCTAAAATTTAAAATAGTTTTTAACATAAAAAATATCATCTTATAGAAAATTATAATTCCCTATATTAAAATTTCTAAAATTTCAATATACATAAAATAGGTTAAATATGGATAATTTGGTTAGTCAGGGTGATGTTTTATTTGTTTTGCTCGGAGCAATTATGGTCCTCGCAATGCATGCAGGATTTGCATTTTTAGAGGTTGGAACGGTAAGAGAGAAAAATCAGGTCAATGCGTTAGCAAAAATAATGGCAGATTTTTCTATATCTACGATTGCATATTTCTTTATTGGTTATAGCCTAGCTTACGGCATAGATTTTTATGCGGCAGCCAACGTGTTATCTGAAAAAAGCGCATATGAATTAGTTAAGTTCTTCTTTCTTTTAACATTCGCAGCCGCAATCCCTGCAATTGTTTCTGGAGGAATTGCTGAGAGAGCTACCTTCAAACCACAACTTATCGCTTCATTTATTTTGGTGGGTTTTTTGTATCCATTTTTTGAAGGAATTATTTGGAATGGCAATTTTGGTTTTCAAGATTTTTTAAATCAGACCTTTGGCGCACCCTTTAATGACTTTGCTGGATCAGTGGTGGTTCATGCAATGGGCGGGTGGATTGCTTTAGCTGCCGTTTTAATTTTAGGTCCTAGACTTGGACGATATACAAAGGATGGAAGACTTAATGCATTCCCACCGTCCAATATTCCATTTCTTGCTTTAGGGTCATGGATACTTACCGTTGGTTGGTTTGGTTTTAATGTGATGTCTGCGCAATCTCTTGAAGGCGTTTCGGGTCTTGTGGCAGTGAACTCGCTGATGGCCATGGTCGGAGGCACGTTGGCTTCATTGGTTATCGGTAAAAATGATCCTGGATTTTTATACAATGGACCTCTCGCAGGCTTGGTAGCTGTTTGCGCAGGTTCTAATTTATTTCATCCTCTTGGTGCATTAACTGTTGGTTTGGTAGCAGGCGCCTTATTTGTTTGGAGCTTTTCGCTTACACAAAATAAATGGAAAATTGATGATGTCTTAGGGGTATGGCCGTTACATGGCATTTGTGGAGCATGGGGTGGAATTGCTGCAGGTATTTTTGGGTTAGAATTATTTGGCGGACTTGGTGGGGTTACTTTCATGTCGCAATTGGTTGGTACTATTGCGGGTGTTTTTATAGCCCTTGCAGGCGGCTATATCGTTTACACAGTCATTCATAAAATGTTCAACTTTAGATTGACAGAAGAGGAAGAATTTAATGGTGCTGATATATCCATCCATAAAATCAATTCAATTTCCTCTGAATAAATATTAAAAAGATTAAAACTATATTTTTTTCTGCATGCTAAACTTTTAGTATGCAGAACATACATCTTATTATCCCAGCTGCAGGAGAGAGTTCTCGGATGGAATCCACCACTCCAAAACAATTCTCAAATTTTCATGGAAAAACGATTCTCGAGTTTGTTGAATCTATATTTTCAAAGCTCGTAGCCATAAAAACCATAACAGTCGCGCTCAACAAAAATCAAAAATATATTGAAAGCCTAGGTTGTCAATTTTCAAAAAAAACATCATTAACCGATTGCGGAGGCTCTACTCGATCAGAAACTGTTTTAAATACACTAGAAATTATAGGGGGTGATATCCAAAAAGATGATTGGGTTATGGTTCATGATGCTGCCAGGGTCGGCATCACTGAATCGCTTGTGAATAATTTTATAAATGAGGTTGTTGATGATAAAGTTGGGGGGATTTTAGCTATCCCAGCGCTTGATACGGTTAAAAGAGTTGATAAGAAACAACAAATAACTTGTACAGAGAAAAGAGATGAAATTTGGTTGGCTCAAACACCTCAGATGTTCAGATTTAACCTTCTCAAGAGAGCGTTAACATCATTTAAAGGCAACCCAACTGACGAATCTGAGGCAATAGAAGCTCTTGGATTATCGCCAAAGGTTGTCAAGGGAAGTTTAGAAAATTTTAAGATCACATATCCAGAGGACTTATTGAGGGTTGATAAACTCATAAAAGGGTCCAATCATGATTAGGGTGGGTCAAGGTTACGATGTGCATCAGCTTGTTTCGAAGAGAAAATTAATTCTTGGGGGAGTGTTAATTGATTTTCACCTTGGCCTAAAGGGGCATTCCGATGCAGATGTGTTAATTCACGCCATCATGGATGCACTTCTTGGTGCAAGTGGTATGGGAGATATTGGGCAACACTTTCCTGACACAGACCCTGCCTTTAAAAATGCAAAATCTCGGGATCTTTTGACAGAAGTTATTGGGTTAGTTGAGTCAAAAAAATTTAAGATTATTAATATTGATGCGACCATTATTTGTCAGTCACCCAGGTTATCTGAATTCATTCCTAAAATGATTGAAAATATTGCGGTTGACTGTAAGTGTGAAGAATCACAAGTAAATATCAAAGCTACAACAACAGAAATGATGGGATTTATTGGAAGGTCTGAAGGCATTGCGGCACAATGTTCGTGCTTAATAGAATCATTTTAATTGGTTCTTTAATACTCCTTCAGTAAGACCAGCACAGCACCACTTCCACCATCATGTCGTGGTGCTTCAACATAAGCAATTACCTCTTCTTTTTGTATCAGCCAATTTTTAACTTTGTTGCGTAAAACAGGCTCCTTATTATGAGAGCGTAAGCCTTTACCATGAATAATTTTTATGCACCTCACCTTCTTTTTTTTACAGTCACTGATGAAATTGACAATATATGACTTTGCTTCTTCTGAGATTAGGCCGTGAAGGTCAATAGATTTTTGCGTAACCCAATACCCTTTTTTCAACTTATTAAGAATATCTGGTGAATGTCCTTTTTTTAAGTACCTTAGTTCCTCTCCTGATTCATTTTCCGTTGAAATAAAATCATCGCTTAAGGAGTCAAGTAAGGCTTTTTTCTCATCTTCTATAAATTTTTTTGCTATTGGTTTGGGTTTTTTAATAGCTTTTTGGATCTTAGGCGACTTAATTTTTAAGGGCTTTACCCCCTTGACTGCATCCCTAAATATATCCTCTTCGTTAGTCATTCTTTGAAAGAAATCTCTCCGCATCAAGAGCGGCCATACAACCAGTTCCAGCGCTGGTAATCGCTTGTCTGTAAACGTGGTCCTGTACATCTCCTGCGGCAAAGATACCGGGTATACTTGTTTGAGTGAAGTTTCCATCCCTCCCGTATTCTGTAACGATGTAACCATTTTCCATTTTAAGTTGTTCTTGGAATAAATCAGTATTTGGTTTATGGCCTATGGCAATAAATACACCTAACAAATCTATTTCTTTAATTTTATTTGAATTAACGTCTTTAATTTTAATTCCAGTTACTCCGCTATCATCACCAATTACTTCATCAAGAGTTTTATGAAGTTCAAGGACTATTTTTCCTTCCTCAACCTTTTCATATACTTTATCAACAAGAATTGCCTCAGCTCTAAATTTGTCTCTTCGATGAATCAATGTAACCTTGCTTGCAATGTTTGATAAATAGAGAGCCTCTTCAATTGCTGTATTTCCTCCACCTACAACAGCTACTTCTTTGCCCTTGTAAAAAAAACCATCACAAGTTGCACAAGCTGAAACACCTTTTCCAAGAAATTTATTCTCACTTTCAAGACCAAGGTACATAGCTGAAGCACCTGTAGAAATGATGAGTGAATCACATGTATATTCAGATTCATCTCCTATCAAGCGGAAAGGTTTTTTTTCTTTAGAGGGCTTAAGAAGGTCGGCTGTATGAATCTGATCAAAAACAATATCAGTATTAAATCTAAGTGCGTGCTTTTCAAACCGGCTCATCAGATCAGGACCAAGAACTCCATCGGCATCAGCAGGCCAATTATCAACATCAGTAGTTGTCATCAATTGACCACCTTGCTCAACACCTGTGATAAGTGTTGGTTTTAAATTTGCTCTAGCAGCATAAATCGCTGCACTATAACCTGCTGGTCCTGATCCAAGGATTATGAGATGGGAATGTTTTGACATAAAGGTTTACTCAGTTTGATTTAAATTAGCATAATTTTAGATGAGCAATCAATATGAATCAAACATTAACTGAATACTATGCATTATTTAATTCTTCTATAAGTGCAATTCGTAAACATACTGATATAATTTGGATAAACACAACGTAAAAAATTTAAAAATTGCTATTTACTAAAAAATCAAAAGCTGCGAATAAAAAAATTATTGAATCGCAGGCCTCTACAAGAAAATTAGCAAGTAGGATTATGAGGGAAGCCTCTTGGCTTACGCTACTTTTTCTTGGTGTATATATCACCTTAGCACTAAGCACTTTTTCAGTTAATGATCCTGCATGGACACATAGTGGCGGTAATGAAGTTATTCAAAACTTAGCTGGAGTTGTGGGGGCATACTTTTCTGATCTCATGCTATCAATTTTTGGTTTGTCTGCATGGTGGCTTGTCTTTCTATGTGTTTATAGTATTTTTCTAATCTATCCAAGAATCGAGGATGAGGGTTATAACAAGAAGCATCTTTTAATTGTTCATTACCTTGGTTTTTTATTATTAATATTTTCATCATCTGCTTTTGAGGCTGGCTATATAGTTAAAATCAATGCAAGCTTTCCAACTGAGCAGGGTGGCATGGTAGGCCATTTGACTAACCAATTTATTGTTCAAACTTTCGGCTACGAAGGAGGGCTAATCTTTTTGTTATTCTCATTCGCCATTGGATTTAGTTTGTTTACTGGGTGGTCTTGGATCGTTATCTCTGAGTCCCTAGGCAACTTCATTTTTAACTTCATAACATTTCTTAAAAATTTATACATAGATTGGCAAGATAGAAGGGAGGGTAAAAAACTTGAAAAAGAAAGATTTGTCGTTGTTGAAAAGGAAAGAAAGAAGCTCATTGATAGAGAGCCTGTAACCATTGTTGATAATCAAAAAAATACGGAAGAAAGTAAGCGCGCAATTAAAGAAAAACAAAAGAATTTATTTGGTGAGAGTGAGCAGGATTTGCCTCCAATTCACCTCCTAGATGAGCCATCAAAAAAAACAAACCCACAGAGTGCTGAGACAATTGAATTTATTTCTCGACTTATTGAAAAAAAATTACTTGATTTTGGAATAGAAGCAAAGGTTATTACGGCTCAACCTGGACCAGTCATAACTAGATATGAGCTTGAACCTGCAGCCGGTGTAAAGGGTAGTCAAGTGATTAATTTATCAAAAGACCTAGCCAGGGCATTATCAGTTTCAAGCATTAGAGTTGTTGAGACCATTCCTGGTAAAACCTATATGGGACTTGAAATACCAAATCCAAATAGACAAATAGTGTTTCTATCTGAAATAATGAATTCTAAAATATTCGCGGACACACCAAGCTTACTTACTATAGCCCTTGGAAAGGACATTGCGGGTAACCCAGCTGTTGCTGATATTTCAAAAATGCCACATTTATTAATTGCTGGGACAACGGGTGCTGGTAAATCGGTGGCAATTAACGCATTGGTTTTGAGCTTGTTGTATAAAGCAACGTCCGATCAGGTAAAAATGATTTTAATTGATCCTAAGATGTTAGAACTTTCTGTTTACGATAATATTCCTCATTTACTGTCTCCCGTCATAACCGACATGAGTCAAGCAAGCCATGCGCTAAATTGGGCTGTTGCTGAGATGGATAAAAGATATAAGCTTATGTCAGCTTTTGGCGTGAGAAACCTTGCTGGTTTTAATCAAAAATTAAAAGAGGCTGCAATAAAAGATAAGCCTTTAACTAATCCGTTTAGCCTTAACCCTGAGGAGCCAGAGGTTCTTGAGGAGCTACCTTTAATAGTCATCGTCATTGATGAGCTAGCAGATCTGATGATGGTAATGGGTAAAAAAATCGAGGAATTAATTGCAAGACTTGCGCAAAAAGCGAGAGCGTCGGGAATACATTTAGTTCTGGCAACGCAACGACCTTCAGTTGATGTTATTACGGGGTTAATAAAAGCAAATATTCCTTCACGAATTGCGTTTCAGGTATCAAGCAAAGTTGACTCAAGAACCATACTTGATCAAATGGGTGCTGAAACATTACTCGGTAAGGGTGATATGCTCTATATGCCACCAGGAACTAGCTATCCTGACCGAATTCATGGTGCATTTGTTTCCGATCAAGAGGTCCATAAGGTGGTTGATTTCCTTAAATCAAAAGGGACTCCGCAATATATAGATGAGGTTTTAAATCCAATCGAAGTTGATGGCGTATCTGATGGAGGTGAGATTGGAGGAGAAAAGGACCCACTATATGACGAGGCAGTTCAAATTGTGATTCAATCAAGAAAGGCCTCTATTTCCTATGTGCAGAGAAATCTCAGGATTGGCTATAATCGCGCAGCAAGAATTATTGAAGATATGGAAAAAGCAGGGTTAGTTACCCCTATGCAAAGCAATGGTAATAGAGAAATAATTACATCAAATACAAATGATTAAATTTATAATTTTATTTTTTCTCTCTCTGAGTGTTTACGCTGAAAATAATAAATTAGAAAAAATTCTTGTTAAATTAAATTCGTTTAATGCAGACTTTACCCAAATTGTAAAAGACTCAACTGACCAACTAATTGATGAATCTGTTGGCAGAGTTATGTTTATGAAGCCAAATTATTTTCGATGGGAGTATAAAGCACCCTCAGAAAATGAAATTATAAGTGATGGTGAGTTTCTATATTTATATGACCCAGATTTAAAGCAGGTGATTGTCAGTAAGCTTGATAAGCAAGTAGGTATTAGTCCAGCAATGCTTCTGGTATCAGATAATTTGCATGAATTTTTTAATACAAAATTAATTTCAAACTCAAGCAATTCTTCAAAATATAAAGCAACACCAAAGGATTTAGATCGAGCTTTTTTTAAGCAGGTCGTTTTTAAATTTAACTTTGACCAACTCAAAGAAATGAAAATTATAGATAATTTTGATAATGAAACAACAATTCAATTTTCTAAAATAATTCAAAACCAAGATATCAATGTGGGTAAATTTTTATTTAATTATCCTGATGGCATTGATGTGATTAAAAATTAGATGACCTCTGAAATCTCAATACCACTTGCCGAAAAATTAAGACCAAAAACGCTTGATGAGATTGTTGGCCAAACCGCCATTTTTTCCAAAGGTAAATCTTTAAGGGTTGCGATTGAGACAGGAAACCTTCCCTCTATTATTTTATGGGGGCCACCAGGTGTTGGGAAGACAAGTATTGCAAAAGTTATATCGAATACGATAGACGCACACTTTATTTCTATTTCAGCAGTTTTATCTGGGGTAAAAGAAATTAGAGAGTCTATTGATAAAGCTGAATTTATGAGAGATCAACAAAATAAAAAAACAATTTTATTTGTTGATGAGGTGCATAGGTTCAACAAAAGCCAACAGGATGCGTTTTTACCTCATATTGAATCAGGATTAATTGTATTTATTGGGGCTACGACAGAAAATCCATCTTTTGAAGTTAATTCAGCATTACTAAGTCGCTGCCAGGTCTACTCATTAAAAGCACTAACGACAGAAGAGCTAGATAAAATTCTTAAGAGAGCGATGGGGGAATTTAATGATTTAACCATTACGGATGATGCAAAAAAAATAATTTTTGAATTCTCAGATGGGGATGGGCGAAAACTAATTAATTTATTGGAGATAGTTTGTTTAAAGGCTTTTACAGAAAAAAATTTAAAGATTGATTCTGATGATATTAAAAAAACTATGTCTGATAAATCAAGGCGTTTCGATAAGGGAGGGGAGCAATTTTATGATCAAATCTCAGCATTACATAAATCGGTTAGAGGTTCAAACCCAGACGCTGCACTTTACTGGCTTTTAAGAATGCTCGACGGTGGAGCTGATCCATTATATTTGGCAAGGCGCATTATAAGGATTGCTATTGAGGATGTTGGTATCGCTGATCCAAGGGCACAAACAATGGCTTTAGAGGCCTATCAAATTTATGAAAGGCTAGGTTTTCCTGAGGCAGAACTAGCCTTAAGTAACGCCGTTATTTATCTATCAATGGCACCAAAGAGCAATAGTGCTTACCAGGCATTTAATACAGCTAAGTCCTTTATACAGAATCAAGGACATCTTGATGTTCCCATGCACCTTAGAAATGCACCCACAAAATTAATGGATAATATGGGTTATGGAAAAAACTATCGTTATGCGCACAATGAAAATCATGCCTATGCTGCTGGAGAAAAATATTTTCCTGACGAGATAGACCCTGTAGAATTTTATAATCCAACAGACCGTGGATTAGAAAAAAAAATTAGTGAAAAAAAAGAGTTTTTGAAACAATTAGATCAACATTACAACAAAAATAAAACGGAATAACTTTTATGATAGATATTAATTTACTTAGAAATAATATTGATGAGGTTGAATCTAGGTTAAATTCAAGAGGTTTTAAGATTGATAAAAAAAGTTTTATCGGCCTTGAAAATGAAAGAAGAAATTTGCAAGTCAAGGTCCAGGAGCTTCAAGAATCAAGGAACGACCTCTCTAAAAAAATAGGCGTTGAAAAATCAAAGGGAAATGATGTCACTGAGCATATGAAGTCGGTAGGTCAAACAAATGATTTACTGAAAGTGCAAAATGGTGCCCTAGAGGAAGTACAAAATAAAATCCAAGAATTTTTACTCGATATACCCAATTTAGCTCACGAGTCAGTTCCGATTGGACAAAGCGAGAACGATAACGAAGTGATAAAGGAAGTGGGAGAAAAAAAAGAATTTTCTTTTAAGGTAAAAGACCATGTAGATATAGGAGAAAGTTTAGGCTTAGATTTTGATTTAGGAGTAAAGTTATCTGGTGCCAGATTTACTTCTATTCGATCTGGTCTTGCAAGTCTGCATAGAGCTCTCGGTCAATTCATGTTAGATATACAAACTCAAGAACATGGTTATGAGGAGTGTTACACACCTTACTTGGTTAACTACGATTCACTTAAAGGTACAGGGCAGCTACCAAAGTTTGAAGAGGATTTATTTATCACAAAGAAAGGGGGTAGTGATGAAAAGCTATATCTAATTCCAACTGGCGAAGTCCCATTAACCAATTTTGTAAGAGATAGTATAGTTGATTTAAATGAATTACCCATCAAACTGACAGCCTTAACTCCTTGTTTTAGATCCGAAGCTGGCTCTTATGGAAAGGATACGCGGGGGATGATCAGACAGCATCAGTTTGATAAGGTTGAGCTTGTTCAGATATGTCATCCTAGCCAGAGCTATGATGTGCTTGATGAAATGCTTAGCCATGCAGAGCTTATTTTAAAAAAATTAGCACTTCCATACAGGGTGATGAGTTTATGTTCAGGAGATATGGGTTTTGGGGCTGCCAAGACCTTTGATATTGAAGTTTGGATGCCATCACAAGATTGCTACAGAGAAATATCCTCTATTTCTAACTGCGAGGATTTTCAAGCAAGAAGATTAAAGGCTAGATTTAAAGACAGCGATAAGAAAAATAAACTCCTTCATACATTGAATGGTTCAGGCATTGCAGTGGGAAGAGCGATGGTTGCAATTATTGAAAATTATCAATTAGAGAATGGAGATGTTGAGGTGCCCAAGGCATTGGTTTCATATATGAATGGAATAGAGATCATTCAAGCTAAAAATTAAAACTAAATTGATATTTTTTTTACCTTTCCCGCATCAGCGACAATAGCCAATGAAGCCAATTTTAAAAACAAACCATGCTCAAAAACACCGGGGATGTTAGCTATGTCTCTTGCGAGATCATCCAAATTTGAATAATTAAACTCGCAATCAAGTACAAAGTTTCCATAGGATGAGATAGCAAATGCATTTTTCTCCATATTTTCTCTAACTACACATTTTTTTGCAATTTTCTCAACCAAACTTTTTGTAATTTTCCATGCAATTGGCGTAATTTCGATAGGAATTAAGTAATTTTGACCGATTTTAGAAACAATTTTGGAATTATCACCTATCACAATAAACTTTTCACTCATTTGCGCTAAGAGCTTTTCTCGAATCAGATCGAAACCACGACCCTTAAGTATCTCTAAATCTTGAGTTATTTCATCAGCACCATCAACATAGAGATCAATTGAGGTAACTTGATCAATAGATATGTAATTTAATTTTGCATCATTTGCTTTTTTCTGGCTAATGACCGAGCTTGCCACCACAGATATATTCAATGATTCATTGCTGATTTTTTCCGCAAGCATTTTAATAAAAATATCTGCTGTAGAGCCGGTCCCAAGGCCAACAATTGAATTATCCTCAACATAATCAAGTGCGGCATACGCTACTAATTCTTTATCATTCATGAAAACTCATTTCAATTAATTCATTCATGCTTATAATACCTCCTTGATTAAAGATAGCAATTAATGGCAACGTCGCAAAAGAAAAACCTTTTGAAGAAAGGATTTATGTTTGAAACTAATACCTCTCATAGCATCGAGATTGGTAGGGTTTTTTACAGCCATCTAAAAGACAAAAAAAAATCATTAAATATATTTACCGCGAATGTATTTGACGCTATCTCACTAAAAGAAGAATTAATATGGTTCTATCCTGAATTAAGAATTAACCATTTGCCTGACTGGGAAACACTTCCCTACGATCAAATATCACCCCATCCAGAACTTACTTCAGAAAGGTTACTTGCTCTTTATCAGATGACGCAGAATGAGTTTGATATCAACCTTTTACCAATTACAACTGCCTTACATTTTCTTCCCCCTAAATCTTATATAGAAAAATTTAGTTTTGATTTTAAAGTAAAGCAAGAGGTGGATATTGAGGCATTTAAAACCAGATTGATTGAAAATGGTTACTTTAATGTCGATAAGGTTTTAAGCCCTGGAGAGTTTGCGATTCGTGGCAGCATTATTGATATTTATCCAATGGGCTCAATCGTCCCCTACAGAATCGATTTTTTTGGAAATGAAATTGATACGATAAGGACGTTTGATGTTGATACACAGCGTGGCTTGTATCCAACAAATAAAATCAAACTATTACCAGCAAGAGAATTTCCTATTGACTCTGATGGCGTTAGTCAATTTCGGGAAAATTATCGTGAAAAGTTTAACGGAGACTTATCTAAATCAAAGCCATACAAAAATATCAGCAAAGGGACACCATTTGCTGGTATTGAATGGTATCTGCCTCTATTCTTTGAAAATAGCAATACAATTTTCGATTACATTAACCCTAGTGACCTAACTCTTCAGTTAGGAGATGTGCATAAAGCTGCCATAGACTATCAATCTGAAGCGCAGAGTAGATTCCGTCTGTATGCATACGATCCTGAAAGACCTATCTTAGAAACAACTGATCTATTATTACCAACTGATCAATTTTTCAAAAAAATTAACCAATCTGAACAAATAAAAAAAACAAAAATTTCCACACCAACTCAATTCGATGTTGCTATAGACAGAGACGAGTTACCCCCCTTGAGGAAATTAAAACAATTCATAGGCAACAGTAAAAAAAGGATTTTGATTTGCACAGATGGCTTAGGTCGCCGAGAGTCGATTGCTGAATTATTAAAGCAGTCAGACCAAAATTTTAAAGAAATTGAGACTTGGCAAGATTTTACTTTATCAGATCAAAAAGTATGTTTAATCTCAAGCCCTCTTCATAAAGGATTTTTTCATGATGAGTTTATAGTAATCACCGAAAATGAAATTTTTCCTAACTTCGTTAAGCAAATTAAGAAAAAAAATAGAAATAAGAGCTTTAATGAAGACGGGATTGTTAAAGATCTCACAGAGCTTAATGTAGGAGACCCCGTGGTTCATGAGCTTCATGGGGTAGGCAGATACCAGGGCCTGGTTGATTTAGATTATGGTGATGGCATGACTGAGTTTTTGTTACTGCACTACGAGAGGGATGATAAGCTTTACGTCCCAGTCTCAAATCTTTTTTTAGTTTCAAGATACTCCGGTGGCCCAAGTGAGTCAGCACCCATCCACAAACTAGGGAGTGGGGCATGGGATAAAGCAAAAAAGAAAGCATTACTGCAAATTCATGATACTGCCGCAGAATTACTGGATCTATACGCAAAAAGATCAATTCAACGAGGTTATAGCTCAAAAATAAACCTTAAGGATTACGAAGTTTTTTGTGATGAGTTTCCATTTGAGGAAACAATAGATCAACAAACAGCTATTGAAAAAGTAATCCATGATATGGAGTCTCCCAAACCCATGGATAGATTAATATGCGGTGATGTGGGATTCGGAAAAACAGAAGTCGCCCTGAGGGCAGCGTTTATTTCAGTCTTAAATAATAAACAAGTAATTATTTTAGTCCCAACAACCCTCTTAGCAGAACAGCATTTTTCAAATTTTAGTGATAGGTTTGCAAAATGGCCAATAAAGATTGAAGAAATATCAAGGTTTAAATCAAAGAAGCAACAATTAGAGTCCTTAAAAAAGCTTGAAAATGGGCAAATAGATATAATTATTGGGACACATCGATTAATTCAACCTGACGTTAAATTTAAAGATCTTGGGCTCATTGTGATTGATGAGGAGCATAGATTTGGTGTTCGGCAAAAGGAAAAGCTAAAGGCATTCAGAAAAAATGTTGATGTCTTAGCACTCACAGCCACACCAATACCAAGAACTTTATCAATGGCGATGGAGGGACTAAGAGAGTTTTCAATCATTTCTACCCCCCCTGAAAAAAGGCTACCTATTAAAACTTTTGTCGTTAATTCTAGCCAAGGCATTATAAATGAGGCTGTTTCGAGAGAGTTTAATAGAGGGGGGCAGGTATATTTCCTTCATAATGAGGTTAATACCATTCAGTTTATGTATGAAAAGTTGTCTAAGCTGCTGCCCGACGCAAGAATTGGTATTGCTCACGGCCAACTCAAGGAAAAAGAACTAGAAAGCGTGATGCAAGACTTCCATCAACATAGAATCAATATACTACTTTGTTCTACAATCATTGAAACCGGTATCGATATTCCATCTGCCAATACAATCATCATGAATAGAGCTGACAAGTTTGGGCTTGCACAGCTTCATCAACTGCGTGGAAGGGTAGGACGGTCGCACCACCAGGCATACGCATACTTAATGATAGATGAAGATAGAAAGTTAACATCAAACGCAAAAAAACGACTGGAGGCCATTCAACTCATGGAGGACTTAGGGGCAGGGTACCATCTAGCCATACATGATCTAGAAATTCGTGGTGCTGGTGAGCTCCTTGGCGACAATCAGAGTGGTCAAATGCATGAAATTGGCTTTAGTCTGTATATGGAGATGTTAAATAAAGCAATTAAACAACTCAAAGCAGGAGAGGAACTGGATATAGAAAAACCAATTACATCTAATCGAGAGATTAACCTTCATACCCCAACCATACTCACTCAAACATACTGCCCTAACACTAACGAAAGGCTAGTAATTTATAAAAGATTTTCAAGCTGTAAGACTCAAGATGAATTAGTAGCACTAAAAGAAGAATTGATAGATAGGTTTGGCCAAATGCCAGAACAAACTAAAGATCTTGTAATATTTCATAAATTAAGAATAGATATAGCTTCAACAGAAATAATAAAAATTGATTCAAATAAAAAATCAACCGAGATTACATTTCAGAAAAACGCTAGCATCGACCCAATAAAATTAATTGATTTAATTCAAAGTGATCATCGATTTAAGATGAACGGACCTGATAAATTAAAAGTTGCCCTAGAAGAAGAAGAGGTCGCAAAAAGAGTTACATTTATTACAAAAAAAATTGATGACCTCAAAGTTTAATTAATTTTCCTTGGGGAGCAAAGTAAATAGCTTTTTGAATAACTCTTTTATTCCCCTTAAAAATTGTTTCATATAATCGCAGCTGGGGTAGATGTTTTTTTGCTTCAACAGCTAAATTTTTAATTGGTGAGAAGGGTGTTTTATAATCAATAATCCATTGGATATCGTTTTCAATAAAACTTCTATCTGGGATATGTTGAGTGGTTGTGTTATTGCTTTCTAAAAGGTAGCTAACTTCAGAATTATCAGCTAAATATCTATTTAAAATCCAACGGCCATCAGAGGTTTTTTTCAGCATCTCTAATGATTTCTTCACTAAATTTAAGCCGATTTTAATATCCTTTTTTTTAAAATTTTTTCCTAAATAAAGTGATTCAGTATAATCTAATTTATTACGTAATATTTTATCAATATCTAGTTGTTTTTTAACAATAATTTCTAAATATTTGTGCACAATATTCCCTGTAAACCTTTGTATATCCGTACTCATATTAGGGTAACAAAATGATAATTCTTCGGTATCAATTGACCGCTTGTATCTTTTATCCCCTGAATAAAAATTGTCATTCAATCTTCTTAGTTTTGGAATAAATTTTTCAAAGCTATTTTCATCCTCAGGAGTTGCAATTTCTGTAAATTTATCGCTAAAGAATGGCCATAAAATGTTCATGAATGTACCTGAATTTGGAATTACTAAATCACCTTCTTTTTTAACTGTTCCAATTAGGTAGCACTTATTTTTTGCTCGGGTCATTGCCACGTATAACAAACGAATTTTTTCATTATCTAATCTTTTACGTTCTTTGTATGCATGATAGCTATGAAGATTTTTATTATTTCCTGGATTCTTAATAGATAAGGTAGATTTGTCGTAAAGTACCAAGTCTGACTCTTCATTCCTTGTCCTTTTATTTAGGTTGGGAATGATGACATGATCAAACTCTAAACCCTTTGATTTCTGTATAGTCAGAAACTTAATTGAATTTTTTTGAATGCTTGTCTTTGATATAAATTTATTTTCTATTAACCGCTCTAATTTGATGAAATCAATTGATAATATTTCACTTGCCTCTTCAAGCAGCTCTAAGAAGAGATCGATATTTTGAATGTCGTTCGAATCAACCATAGACTTTTCCCCATTCAATTGTCGCCAAATACCCTCAACGAAGTATCTGTGTGATATTCGTCCTCGATACTGAATATTTTCGCTAATGACTTCAACAAAACTTCTTAACCTTCTCGCACTGCTCTTATCAAGTCGACTTGTGTTATCAATGTTATTAATTAATTCCCAGACTAATGATTTGTGATCTTTTTCAAATAATAAAACTAGATCATTTATAGATAGACCACACCAAGGTGATTTTAGGGCTGCTATCCAATTTGTTCTATCACTAAAGTCGAATAATGCTTTAGTTAAACATAAAATATCTTGGAACGTCTGATTAGATAAAATTTTTGACATTTCAATTGCATCAATGGGTATGGAGGAATCTTTCTTATTTATTAGAGTAATGAGTTCGTTTAGGTGAGCTTTTGATCTAGTAAGAACAGCAATACTGGCATCAGGATTAGATTTCCTTGTATCCTTGATCAAATTTAAAACGTAAAGAGCCTCAGCTTCATATTGCGCTGTTTTACTTTTTGTATCACAAGTAAGGGCGATTAATTCCATCCCACCCTCTAGATTGCCGTTACTCGATTCACAACTAGAATAGGGAACGGAACCTTCATCAGAATCATCAATTAAAGGGAATGCTTTTGAAAAGCTATTATTTAGCCAATCAATAATATTTTTATTAGATCGAAAATTTACCTTAAGGAAAAGAGAAGTAAGTTTTAAATCACTAATCCCATTCTTTTGAACTCGACTAAATATTTCAACTTCAGCTTTCCTAAATCGGTAAATTGATTGCATGGGATCACCGACAGCAAAAAAAGATTTTTCTGGGTTACCAGCAAAATTCTGAGTAAGGAGCTCTATAAAAATAAGTTGAGATTCATTGGTATCTTGAAATTCGTCAACCAGAATATGCGAAATATTTTGATCAAGTATCAAGGGGAGATGAGTGTCCCTTAATGCCTCAACAGCATTACCCATAATCTGAGTAAAATCAATGATTCTTCGTTCTTTAAATTTTTCATTTAACCTAGTGACCATGTCAATTAGCAGCAGACAAAAAGGTGTAATCAAGGGGTATATGTCAACTATATTTTTATGATGTGTTACATTAAAAAAATCAATTAAAATATTGAATTTATGAATTTTTAATTCTATTAATTTTAATAGTCTTTCTTTTATTTCTTTACCCACATTTGTTGCAGGGAATCCGCTTGAGGTATCAATTTTTTTACGTATTTGCTTACCACTTTTGGTTAATATTAAGTCGCGAATGTAGAACCAGAATTCATAATTAATTGATGACCTTAGTTTATCTTTACGATCAATATTTTTGTTATCTGCTGAATAACTTACTATTATTTCTAGCTCTTTGAGATCTTCATTTGTAAAGTTAGGTTTAATTTTTTCTTCAACCCATATGTTTAATTCATTGGTATAGTAAGTTCCATAAATTTCCTCAATATTCTTATCATCTGATCTTAATAAGCCGCTCACTATCGGGAGCCATTGATCCCTTTTACTTATTAACGCTAACAATTGCTCGGTGAGCTTGTGATAATCATAATCAAAGTATTTAAATAGCAAATGATTTTCAGCATTTGAGGTAATAGTTTCTCTTATAGTTTCTCGGTATAGGTCATCGGGGTCTTCATCTGTCAGGAAATTGACACCCGAACTGCTTAATATAGGTGTTTGTTTAATCAACCGAAGAGCAAGCTTATCGATTGTCATAACCATCAGGGTATCAATATAACCCTCATCCCATTTATTTTTTAGGGCATGCTTTGATATTTTTTCTACAATTTTTTTTATCTCGTTATCTTTACTCTTTCCCTCTAACGCTTCTTTTAGCCTTTGCGCCATCTCTGCAGCAGCTTTATTAGTAAAGGTAAGTGCAAGCACTTCCTTAGGCGACTTAACATCAAGAAGTCGATTTAGAAATCTTTTAACTAACAATGATGTCTTCCCTGAGCCTGCAGGTGCTTGCACAATAAAAGAGCCTTGCCCTAGAGCTTTTTTTCTTACTTGGTGGTCGGATGGTTGTTGAGTTAAGTTAGCCATAGAACTCAAATTGATATTTTTTTTCAGCCAATCTTAGCAAAGGTAATATGTCGCAATATGCAAAATCTATATTTTCATCAAAGGTAACTGCGGCATTTCCTGATAGATATTGTTCAACAATATTTTCAATTTTATTACGCCATAAGTTCGTCAGGGAATGCCAATCCTTGATGACTGAATTATCTATCTTAGAACTGAGTTGTTTTGAAATGGTATTACTGTCCGAAGATAACACTCCGTAAAGGTTTATTTTACCCCGGTTGATATGTCCAATAGCAACGCCACTTAGCCCATTAATCGACGTAAAGCATGCGTAAATGGGAAGTTGAAGATCCGTTAAGTCATTAGAAAATAATGCTTTTCTGGATATGACATTTTTCCCTGTTTTATAATCAATTAACAGTTTATTGTTCCCATCAATTCTATCAACTCGATCGATACGAATCTTAAATTTAATATTTCTTATTTTGATCTCATAGGAATTTTCAAGCATGTCTATAGTAAATGATGGCCTTAATTTTTCTTCGGACAACCACCGATGGAGTATGGTTTGTAAATATTTATTTTGCATTGATAACAACCGGCCATCCATCTCATTATGGGTTGATAAGAACTCCCTTAAGGCTTGTTTGACGCAATCTTTAATGTGATTATGAAGTTCAGACTCATCCATCGATAAGAGCGTCTCTGATGACTTACATCTACGCCAAAAAAGTTCTAAAGCTCTATGCACGAGAGAGCCTTCGGAGCCTTTAGAAATTTCATCTTGCTCATCCGTTGAGTATTGTGAGCATCCCAACCTATTGGCATAAAAAGCCCAGGCAGGGCATTTGTTTTGGTTTTCAATAGTATCCCGCCCACTCTTAATAATTAACTCATCATTAGTTGTTAAAGGGGTGGCTTGATGGTCATCAATTAAGTGTTGATTGTCTTTGAGCAGTGATATTGTTTTTTTTTCAATTAACGGATGTGTATTAATATTTGTTTTATTCCACGGTGAGGCTGATAGAAGCGTGTCATTATCCTTAAGTGAAAATGATATAGACAGCGATGGAGATAACTTGGTAAGCCGATTTATTTTATGTAAATACAATTTTTTGTGATGGGTATAATTAAATAAATTATATTTTTCTTGAATTTTCTTGGATAAAAAAGGATTATATTCATCATTGCTTGGCCAAAAATTATCATTCATATTCATTAACCATATACCGTCATATTCATTTGAGGGATTTTCGTAAAATCCATAAATATCGATGGATGACTCCTCATTAGGTTGGTTGGGTACAAAATTTTCTAGATAGTATTCTAGGTATCGAGAATAGTCTTCTAGCCTTAGTTTTTTAGGAATAACATGACTAAAATTTAATTGATTTAATACTTTAAAAAAATGTTTTAAATTATTGTTTTCGAAATGTATTAATTGATTTATTTTTCCAAATTTTATTTGATCTAGGTAGCTTAATATAAGCTCTCCCCATACGGTGGCGTTATTATACTTAGGCCATTCATCTCTATTCATCTCTGAAATATTAAAGGCATTGATCAACTTATTTATATCTTCTTTTCGACTATCTGCAAATGTTTTTTTTAATAAATTTTGGAGGTCTGTTAATGAGATAAATTTCTTCTTACTCGCTTTTATCATGCTCGCAAAATATTGCTTTTCAATAAATATATTCTTTGATAACCAGTTATCGAATAAAAATAGTTCGTTTAATTCCTTAATTGATATGAGCTTATTTTCATTAATCTTAATTAAAATTAATGCAGCTCGTATTATTGGTTCAGCAGATAAGGGTCTTTTAAGGCTAGTATTTATGACACTTCTTGATTGTATATCTTTAAAAATAGATGGTTGAATGTTTCTATCAATGGCATTTTGGAGCTTTACCTGTATTTTTTCAAGAGCGGGGGACATAATGAGTAATCTATGTTGTTTTTTTGATTTTTTCTCTTTAATCCACTCTATAACTGCTGATATCTCATGATCATAGTTCTGATATGCATTTTGAGTGGGTACGCATTTATTTTTTTTATTAGCTAGATCATCACTAATTTCATTATTTTTACTGAGCTCTTTAATGAGTCTTTTATAGCTGCATTTAGAGTCATCGAGGCTAATGAGTAATATTTTTTCATTTTTTATGATTACCTTTTCTTGCTGAAACTCTGTGAATTTATTTATAAAATCATATTTTGTCGTAAGTCCTTTTTTTAAACATTCCTTTTGAAATTCATTTCGCCATTCTAGGAAATATTTAGGCTCTTTATAGGCCATATTTTTTTTTAATTCTTTATCATCAATATGGTACGTCGATATAATTCTGTTAGCATTTATTGCTTGCTGCGCTATGTTAGTAATGTCTGATACCTTGCTTTCTTGTCTTTTCTTTAGGTCACTATTTATAATATCTTCCCAGATAATTTTTTCCTCAATGCCGTTTAGTACATACAATTCCTCTATCTTTTCAATGATAAGATAGTCTTGGTATTCACTGGCAAGCCAATTATCTATTGTTATAATCTTTGGGATTTTTAATACATTACTTTTTGATTGTTTTTTAAAGGTAAGCCGAATATCATTTACTTGGATATCGTTCTCACAGACTATGACGGTATAAGATTCATTTATCATTGGCTTTAATTTTAACTCAAAATCAAAGAAAAAATTTTAGAAACCACATGGCTATAGGAAATAACTACATCACTTCGGAGGGTTTTAAGAGACTTCAAGAAGAGCTTTCTAAGCTTTTTAAACATGACAGACCTAAGACTGTTGAGATTGTCTCTTGGGCTGCTGGAAATGGTGATCGAAGCGAGAATGGTGATTATATTTATGGGAAAAAAAAGTTAAGACAAATAGATTCTAGGATTAAGTTTCTTACTTCTATAATTGAAGATGCAAATATTATCCATCCAAATGATCAAATAAATACAGATAAGATTTTTTTTGGGGCCTATGTTGAGTTATGCCAGGGAAAGAGTAAAAAAAAATTAAATCTAAGGATTGTCGGTCAGCATGAAACAACACATGATAAACAATATATAAGCTGGGTATCGCCTTTGGGAAAATCATTATTAGGTCGAGAAAGGGAAGAGGTGGTGAGTGTAGATATTAATGGCGTTCACACTACCTATACAATTATTAAGATTGATTATTAAAAAGGTATAATCAAAAAAATTTTTATTTTGAGGGGTTGCAATGAAAACAGCACAAGAGGTAAGGGTGGGTAATGTAATTATTGTTGATGGGGATCCTATGGTGGTTCTCAAGTCAGAATATAATATTTCAAAGTCGGGCCGAAGGCAGAATGCTGCTATTGTTAAAATGAAAATGAAAAATTTGCTTACTGATAACGCGGCAGAAAAGATTTATCAAGCAACGGATAAATTTGATTTAGTTATCTTAGAAAAAAAAGAGGTAACGTACTCTTATTTTTCTGATCCAAATTATATATTTATGGATTCAGATTTTAATCAATATGAAATTGATCAGGATGCTATGGAGAGCACTTTAAAATTTCTAGAGGATGGCATGGCCTGTGAAATCGTTTTTTATGAACAAAGGCCGATATCAGTAGAGCTCCCAAATTCAGTAATTAGAGAAATAATCTACACAGAACCAGCTGTAAAGGGTGACACAACTTCGGGTAAGGTTATGAAGCCAGCAAAGCTAAGTACAGATTTTGAGCTTATGGTCCCTATATTTTGTGATAATGGTGACAAGATTGAGATTGACACAAGAACGCTTGAATATAAAAATCGCGTTAAATAAAGGTTTTAATTTGTCCCACCAACTACGATATTATCAATTTTCAAAGTAGGCTGCCCAACGCCGACAGGAACACTTTGACCATCCTTGCCGCAGGTACCCACACCCGAATCAAGACTCAGGTCATTTCCTACCATGCTAACTTGTTTAAGGATGTCTGGGCCGTTTCCAATAATCGTAGCTCCTTTTACTGGGTGGCTAATACGACCATCTTTTATTAAATAAGCCTCAGATGCTGAAAAAACAAATTTGCCCATCATTGTAAAAATCATAAGATAAGAAATCTTCATTTTTCTTGATGACTTTCGGTATGTAGCTACCTGTTCCAGTAATTATATTCTGCATATTTAATGTATAAGTTCAAGTAAATGTAGCGTATTGATTTTGGATTGTTTCTTAGAAATTAATTTTCTTTAAAGAATTAAGTAATCTTAAAACTTTATTCCAGCAATTGTAATGTCATCTATTTGCTCTTCATCTCCAATCCAGTCTAAAGTGAATTTAGAAAGAGACTTTTTTTGATCTTTTGATGGTAATTCGTTTATGGATTGTAATAATTCATAAAACTTTAAGTATTTGAGTTTTTTTCTTCTTTCACCACCAAATTGATCTGCTAGACCATCGGAAAAGATGTACATGTTCATGTTTTCTTTAAGATCAATGTTTTTAGTTTTAAAACTTGTGTTATCATCTGAAAGCCAGTAGCCAATTGGTTTAGAGTCTCCATCTAATAAGGTTCTTTCATTATTGTGTATTAAAAGTATTTTAGAGTTGGCACCTGAAAAAGACAATTTTGATTTTTTCTTATTATAAGTTACCACAGAAATATCCATTCCATCTCTAACTAGAAAATCGCCTTGCTTGAAGCTGTTTTTTAGTAATTCATTAACTTTCTCTAGAATTAGATTTGGAACAGTTAATTTGTGTGTGTTTATAGCGTTGTCTAAAAATGTCATACAAAGTAAGCTTAACATTGCTCCAGGAACACCGTGACCTGTACAATCGGCAACTCCAAAAATTAGATCATCTTCTAATTGATATGTGAAATAAAAATCTCCGCCTACAATATCTTTAGGGTAATAATAGATGAATGAATCTTTAAATACATTTTTTGACAAATTCTGGTGAGCTATAACGGCATTTTGGAGTTTCTTAGCATAAGAAATACTTGAGCTTAATTCGTTGTTTATTTTAGATATTTCTAATGTTCTTTCTTCAACATCTTTTTCTAGAATTGAATTGTATTTTTTTAATTTTTTATTTAGGTCTAATAAGTCGTTTTGTTGTTGGTTTATTTTCCTTCTAAAATCTGTCACATCAAATCCGTAGATATTAACATATTTATTTTCAATAATTGGAACAAAACTAATGTCAAAAGTAAAGTTGTTAAACTCAATATCTCTTCTTATTGTTTTTTTCTTTTTAATACTTTCTTTAATGAAAGGAATTATGGTTTTGTTGAAGTCACTAATGGTTTTTTCTGAATTTTTAAAAAACAAAATACTTATTGGGTTTAAGTAGATAGATTCTAATTCAAAGCTAAACCGGATAACTAAATTGGGATTTTCTTTTGGGTATTGAGCTAGTTTAATTATTTCTTGATCTTTTTGGATTTTTTCAATCTTCGCAAAATATTCAATAAAGCTGTGACTGAAAAAAGTGAAAAAAAGATGGTCCCGCTCAATATTCTGAATATGACAATGCACCGGACTTGTCCTCGTCGATAGTGCGCCAGAATGTACGTCAATTTTGACAATTTGGACAATTTTGACAATTTTGTCAATTTTGACAATGTTGACGCTGGCCATTTCCTTCGTAAATATGTGTGCTATTTGATAACCGAATCATTTAAACACTTATTGAGATCGTTTCGTTCGTTTTTTGACCACGTCGATGCCATTGCGTCGCCAGCTTTATTGTAGGTCTTGCGTTGCGTCGACGCCATTGCGTCGCGCCAGCAAGGGGACAAACTACAGACACCAAGGATGACATCAAACACATATCAAATGATCATTTTTAATCAGGGTTTAACAATAAATGCGCACTAGGGAAACAAATCTTGAACAAATGTTAATAAGAATTGAATACAAATTGGTTTTATTTGTTTTTAAAGGGTATGTACACAACAAAACCAATAAAAGCATTGGTTTCATTTGTTTTTCGATGGCCGATACATCGAAATACCAATATTTCCTTAGAAAAACAAATAAAACCTATGACCGGAAACAAGAAAACCTTATAAAACCTGCATAATAATCTTCATAATCCTTTACAAACATATTACCTTTGAATATTGGATTTACACTGACTAATCTTTGATACGGATCTTCAATAATATCCTCATATGTCATACTATTACGGAGATGTACAGCCCTCTTACATTTACCCATACCTACTAGAGTCTCATAGCTAAGCTCTTCCCCTCCTTCCACCCAATACATACAATCTTTACATGTACCACCCATTATAACACCTCTTTACATAAAAAACTAGAAAAATCTCTATAGAATATCCCTACATAAAATACGGAATTAATAATAATATACTACTAAGCATTCCTCTATATTAAACACCACTGAGAACGTCATATAAGCCATCCTCAGAGCTTTTTAGCTAGTACCCTGTACTACCCCACAGGGTAAGTAAATCCCCATATTTAAGGGGCTTAGAATGGCTTATATTAGCCCGTAGTTATTGCATTTAAGTATATTAAACTACGCATTATTACTCTCCAATTTTATTAATCCAAGCACTCACGGTATTACGGTGCTTACCAGTAATTTCACTTACTTCAGCTATAGTACATCCTTCAGCCAATAATTGCAAGCCTTTTTCTTTAATATCTGATTTATTTTCCAATTTATCCAATCTCTTATCTGTAGCTACAGCGTGATCTACTAATAATCCTGTTATATTTTCGAGATTAGCCACC
>ENA-OREB01000338-OREB01000338.1-marine-metagenome-genome-assembly--contig:-NODE-338-length-24053-cov-3.703078_pt1 | contig 24053 bp, 25 predicted proteins | sample MGYA00248625_ERZ508552 | MGnify/ENA primary metagenome ERZ508552 (study PRJEB26219, sample SAMN06267888) | marine metagenome | isolation source: Monterey Bay, California, USA | place: USA:Monterey Bay...
GATTGACTGCTGTGGGATGAAATACCTACACGAATATATTCGGTCTGATGCTACGAAGTTCCGTGATTATCTATTCGCCAAAGGGCTGAATGGAGCATCTGTAGCAAGGGTGTTTGGCACTGTGAGAGCCGTTATAAACTTGGCCATTAGTGAGTTTGGGCTATCAATTATCAACCCATTCTCAAACGTCTATTTTGATCAAAGCCAAGGGGTTAAGAAACGCATTCCCGTAAAGCCTGGAGACATAAAAAAGGTTCAGGCAGACTGCTATAAAGCTGATGATGAAAAGCGGTGGCTTATTGCCCTGATAGCTGACACGGGCATACGCTTGGGTGAAGGCGCTGGGCTGTTAAGGTCAGACTTCGTGGAACAGGATGGTATTCTTTGCGTCAACATCAGGCCGCATCCTTGGCGATCCTTGAAAACTTTAAGCAGTGAAAGGCTGGTTCCACTTGTTGGCTCGTCTAAGTGGGCCGCAGAGCGCATATTAGCCCAATCGACAGATAGTCGCTTTGCTTTCCCCAACTACAATGATGGCAAAAGAACTAATGCCAACTCAGCAAGTGCTGCCTTGAACAAGTGGCTTAAATCCAAGATTGGGCGAGGTTACACAATTCACAGCTTCAGGCATTCAATGCGTGATAGGTTGAGGGCGGTAGAATGCCCCAGCGAGATTATCGACCAGATTGGTGGCTGGCTAACGCACGGCGTTGGAAATAGCTATGGAAACGGCTATCCGGAATCCATCTTGCTACAATGGCTTCGAAAAGTCTGTTGATAGCGGCGTGTTAAATTTGGTTTGAAATCTCTATGAGGCTACCGTCTGGATCTCGAACATATATTGACATGAGTGGGCCTGTTGCTCCCGTTTTTTGCACTGGGCCATTTTCTATTGGAATGTTGTGCAAATCGAACCTTTTAATCCACTCCTGGATAGGTAGATCACTCAAGAAACAAATATCGATAGCGCCTGAAGTGGGGTTTTTAGCATGAGGAACATATGGTGCTTTTGCATCATGAAGGTTAATTTTCTGATTACCAAACTTCAACGCTTGCCTTGCCGGACTACCATCTGGAGGAGCAAATGTCTCAAGCTGCATTTCCAAAACATCACAGTAAAATGTAATGGTTTGTTCAATATTTTGTGCCGTTAAAACTATGTGATCGATAGATTTAATCATGAAATTTTATACTTTATTCACTGACGGCTATCGTAAACTAATTCAGGTAAAGGCGGCGGAAGTGCATTTTCGTCTAATCCATGACATTCCATCGCAGCTGCTGCAAATTCTGGTGGCAAATTCCGCATGACTTGCTCATAGCCAGCGACCGGATCGATACCTTCAAACGTTAAAACGACGATATGTCCGTCTGGCAGTTCTTGCAGAAAAGAACGTTCTCGTACCTTGGCAGCGTTCCGAATGGCGTCTGACTCTTTTTTATTTTTGATAAGCATTTTATTTAAGATAGTCTTTTTCCACGCATCTAGTTTGCCGGGTAAAATTGGTAGCGCAAGAGCGATCATGGATGTTTGTGTGTCAGTCTCTGCCACAGGATGGTCTTTGTCAAAACTATCGTAAACCATTTCAGCTAACATTTTTTGTGGATTTTCTTCGTTAAAGACACCTTCGCCATGCAAACCGGCAAGAATTTCAGTAAATTCTGGCAGAGCAACATCCATCAAATCTAACCAAAATGGCAGGGGATGCTCTCCTTCCCACGTAAGAATACAAGCATGACCACTTTCCATTTTTTGTAAATAAGAGCGTTCATGCACCCCTGCATTTTCTCTGCTTTGGTCCGTCGACTGTTTATTGTCTCCGTGCATGGTGTCGAGGATCATATGCTTCCAATCCTCAAGTTTTCCATCAAGTATTGGTACTGCAAAGGCAATCATAGTCATCAGACGTCCCCTAATAATTGCCGATCCAATTTAGCAGCATCGCTCATTGCCCTAACACGGGCATCCCTGATGGATTTGGTTCTTAAAGAATAGGCGATCCTACCCGTTCTGTAATGCCGTCGTAAGTCTGCGGGAACTCGACGGGAGAAATACCAGACGCCGTCTTTTTGGAAGGTATAGCTATTAGATTTGGTTGCCAGCATGGTCTACGGCTCACTATCAAAGTCAAAATAGTGAGGTATTACAATGCGTTAGATTGAATTATGGTGCCGGTGATAGGACGGTGGCTCCACCTGTAGGAAACGACCCAACGCATTAACCCCACAAAACAAGGGTACTGTCTCATTCTGGTTCCTGCAACAGGCGTAATTTGGTCTACGGTTTGGTCTACGATACCCCCAGGCGAGTGCCACCCCACCCCCTAGGGTTACCGTGCATGAGCCTGACCCATTTCTCAACCAAAAATACGGATATCGTTATGTTTTAAATAATGGGTGCAGGATCGTAGTTGATGTCATTGTTGTTGAATATGCCTTCTACCTATCGCAAAAATGGTATTTATTATTTGCAGCGCTATGCCTCTAAAGATGTCCGCAGCATTATAAAACCAACCGGATTTCCTTTTCGCTTGGAACAAAATCCGCACGTGAGGCCATTGCTCTGGCTCGGACTGCTAGTACAAAGCTTGAAACCTAACGGCATTCTCTTAGGCTCGCTTACGCAGAAATGCACGCTCAGCACTTAATGTCTTTTAGAGGTAAGAATAGCGGTAAACACCCCGCAATAGCGGAGCCCGTAGATTTGAGCCTGACTGAAATTTGTGAGATGAACCTGCGCCTCAAAGGGGTCAAACAAGACCAAGACATTCCACAATGTTGTATAGCGGCCGTCAGGCTATGCCGTGAGAGTAACCACGAATAAACCTTAAGGCACTCTTTTGCAAAGATGCAGCAACTGTGAACCACAGCCTTAGCGTTACAAAGATACATCTTGCAGGGCAGACGCTCGAAGATCATCGTATGGCTCGCGGCAAAAACTAACTTTAAGCAACTGCGAGCCTGATCTGCGGATGGACTTTCGATCAGGTCAAGATCGCTCATGACAGCTAGTAAAGGCATTATATTTTACCAAGGCGCTCCTACGGGCTGCATTGATGGCTTAACTGACTGATACCATATCTTCGATAGACAGAAGCGTTTTTGCAAGCGCTGAAGAAATCTCATCATTCTGATACAACTGGGTCGCCACAAACTTATCAATTTCCATGCCGCTATCCGTTTTCGCCAATTCAAGTTTATCCTGAGCCAATTCATCATTGTTTAAATGGCTGTAACAAGCGGCTGCGTAAAACAGGCTGGTTCTGGTTTCAATTTGCATATGTTTAAAAGATTCCAACGCTCCTGAATAATCCTGCAGCAAATAATTGCATACGCCCTGCGTCTCGAACATCAAATCAGATCCGAACGGATTAATGCGGAGTGCCTTATTGATCTGCTCCATAGCCTCTTTAGGTTGGCCCAGATAGGATAGGAGAACAGAGTAACGCGCCAAATGAAAAGTATCACTTGGGCAAATTTCGATGGCTTTTTTATGATGAAAAATAGCCTTTTCCATATCGCCTTCAAACATCAATTTAATGGCGCCTAAAATCCGATGCGCTTCGGGGTCGTCCGGATCGATTTCCATCGCCCGGTTCACCGATGCAAACGCATCTTCCATCCAATTTGGCGGCATGTCATCGGGAAACCACTCGGAATTATTTGCGAGCGAGCATGTTTTCCATGCATATGCCCGCGCATAATTTGGATCAACCTCGGTGGCTTGGGTGAATAAGCTTAGCGCCTTTTTATTATTTTCAGCCGAAATTGAACTTTTGCGATGAAACTCTAAACCCTGCAAAACCAAATCATACGCTTCCATGACATCTGGCTTTTTATTCGCAAGCTTTTTGACCTGATCGCTTTCTACTTTCCCTACCAGCTTAGCAACAATGGTTGCGACGATCTCATCTTGTACATCAAAAATATCGTCCAGCGTGGTATCAAAATTCTGGCTCCAAAGCCCCGTTTCATCCTCTGCAGACAGCAAAGAAACGCTGATCCGCATTTTTTGCCCCATCTTTCTGACCTTGCCTTCCACCAAATAACGCACGCCCAACTCGGTGCCAATTTCGGTCAGAGATTTATCTTTGACCGAGTAAGAAAAACTGGCATTGCTGGCGATGACAAGCAGGCTTTTATAGCGGGACAAAGCCGAAATTAAATCTTCGCTAAACCCTTCGCAAAAATAGCCCTGCTCTTCATCATTGCTAAGATTTTTAAACAACATCACCGCCACAGAGCCCGCTCCAGCCTGCGAAACGGCAACTTTGGGCTCTGAATCTGCACTCAGCAACCCGCGCGTTGCGCCTTTGCATTTCAGAACGTTATAAGCGCGCACGGGCCGAGTGATATTTTTTAAAGTCAACTCACCGGCATCTTCATATGAAACTTTGACCTTCATTTGCACAAGTTCAAAAATGCTCTCTGAAATGCATAAACCATCCGCAATCGCCTGCGCTTCTAGCCGCGCCGCCACGTTGACGGCATCTCCAAACAAATCGCCATCTGATATAAGAACTTCGCCCATATTCAGGCCTATCCGAAAGCTCATTTTATCTGCATCATCTGACTGACCATTAAGCGCCACGGATTTATTCTGGATTTGAACGCCGCACTCTACCGCATCAACCGGGCTTGGAAATTCTGCGAGCACGCTGTCGCCCGCTGTATTAAAAATGCGGCCGCCTTTTTGTTCAATTAAGCCGTCAATTATTTTACGTCGGGCTTGCAAGTTCATCAATGTGCGATCTTCGTCGAGCGACATCATTTTGCTAAATCCAACAACATCCAATGCGAGTATAGTTGTAAATTTGCGTTTCATAGTAGCACTCCCGTTTTCCGCCGACCCTATTGAGCGGTATGATTTACCTAAAAGCAAGGCTGTTTAGGCGAACACGTTTTGAATTACCTTGCGTCACAGCGCGCGTAATTTCCCTGCTCTGTATTCAATCAACATATTTAAATGACATTTTTAAATTGAGGCACATGCCCCAAGAAGCCACGCGTAGTGCCTTGAAAGATCAGCATAGAGCGTCAAGCACCCGATACGGCCCACTCATTGCCTTACCTTCGATTGCACGAGTCTTTTATTTTTCAGGTGATTAAATCAATATCGCCGCGAAATATTTTTAAGCTGGAAGCCATGCCATGCTGGTTAAGCAGCACAAAATATCAAGAGCGGAACGCCGCGTTATCGAATTTCATCGCGCTAGCTTTGGCTTTGGCTTTGGCTTTGGCTTTGGCTTTGGCTTTGGCTTTGGCTTTGGCCGATTACAGAGTCACACCCCCGATTAAAACCCCAAAGAGGCAGAATACGGCGATTGCAACCCACCGCCGTCGGCGCAACGCGCGCGAGTGTTACGCAACCGCAAAGCAGGTTTTGCGAAATCATGCTTGAAAAGGGGGGGGCAGAAAAGCCGCGGCGAAATAGCCTAATTTGGGCTTTTTTCGAAAAAGTCCGGCCACAAGAACGATAGATACTGTTGAAAAACCTGGCCCGCCACGGGGGCGGGCCAAAGTCTAGTTTCTTAAGCGCTGCGATACAATTTGGTCATCGAGAATTCACGATGTCCAAGCGCCTCTGCTGCCGTATTGCGCCCATTGGCGGTGCGGCGGATCATTTCGATCAGCGCATCACCCGCTTGATCAATCGTCATATCGCGGCGCAAAATACCCGATACATCCACATCCACATGCTCGCTCATCGTACGAATTGTGCGCGGGTTGGCGGTAATTTTGATCACTGGAACAATCGGGTTCCCGATCACGTTGCCCTGACCCGTTGGGAATGTATGCAACACATAGCCACCGGCGGCCATCAAGGTCACGCATTCAGCCGCGGCTGAAGAGCTGTCCATGAAATAGAGACCCTTGCCAGCTTTTGGCGCTTCGGCGGGTTCCAAAATATCAATGAATTTTGAAGTCCGGCCGATTTTCTCTAGATTGCCCAGCGCTTTTTCTTCGATGGTGGTTAAGCCGCCCTCAATATTGCCTTTGGTCGGCTGGCTGTCTGAAAGATCATCGGTTTGATGCGCAAAAATCACATCATCCTGATAGGCTTTCCACATTTTATACCAACGTTCGCCAACCTCTTCATTCACGGCGCGTTTTTGGCAAATATGTTCGGCACCAGTGATTTCTGACGTTTCGCCAAAGCACCCGTAAATGCCTTCTGGCAACAATTTATCGTACATATTCCCAACGGTTGGGCATGATCCCAAACCAGTGGTGGTGTCAGATTCGCCGCATTTGGTTGAAATCCACAGATCCGCGATCGAGCATTCTTCACGCTGCAATTCAGAAGCGAAATGCACCATGTCTTTCGCGGCGCGCGAGGCATCCATGATGGTTTTCAAATCGCCATTTTGCTCAATTGAGAATCCGACAACCGGTTTGCCAGTTGCGGCAATGCCATCCACAACGCGCTTGGTCCAACCCGGCTCAATACCGATAACAACAACAGCGGCCACATTCGGGTTGGCGCCCGTGCCGATGATAGTGCGGAAATGCAATTCAAGATCTTCGCCAAATTGCAACCGGCCATAGGCATGTGGGATGGCCAAAGTGCCTTTGATGTTATTCGCAACGGCTTCACATGCCGCATTTGAAATATCATCCAGTGGCAAAATCAACACGTGGTTTCGCACGCCAACACGCCCGTTTTCGCGGCGATACCCTTGGATGGTGATGTTTGAAAGTTCGCTCATGATAGGGGCTCCTTACCAGCGTTTCGTTTTACAATTATGCGTATGCAGATGATGGCCTTTTTTAACATCATCGGTCATCACGCCGATATCTTCGCCATATTTGAAGACAGTATCGCCTTTGGTCATATCTTGCAGGGCAATTTTATGGCCAATCGGGGCCGCTTGCTCTGAGGCCAACCGAAAGGTTGAGTTGTCATGCGTAACACAGACCAACATATCGGTGCCGGCTTCCAAACCTTCAACAACAACGACCCCGACGCTATCGCCTTGCTCGTGAACCAAAAGATGGGGGATTTCTGACATTGTGGTTTCCTTTTATCAGGGTTTCAAAACTATTTTCGGGGCCTTTATGGCACCTTTGCGGATATCGTGAAAAGCTTGTTCACCCGCAGAAAGCGCGCAGGTTTCAAACCAATCTAACGGGCCCAACTGGCCTGCAAACATGGCTGCAGCAGTGGCTCTGAAATCCGCCGCCGTATAGGTATATGTTCCGATGAATGAGAGCTCTTGCAAGGTGGCGCGCCGGATATCCAAGCCACCTTCGCTGGATCCAAGCCCGATATGCATAATCACCCCGCCAGGGCGTACCACTTGCGAAGCGCTCGCGCGGGTTTGGGTAAAGCCGACACCGTCAATCACCAGCTCAAACGGCTCTGTTTCTGCCAATCCGTCAGGGTGCAGCACGGTGACCGGCAGCATCTCGGCCAAATACGTGCGACGCAGGTCATTGGGTTCCACCAGAGTAACATTTGAAATGCCTTGCGCTTGCAAACACAGCGCAGACCCTACGCCAATTGCACCGCCCCCAAGCACAAGCGCGCGAGCCTGCTCTGGCGCTGTATGCAAGGCTTTACGGGCCAATCGAACGGCGTGCCAGCCACAGGCGATTGGCTCGGCAAGGCTGGCCGCCAACAGCGAAAACCCATCCGGCACGGTGACCAAATTTTCCAACGGCATTGAAATATACTCGGCAAACCCGCCCTGCCGCGGTGGCATGGAAATGATCTGGCGATCCGGACACAGATTATCGCGGCCCTCTAGGCAGGCGCGGCACGTCCCACAAGAGACCAACGGGTTCACCGTGACGCGGCGCCCTGCCTCGGGCCCTTGGGCGATCGTACCAGCCACTTCATGCCCCAAAATTAGCGGCGCCGGGCGCCGTTCATCATGGCCCAAAAACGCATGCATATCCGAGCCACAAATACCAACGCCTGCAACTTTAATCAAAACCTCTCCGCGTTCGGGCTGCGGATCCGGCATATCCTGGAACGACAAAACCTCTGGGCCCATATAGACAAGTGCCTTCATGATGTAATCCTCCCATTGGCCGCGTTGTTGCACGCTTTTGCCATTTAGCGCCGCGACTTATCCGCTGGCTTAAACTTTTCAGATCTAAGCCTTTCATTGACGAAGAGCGCAATAAAGCGCAGCGGCAACGACTCACTCAATCTTGATTTGCCCCGTATGTAAGCGCTTACATTTTGGTTTACAATCCTTAATTTGGAATTTATCACGGAAATAAGAAAATTCGTTAAGATGAGACAAATCCGTCAACAAGGCGCGTTTCGATGAGCCTGTTCAACAAAATGCCCAACGCTTAGAAAGACAGGCTTGTGTCGCACACCCCTCTTCCCACCCTTCAAGACGTTGCAGATTTGGCTGCCGTTTCAACGGCCACCGTCTCGCGCTGTTTGAACAAGTCCGGGCATGTCACGGAAAAGACCCGTCTGAAAGTGCAGCAGGCTATACAAACGCTTGGCTATTCGCCCAATTTTGGCGCGCAGGCCTTGGCCGCCAAACGTACCAATACCATTGGGGCAATCATTCCCACGATGGAAAACGCGATTTTTGCCCGAGGCATGCAGGCTTTTCAAGAAACTTTGGCCGAAAATGGCATCACGCTGATTATCGCCAGCTGCTCGTATCGCCCTGAGTTAGAGGAAGAGCAAATCCGATCTCTCGTGGCGCGGGGAGCCGATGCTTTATTATTGATTGGCCAGTCGCGGCCCGATGCAACCTATCAATTCTTAGCGCGCCGCAATATTCCCTATGTTTTGGCATGGGCTCATAAAAAAGACAGCGAGCATTGCTATATCGGCTTTGACAACCAGGCCGCCGCGCAAACAATCACGCGTCAAGTCTTAGAGCTTGGGCATCGCAACTTGGGGGTTATCGTCGGTTTGACGCAAAATAATGACCGCGCGCGCGATCGCATCACCGGCATTGAGCACGCCATCGCAGATCATGGCGCCAAAACTGCCCCGCTGCAGGTGATTGAGGCAGAATATACCTTTCAAGAAGGGGCAAAAGCCTTAGACCAATTGCTGGCCAACCCCACCCCCCCAACTGCGGTTATTTGCGGAAATGATGTTTTGGCGGTGGGCGCGGTAAAACGCGCCAAACAATTAGGGCTCGCGGTTCCAGAGGATTTATCCATTACGGGGTTTGCCGATATTGAAGTGTCTGAACTGATTGATCCTGAACTGACAACCGTGCATGTGCCACACCGCGAAATGGGCATTGCCGCCGCAAAATCGCTAATTGCCATGCTGAAAACCCAAACCCCCGTGGAAAGCCATTTGCTGGAAACCCGGATCGTCAACCGGCAATCTCTTGGCCCGGTAAAACCGCATTAGCCCCCAGAAATTGAGCATTGAAGGTCAAAGAATCCTGCCGCGCGCGCCCTCTTCTGTGGCCATCACCGCAGCGCCCGGGTAAGGTTTGAGGATGCAGATCTTTAATGCCATTCTCACCGATCGCGGATCAAAATATTCCGTATCCGGCGCGCCGGTTAAAACTAAGCAAGAGGCCCTCTTGATAATCAAAGCGCTGAAAAAAACAAAAAATACGCCAAAGCCAGCCATAACAGTTGGGCCGCAGTGCTGCGCGAGGATGGGCCGATAAAGCATGATGATGGGGAAGCCGGCGCGGGCATGGTGATCTTGCGCATGCTTGAGCGCGCCGAACTGGTTGATCATGTCATTGTGGTCACGCGCTGGTTTGGGGGCACGCCTTTGGGCGGCGATCGCTTCCGCCGCATACAAGATTGCGTAACCCATTATCTTGACCACCGCAGCACAACCTGAAGATATCAAGTTCCGTGAAAAACAAAACTGACCGCTGCAGCGCTGCGCGGCCCGACAATCTGCTCTGCCTCGCCTGTGAGCATTTAAATTGCGAACATCCCCTTATATCAGATGACGCGCCCGCTGTTTGTTACGAACAGCTTTTTTAAAACAACGCGGCCGCCGCGCATTCTAAATCAACGTGCAAATCAACAAGGGCTAGGGTAAACACGGAAAATGCGACTTTATTTGGACACGGCAAACACGCAAGATTGGGCTCAGCTCCTGCCCCTTGGGGTGTTTTACGGCATCACAACCAACCCCCTCTTGGCGCAACGTGCAGGGCTAGATTATGCACAGTCAGATTGGCGCGGGTTGCTCGCGCATGCCAAGGCGTTGGGCGCGCAAGAATTACATCTGCAAGCGTTTGGAGATCCCAGCACCTATGTAAAATGGGCCACAGAAATTTACAAAATCGCCCATCAAGAAGAGATCACCGCCGTGATCAAAATTCCACTTGTGCGGCCCGCGATTGCGCAGGTGCCCAATCTCAAAGCCTTAGGTGGGAAAATCCTGATGACCGCCTGCTATGATGCGGTTCAATGCCTCACCGCAATCGCGCTTGAGGCAGATTATCTGGCCCCTTATCTTGGACGCATGCAAGCCAAAGGCATCGATGCCTTGGCGCATCTTAACGCAATGAACATGATCAGTCAGGGCAGCGGCTGTGAGGTGCTCGCGGCCTCGATCAAATCGCTGGAAACGCTGCGCCAGGTTGCGCAGGCCGGTACCCCCTGCGCAACGTTATCTCCCGATTTGGCCCGCGCGCTGTTCGACAATATAAACTCAACCGAGGCGCATCACGCCTTCGAGGCCGCCTGCCAATCCAACAAATAAAAGCCCATAGCCTTTTCCATTGACCAGGATCGCCCTCCAATATCTTGCAACCGCAATCATCTGCGCTGCACATTCTTTGCGCAACTAAGCTAGGTTTCACACTGTTCAAAACGGGCTGAGATGCCAGCATAAAACTATTTCAAAAGTGAAATTTATCGCAAGCTCATACCGAACCATAAATCGCATTTGCCAAAAATAATTCACAGATGTCAGGTTCATGTCAGGTTAACACGAAATACTCCGCGCGTTCGGGCAACGAGGCCCAAAAGGACATGGGAGGAAATATCAATGACTATTAAACTGGGCCGCCGGGCCCTGATCGCAGCGGCGTCAGCCGCTTTATTGGCTGGCCCTGTAACGGCAGGCGGGCATCAAGTAGTAGACAGCATTCACTTTTTGATACCGGGTGGTGCAGGTGGCGGCTGGGATGGTACAGCACGCGGCACAGGCGAAGCACTGACCAATGCCGGCCTTGTTGGCTCTGCATCATTTGAAAATATGTCAGGCGGCGGTGGCGGAAAAGCCATTGGTTATCTGATTGAGAATGCCGATTCAAACCACGGCACCTTGATGGTCAATTCGACACCAATCGTGATCCGTTCTTTGACGGGCGTTTTCCCGCATAACTTTCGTGATCTGACATTGGTCGCAGGCACAATTGGCGATTATGCAGCAATGGTTGTGGGCAAAGACAGCCCGCTGAACAATATGAATGACCTGCTGGCCGCATACAAAGCGAACCCGCGCGATACAGCCATCGGGGGCGGCTCTGTGCCTGGCGGTATGGACCACCTTGTTGCGGCGATGGTCATGCAAGCGGCCGGCGAAGATCCAACAGCTGTGAAATATATTCCATATGATGCAGGCGGTGATGCGATGGCGGCGTTGCTGTCAGGGGAAATTAACGCTTTGTCGACTGGATTTTCTGAAGCCGTTGCCTTGGCCGAAGCTGGCGAAGTTAAAATTCTTGGTGTGACATCTGATGCGCGCGTGGATGCTTATGCAGACGCACCAACTATGAAAGAGCAGGGCATCGATACAGCCTTTGTCAATTGGCGGGGATTCTTCGCGGCCCCTGGTTTGCCAGCGGATAAGCTTGCAGCCTATCAGGATGCGCTGAGTAAAATGTATGACACGCCCGAATGGGAAGCCGTGCGTGCGCGCAACGGTTGGGTCAACATTCACAACAATGGCGATGACTTCCGCAGCTTTTTGGAAGGTCAGGAAACCGCCATTGGTGATCTGATGCGCAAACTGGGCTTCCTGTAGGTCAGGTTTTAATACTGTAATTGGCCCCTTCACCGGGGCCAATTTTTTTTCTTGTTACATTCAATATAAAACGAGGGAAGCTGATGGCTTTAGATCGCTGGATCGCCTTAGTAATTTTGGGAGTTGCTTTGGCCTATGGCTATGCGGCATTTTTCTTGATGGACCACCTCTTGCCGCCATTCATGCAGCGCAACCCAGTCTGGCCGTCAACTTTTCCGAAAATCCTATCGGTTCTGGCAATATTGGTTGCTATGAGTATTTTGCTGGGTGTGGAAAAGCCCGCTAAAGAAGAGACAAAACTCGATATCGATTACCGACGATTACAAGATTACAATTCAGGACAGGCTATTTTACTGCTGGTGATGATGGTGCTTTATGCCTTCACGCTGCGCCCTTTGGGATTCTTTATATCAACAATTGGGTTTTTAAGCCTGTCTTCAATCATACTTGGCGAACGCGGTTTTATAAAATTACTTGTGATCACGGGCAGCGCCACATTTGTCATTTGGTACTTGGTCGAGCAAGTATTGGGCATATTCTTGCGGCCACTGCCCGCATTTTTAATGGGACTTTAACATGTTAGAAGGTTTATTAATCGGTTTAGAAACCGCTTTTTCAATCCAAAATCTTTTAATGGTGATTGGCGGCTGTCTGATAGGCACCTTTATCGGTATGCTGCCAGGGTTAGGACCGATGTCGATCATTGCAATCATGATCCCTGTTGCCGTTACTTTAGGCGATCCCTCCGCCGCCCTGATTTTGCTGGCAGGGGTGTATTACGGCGCAATTTTCGGAGGCTCAACTTCATCAATTCTGCTGAATGCTCCTGGCGTTGCTGGCACCGTCGCCACCAGTTTTGACGGCTATCCTATGGCCCGGGCCGGTATGGCGGGTAAAGCGTTGACAATTGCAGCCATTGCTTCTTTTGCCGGCGGCACGCTCGGCGCCATTTTACTTATGATTTTCGCGCCAGCCCTTTCCTCAGTGGCCTTATTGTTTCACTCTGCTGAATATTTTGCGCTGATGGTGGTTGGCCTGGGGGCGATTGCCGCTTTTGCAGGGTCCGGACAAGTGTCAAAGGCGCTTTTAATGACCATATTGGGGCTCATCATGTCGACCGTGGGCGAAGGGGCGCTGTTCAACATGCCGCGCTTCACGATGGGGCTGATGGATTTACAATCCGGCTTCAGCTTCATCACGCTTGCAATGGCTATTTTTGCCCTGCCAGAAGCTTTGTTTCTGGTCATGAATCCCAGCCGCGCAGCGCAAGGCGACAGCGCCAAAATTGAAAATCTGCGCATCAATAAAGCCGAAGCCCGCGCCATTGCCCCTGTGATCGGCCGGCAATCCTTACAAGGCTTTTTCATCGGCGTTCTGCCTGGCGCAGGGGCAACAATTGCCTCGTTTCTGGGTTATTCGGTCGAGCGCAATTTGGCCTCTGAAACAGAGCGCCGCGAGTTTGGTCAAGGTTCTATTAAGGGTCTGGCAGCGCCTGAAGCGGCGAATAATGCCGCCTGCACCGGCTCTTTTGTGCCACTTTTAACGCTTGGCATTCCCGGTTCGGGCACAACCGCAATCCTGCTTGGGGCCCTTTTGGCTTTGAACGTTAATCCCGGCCCGCGCCTGATGACGGATGAACCGCAAATTTTCTGGGCGGTGATCATTTCTATGTATATTGGCAATCTGGTGCTGCTCGTGTTGAACCTGCCACTCATTCCCTATATCGCCAAGGTCCTTGCGATACCGCGCAATTATCTGATCCCGTTTATTTTGTTTTTTACCCTAATGGGCAGTTATATTGGGCAGAATAACGCAACTGAACTGTTAATCCTTGTCGGGTTTGGACTTTGCGCCACGGTTCTGCGATTTGCCAATTATCCGCTGGCGCCTTTGCTGATCGGGTTCATTCTCGGCCGGATGCTGGAAGATAATTTCAGCAGATCTATGCAGCTGTATGACGGGATGGCTTTTGTTTTGGAGCGCCCAATGACGCTGGGATTGTTGGTCTTGGCGGCGATTTTGATTATCGTCCCTAGCTATCGCGCGCGGCGCGCTCGCATTGCAAAAGCAGGCATTGCGGATGGAGATTGAGCGCAAGGGCTAATTTCACTCATCTCGCATATCAAGCGCGGATGCTTTCTTTAACCACGCAGCGCGCATATTTTGCCATCTTATTTGATTTTGACAAATGCTCACAGCTGTTTAACGTTTAATCCAGCGCCAGACACAAACTGAGGCGATGCGAATAAAATGAAAGTCTTGATTGTCGAAGACACGCAAAAACTAGCGGAATCGCTTGCAGAGCATTTCATCTTAGGCGGGCATGGAAGCGATATTGCAGGCTCTTTGGAAATCGCAGAAGAGCTGTTGGCGGTCACACATTACGATATCGCCCTCTTGGATATTATGCTGCCAGATGGCAATGGCGGCGACTTTCTCCGCCGCTTGCGACGACGCAAAATCATGGTGCCAGTCATCGTTATGACGGCACGCTCGGAAGTGTCGAACAGGGTTGATTTACTCGATATTGGGGCGGATGATTATATTATAAAACCGTTTGATTTTGTAGAATTAGAAGCCCGGTGCCGCGCGGTGTTGCGCCGTCATATAGGTGCTGAGCAAACAGAATTAACCGTTGGTGACATCACCTTAAACCCGCTCACGGCGGAATTGCGCACTCCGATAGGGCTGCATATGCTGCGCAATCGAGAATTGCGTTTGCTCGAAATCTTTATGAATGCACCGCAGATTATTTTCACCAAAGATCAACTCACCGACCGGTTGCTCACAATTTCTGAGGCGGTAACCGAAAATGCGATCGAAGTGTATATTGGGCGTATTCGCAAAAAACTGACCGGGTGCGACGCAAGTATAGAAACAATTCGCGGCCTTGGGTATAAATTGGTCACCGCATGAACGCGCGATTGCGATACCCTTTATCCTTGCGATGGCGGCTTTTATTGCCGCTTGTGGTCACCGCCGTGATCATTTCTATTCTTTTATTCGTCACCATGCGCCAAGTCACCAAACAGGCGGTACAAGCCACCCAAGATGCCTTGCTCTCCACAGCCGTTAGCTCGATCTTGCAGCAAACCAGATCGCGTGACGGCAATGTTGATATTGATCTTCCTTATGATATTTTCACGATGCTGGGCGCGATCAGCCAAGACAAAGTTTATTACCGCGTTGATCTGGATGGTGTGTTTTTAACAGGCTATGAGGATTTAGCGCCTTTGATGGATGGTCCGCTTTCGGATCGCCCCCGCCTAACATCGCAAAGCTTCAAAGGCGAACACGTGCGCCAAGCCACCATCATGCAAAGCTTTTTGATCGATGGTCAGGCAAAAATGCTGCGCGTTACCGTGGCCCAAACACAATTGTTTCAAGAAGCTATTCTGCGCGAAATATCGCGCAATGCTTCGATCATTGGGCTCAGCTTCTTTGGCTTTGCGATTTTCATGGCGCTTTTGGTTACCACGTCTTTTTTGCGTCCGATCAACCTTTTGGCCGGGGCTGTCAGCCGCCGGGGCCCGCATGACTTGCGCGATGTCAAACACCCGACTCCCCCGGAATTGGCGCCTTTGCTCACCTCATTAAATGGCTTCATTGGACGCCTTCGCAGCACGTTGGGGCAAACCGAGACCTTTATCGCAGAGGCCGCACATCATATTCGCACGCCCCTCTCCTTGGTGAAATCAGAAAGCCAATTGGTGTTGCGCAAATCGGTTGATCCAGACACCCGCAAACATTTGCACAACGTCATCACCTCGGTTGATGAAAGTATCCGATCGGCCAGCCAATTGCTGGATCATGCGCTTGTGCTTTACCGCAATGAGCAAGCCCAAAAAGACCGCCTAGATCTGCCACTCATTTTAACTCATGTGCTCTCTAGCATGGTCCCCACCGCAGATCTTAAAGATATCACGTTGAATATCGATATTGATGACAGCCAACCGCTTTGGGTGATGGGCGATCGCGTTTTGTTAGAGGTGGCGCTGCGCAATCTGCTGGATAATGCTATCAAATATTCCGATCCTGAAATGCAGGTGACTGTAAGCGCCCAGCGGCGCAAAGAATTTGCAACCATCGCCATCACAGACCAGGGCCGCGGGATAAAGGGGCTTGATGTGTGCAGCTTAAATAACCGCTTTCGCCGCGGCAGCAACGTGGATGATGTGATTGGATCAGGCTTGGGCTTAGCAATCACATCAGAAATTTGCACCGCCATGGGCGGGGAATTGACGCTAACAAACAACAAAGGAGCTGGCGCATGCGCCGTTTTACAATTGCCTGCCTGTTAAGCCTATGCGCGCTTGCATCCAGCGCTTTCAGCTTTGAAATCGAACTGAGCACGCGTTTTGGAGATGCCCAAAGCCCCACCCAATTGCGCATCTTATCTTCAACCGATCTAGACCGGTTCCAACCCGTGATTTCAGAATTTCTAAACCGGAACCCAAAATTCTCAATCACCTATGTCACGGCTTCAACCAGCGAAATTTACAAAGCGATCGCGCTGGAAAAACAAAAATTTGATCTGGTGATCTCTTCGGCCATGGACCTACAAATTAAACTGGCCAATGACGGGTTCACCCAAACGGTGCCAAATGCCGAAACCAAAAATGTTCCGGCCTGGGCCCGCTGGCGGCATGAAGTGTTCGGCTTTGCGCTTGAACCGGTGGTTTTGCTTGTATCGCGCCGCGACTTTGCCGATTTAGAGCCACCAAAAACCCGGCGCGATTTATTAACGCTGATCCGCAATAACCCAACGGTTTTTCAAAACCGCATCGGTGCCTATGATCCGCATATTTCGGGGGCCGGGTATTTATTTTCCACCCAAGATGCCCGCCAGTCAGATACGTTTTGGCGCTTGGCCGAAGTGATGGGCCGCGTGGGCACAAAACTCTATTGCTGTACCAGCCATATGATCCGTGCGGTAAATACGGGAGAGTTGGCGCTGGCCTATAACGTATTGGGCAGCTACGCCAACGCCACGTTGCCTGCGGGCAGCAATGCAAAAGTTATAACCTTGCAAGATTATACGCATATCTTATTGCGCACCGCCGTGATCCCAAGCAGCGCTCAGAACTTTGGCAGCGGGCAAGCCTTCTTAAATTTTCTTGTCAGCGATGATGGGCAAAAAATCTTGGATCAAAAGGCCAAATTATCCGCGTTGAACAATTCGGATATCGCCCAGCTTGCCAATCGCAAACCGATCCGGCTTGATTCCGGGTTGCTGGTTTTTCTAGACCGCTTGAAAAAACAAAGTTTCCTAAGCGAATGGGATGCGGCATTGATCCAAAATTGACCTATAGTTCGCGCAGGCCCGGCAACCCTATGCAAAAAACAAACTCCCTTTTCCGCGATCGAGCGCGCCGCATGCAAGTCAACCCCGCATCCGACTAATTTTCAGAAAGCAGCCCATATTTTGCAAAACGCATCGCGTATTTATAGCACGCTCTTAACCTTGCTCATTGGCCTTGTCGGCGCTGTTATGTTTCACGTCATCGGCTTTCCGGTGCCCATGCTGACAGGGCCGGCGGTGCTGGTCAGCTGCGCCGCTTTGCTGGGGTTGCGCATGCAACTTCTCGGCCCGCTTAAACCCCTGTGCTTCACGCTTTTGGGCATTGTGATTGGTTGTACTGTAACCCCCGATGTGCTGCGCGCAGCGCTTGCTTGGCCGCTCAGCTTCAGCATTTTGGCCGTATGCGTAGTTTGCACCACCCTTTTATGCCGCTGGGGGCTGTATCGGCTGTTCGGATTTGACTGGGCAACGGCCAGCCTTTGCGCGCTACCAGGGCATTTAAGCTTCGTGCTGGCATATTCCGAAGATGTGGCCGCAAACACATCCGTGGTTGCCGTTGTCCAAAGCATTCGCGTGCTCTTTCTCAGCTTAGGAGTGCCCGCCATTCTTGCCATATTCTTTGCCGCGCCAGACTTTGCCGCCGCGCCGCTTCCCACGCTTAACCTCAAAGAAACCCTGACACTGGCGATGCTGGCACTAGGGGTTGGGGGCGTTTTTCAACATATGCGCTTGCCAGCAGGGTTTTTGCTGGGCGGATTGGTGATATCCAGCCTGGGCCAATTGAGCAGCTTGGTTGATGGCCGCTTGGCAGACCCACTTGAGGCCGCCGCATTGATCGCATTAGGCGCGTTAATCGGCAGCCGCTTTAATGGCATCCAGCCCTCAATGTTAAAATCAGCTTTTTTTGCGGGCTTGTTCCTGACCTGCCTGTCTATCGTGGTGGCGGCTCTGGGCAGCTTATGCGCTGTAGCTTTGCTGGATCTTGATCTGGCAATCTTGCTTATTTCTTTCGCCCCGGGCGGAGTCGAGGCGATGGCTGCTATCGCCGCGGAAATGGGGTTAAACCCTGCCTTTGTGGCGGGCCATCACGTTTGGAGATTGATCATTCTGACGCTTCTGATTTCTGCCCTAGGCCTGGTCAAACCGCAACGCTAGGCCACATCATGGTTCTTCTTCTAACAAGCGTTCAGCCTTTGGATTGGCAAATTGCAGAATTTGGCGTGACGCTTTCAACTCGGCAAGCATTTGCTCAAGCAAATCCAAAATGCGCACCACGGCCAGAAATAAAACGCCTGCCACCGCCACCGTAAAACCATACCCGACGATCTTATCTTCCTGACTGGAGAATCCCAAAAGGATCGACAACATACCGCCGATAATAAGCAAGGTTCCTATAATCGCGATCACCCATTTCATTTCATCATATCCTTATGCAGACCAGTGGCACCGTTTTTCTGCCCATGTTTCGGCTGCTTCGCGACAGCTTACTCTGTCTGAAAGGTTACCCCTATGGGTATATCGCGGCAAGCGTCACAAAACGTTTTTTCCAGGATTACCGCCCCCAGCTGGTCAAAAAGCGCCGGCAGTTGATTTTATAGTGCCTTGAGCTGGGCGCTATCTTTTAAAAATATCAAATCAGGGTATCCCAACCGAAAAATTTCGGGCAGTCTTGGCTCAAAGCAGATCACCCATCAAGGATATATGCCGCGAATGAGCCGCCTAAAACCCCCAGTATTTTTGGCCGTTCAAGCCCTTATCATGGGCCTCATTCCGCTGGCTGTAAGCGGCTATTTTTTGTCAAAGCCGGATGTGTCTTTCTTGAATATATTTGACATAAACGGCTCGCTCGGCGCGATCAGCGTGGCCGCAATTTTAGCCATTTTGAACCCCGTGCAAAATATGCAGCGCCGCCCGTTTGAACGGTTTCTTTGGGGATTATCGCTCTCGCATATTTTCATCTTTTTGATTTGCGTTTCAGCGGCGATCACGTTGGCAAACCGACCTGGTGATATTGGGCCGATTATTGCCTATAGCATCTGTGGATATATTTTTTCGCTGGTGGTTTACCTACTCTCAAAAGTGTTTCTGGAAATCACCCGGCCAGACGATCAGACCAACAGCCGCAGCTTTCTAATCTGCTCGGGCACAATTTTAAGCACCTTGGCCTATCCGCCTCTGTTCATCTTCACGCTTCAAGCTGATTTAGGTCTGCCGCTCTTCAACCCGGTTGCGCTGCTGCGGGCACTTGAGGTGCGCTTAACGCCGGATCTATTTCTTTTTTCGGTTTCCACCGGAAGTTTTTTGATCTTTTTAGGGCTATATGCATGGCATAATCGCGGCGTTTCGCTCCCAAGATCGCGGGTATTTTTAGCGCATATATTGCTACTGATATATGCAATAAACGCAAATTTTTACATCATATACGCTTTGTTAACCGCCGCAAATCTGGCCGAATTCCTTCAAAGCTGCTGGAGTAATGCAATTGGGTTTATCGCCCTGTACCTGGGGCTTTATCTACTGCACAGGCTCAATTTCAAAAGCATTGCTTCGCTTCAACGAACACGCTTTATGGCAAAGCTTGGGCTCGCTCTAGCGGTTGGAGCACTTGCGTTTTTTTCATTTGCCACGATTGTTCCCGCCTCAGTTATGATCTTTCCTGTCTTGGGGGTTGTTATCATTGCTGGATTTTTGGCCTATGTAAACAATTTGGAAAGCCAAATTCTAAACCGCACGGCGCAAATCAATCTTGAGCGCAAAAAATCAGATGCGTTACTGGCAAATATTCTGCCCAAATATGTGATCAATGATCTGAAAGAAAAAGGCTTTTCCGAGCCGCGCAGCTTAGAAAATATTTCGGTTATGTTCACAGATTTTGTCGGGTTTACAAAAATATCCCAAGAAATATCGGCCACAAAGTTGATTTCAGAACTCAACGATATTTTTAGCGAATTCGACCGGATTACGGAAAACCATGCCTCCGAACGGATCAAAACGATCGGGGATGCGTATATGTGCGTCAGCGGGCTTGAACACTCAGCCCAGTCACCACAACGCAATTTGATTTCAATTGCTCTGCGGATGATTGCTTTTTTGGAAAACCGCAACCAGCAGAATGAACTAGAATGGCACTTGCGGCTGGGGATTGCGTCGGGCGATTCAGTGGCGGGTATTGTGGGTCAAACAAAATACCTTTTCGATCTATTTGGAGACGCGGTGAACACCGCCGCACGGATGGAAAGCTATTCTGAGCCACAATCCATCAACATAGATCAGAAAACCTATCTGGCATTGGCCGATGCACCCGATTTGTTATTCATCAAACGCCCAATCACCTTCGTCAAAGGTAAGGGCGATATGCAGATGTATTTTGTGACCAGCGCCCGCACGGCAGATCCGGCAATTGTCGAAACTGCATAACCCCGTTTACTGGATGATTATATCTTCAGAATATTTTTGCCGCGCGGCCGAGCTAATTTGAACACTGACCGAACTGGTATCCGTTGCGCCAGAATTCTCTGCGCGCAATTTGGCGACTTCTTCGCTTTCATTTTTCAATCTGCCCAAGGCTGAAGACAGGCGTTGCCCAATCGCGGATTTATGGCCCGCTGCCGCCGCATCAGGCGATCCACGCATTGCAGCCTGCGCCGCTTGGGCTTTCACATTGACCATCACCGATTTAAGTGGACCCGCAGCAGCTTGTTGCAGCGGTTGCGCAGGTTTTCCCGACGGACCGGTCTCAGATTGCTGAAGCCGCCCCAACGCATTGGAGAGCCGTTGACCAACCGATCCTAACCCATCTGCCATTTCAAAACCTTATCTTGAAGGCGCAATGTAGCCATCCCCCAACCTCTACCTTACGGCAAATCTCGAAAATCTTTAAGGAATTTCTAACCCCCCGCCCAGCGGGCCTGCCCGGAATTTATCGCCCAATCCTATCGGCGCTGAATCTAAACACAGAAAACAGCTTATAAAAATCACTAATGGCAGGATTTCCCCAGCGCTTTGAGCCGCCAGTAATTATAGGGCAAAGGGGCCAAAAAGCCGGCCAAAAGCATAATCGGCACTACGAAAAGGGTAAGTTTTGCGCCACCAGTAATCGCCACATCCACGAGGTTCATCGCGGCTTCCATGGCCACCATAGAAATCAATGACATGCCCGCCGCGGTCTTTAAGGCCAGATTAAGCGGCATCTGGCGCGCTAGAATGACTGTTTCCAACAGGATTGACGTCAAAATGCCGTTTATGATTGCCAAAAGCATTATATTGAACACGGGCCAATCAATGCCCGTCACCTGAAAATAGAAAATCGTTCCAAGATCGCCGATAGAGCATCCCAATAGGCACCAAAGCGTATTAAAAGAAGCCTTGCGCCATGTTGGTATGCATGACCAGCTGATATTTAATTTCTGCACGATGGCATTCATGTTTTTTCACCCCAAGGATGCGCCGTGAACAGCATAAGAGGGATTGCTGCACGGGCCGCGGTCTGTCTGTCTTATACTCTATACTTCTTATCCGGGGAACAAAAACAGATAAGGCCACCAAAACGCGTTACATATCGCACCGATACAAGCGATCAGGCTTAACCAAATAGATCAACGCGGCGCGCGGTACAAAACACTGAATACTGAAAACTCCCGCCTCTTCATTTTGGCGGCTGACACGCCCCAATCAGCGGGTAAAGGGCGCAAAACACCCATTAAATTTGGCGTTTATACCGCTCTAGTTCTTGTTCAAGCCGGATGCTGTTTTTTTGCACCCGATCAAGCGCTTGCCGAAGTTCATCTTTTTGGCGATTGGCTTCGCGCAAGCGAATACCCACGGATCTAAAAATTCCTCGTATGGCCGGATCGGCAGCTTTAAACTTTTTTTCAAGCGTTTCTTTGGGAATTAAAATCAGCGCGCATTCGGTGCGCGTTACGGCGGTCACGCTGCGAAAGTCATCAATCACCAACCCCAATTCACCAAACATTTCACCGGCGCCCAAAGTGACAAGCCGAAAATTTTCGGCCGTCATCAAATCCACTTTGCCAGATTGAATCAGATAAGCGCCTTTTGAAACATCGCCCGCCTCATAAATCGTGGCCCCTGCGGGCAGTTCCTGCTGTGATGCCATAATGGGTAGCTCCAAAAACATATCATACGTTCGCGCAGAAGTTTTTTAGCGCCTTGGCGCAATATGCACAACGGCGTTTGTTTTTTGCAGATGCGGGCGCTGCAAAAAAACCATGGACACAAAATGCACCTTCATATTTTAAGAGCATTCACGCCGTCTGATTGGTACTTTGGCGGGCCGCAAGACGCAGTATCGATCAACCAGCCGATAGAAATCTACTCCAGATGCGCATGGGGGCGAAGGCTCTGACGCAGCCCGCTGCGGGCCCGCAGAAACGGGCGCGCAAGTGGCCGATAAGGGTTGTTTATCCTTTAACTGATCGAGGCGGCGCGCACATCATCATCGATAAAGGGTACAAATTTTGCAAAGTTATCCGAGAACATGTTAACCAGTTTTTGAGCTTGCTGATCATAGGCCTCTTGATCGGCCCATGTGCTGCGCGGATCCAAAAGGCCGCTGTCAACGCCCTGCGCCAACATCGGCACTTCAAAGCTAAAGTTTGGATCCTTTCGAAAGGGGGCATCGAGCAAGCTGCCATCAAGCGCCGCGGTCAACAGCGCCCGCGTGGCTTTGATGGGCATCCGTGATCCGACCCCATAGCCACCGCCAGTCCAACCCGTGTTCAAAAGCCAGCAATGGGATCCATGATTGGCGATTTTAACTTGCAACAGCTTGCCATAAACTTCTGGGCGCAGCGGCATGAATGGGGCGCCAAAACAGGTTGAGAATGTGGGCTCAGGCTCGGTGACACCCCGCTCTGTGCCCGCAATTTTTGACGTAAACCCAGATAAAAAGTGATACATTGCCTGCGCTGGCGTCAGCTTTGAAATGGGCGGAAGAACGCCAAACGCATCACAGGTCAGCATGATAATATTTTTGGGATAGCCGCCCAGCCCGGTTTCCGACGCGTTTGAAATATAGTTTAACGGGTAGGAACAGCGCATATTCGGCGTCAGTGAGCTGTCTTTAAAATCCAGCTCTTTGGTCTCGTCATCATAGACCATATTTTCGATCACTGTGGCAAATTTTTGCGTGGTTGCATAGATATCAGGTTCGGATTCGGGCGTTAAATCAATGGTTTTTGCATAGCAGCCGCCTTCAATGTTAAAGGTACCCCGCGCCGACCAGCCATGCTCATCATCTCCAATGAGAACCCTGTTTGGATCTGTAGAAAGCGTTGTTTTTCCCGTTCCCGACAAGCCGAAAAACACCGCTGTTTCTTCGGGGTTGCCAACCGCGTGGTTTGCCGAGCAATGCATCGACATCACGCCTTTTTCTGGCAACAGATAATTCAGCAAGGTGAAAACTGACTTTTTGTTTTCACCCGCATATTCGGTGCCGCCGATCAAAATAACATTTTGCTCAAAATTGAGCACGACTACGGTTTCGCTGCGGCAACCGTGGCGCTGTGGATCTGCCTTAAAGCTCGGGCAATTGATCACGGTCCATTCTGGTGCAAACCGATCAAGCTCTTCCAGCGCCGGCCGGCGTAATAAGTGGCGAATGAATAGGTTGTGCCAGGCCAATTCGCTGACAACGCGCACATCCAGCCGATGTTCGGGATCCGCGCCGGCAAACAGGTCTTGCACATAATAGCGCCCGCCCTGCATGTGCTGGCGCATATCTTGATAGAGCAAATCAAATTTTTCGGGCTCCATTGGCGGGTTGTTATCCCACCAAATTTTATCAATCAC
>ENA-OREB01000346-OREB01000346.1-marine-metagenome-genome-assembly--contig:-NODE-346-length-23944-cov-2.427913_pt1 | contig 23944 bp, 23 predicted proteins | sample MGYA00248625_ERZ508552 | MGnify/ENA primary metagenome ERZ508552 (study PRJEB26219, sample SAMN06267888) | marine metagenome | isolation source: Monterey Bay, California, USA | place: USA:Monterey Bay...
GAGGAATGGCCACGCATCTGTGACCGCATTCAAAATTTAGGCCTGTCCCCCAAAGCTCTCCTGAAAGACATTAAGGAACCCGCATGAAAGACTTTCTCATCGCCCCCTCGATCCTCTCCGCCGATTTCGCACGGCTCGGCGAGGAGGTAACGTCTGTCTTAGAAGCGGGCGCCGATGTGGTGCATTTCGACGTGATGGACAATCATTACGTGCCAAATCTCACCATTGGTCCCATGGTATGTGGTGCGCTGCGTAATCACGGTATTACAGCACCTATCGACGTTCACCTGATGGTAAGCCCGGTGGATCAGATGATTGTTGACTTCGCCAAAGCTGGGGCTAGCTACATCACGTTTCACCCCGAGGCGACAGGCCATATCGATCGGTCGCTGCAGCTGATTCGCGACCACGGCTGCAAAGCAGGCCTCGTGTTTAACCCTGCTACGCCACTTCACTGCCTCGAATACCTCATGGACAAGCTCGATGTTATTCTCTTGATGTCGGTGAACCCAGGATTCGGCGGTCAGAAATTTATTCCATCGACGTTGCGCAAACTCACGCAGGTGCGCAAACTCATCGACGAGAGCGGGTACAAAATTCGTCTCGAGGTAGATGGCGGCGTTGGCGTGCAGAATATTCGCGAGATCGCCGAGGCGGGCGCGGACATGTTTGTTGCGGGGTCGGCGATCTTTAATTCCGAGGACTATGCCGAAACCATTAAGGCGATGCGCAACGAATTAGGCCAAGCACCAGACCCGCATCACTAGGCGCGCATCACTCAACCCGAATCGCTAGACCCGAATCAATAGGCGCGTTAAATAAGACTCACGCGACACGCCTAATTCAAAATACCAATCCAAGCAAGACGCGCTAAGGCGAATAGACGAGCAGGACACCGCAGATGAACATGGATCGAGCCACCTTCGAGTCGTTTAAGAGCCAAGGCTACAACCGCATTCCCGTGGTGCGCGAAGTGCTTGCCGACACCGATACGCCTCTGAGTACCTACCTCAAACTCGGCAAGGGGCCGCACAGCTATTTCTTCGAATCTATTCAGGGCGGAGAAAAGTGGGGGCGTTTTTCAATTATCGGTCTGCCTTGCTCTACCGTGCTCCGCGTTGTCGGCGACAGGCTGACAGTTGAGTGCGAAGGCGAGGTAATCGAGGCGCTCGAGACGAGCGACCCCTTCGAGTTTATCGAAGCCTATAAGGCGCGGTTTAACGTTGCCGAGGTCACTGATAATCAGCGATTTGGCGGCGGGCTCGTCGGTTATTTTGCTTATGACAGCGTGCGCTATGTAGAGCCGAGCATCGGGCCTGCCAAAGACCCCGGCGCACTAGACACACCAGATATCTTGCTCATGCTGTCGGAAGAGGTTGTGGTGTTCGACAATCTGCGCGGCACTATCGCTTTTGTTATTACTGTTGATCCAGCCGATGCCGACGCCTTTGATAAGGCGCACGCGCGCATCGATGCCTTAGAGTCACAGCTAAGCAAGGCTGCACCGTTACCGCCGTTGCCCATTCAGCGCGGCATTAGCGATGCCGACTTTGTAAGCCATTTTGACCAAGCTGGATTCGAAAGCGCGGTTGAGCGAATCAAAGAGTATATTGTTGCGGGCGATGTCATGCAGGTGGTTATTTCTCAGCGCATGTCGGTCGAATTCGGAGGCGATCCACTGAATGTGTATCGCGCGCTGCGCTATTTGAATCCATCGCCATACATGGTTTTCTTCGATCTGGGTGATCATCATGTTGTGAGCGCGTCGCCAGAAATTCTCGCGCGCGTCGAGCAAGGCAAGATTACCGTTCGGCCGCTGGCGGGTACTCGTAAGCGTGGCGCAAACGAAACTGAAGATGTGGCGTTAGAGCTAGACCTGCTGTCTGACGCGAAAGAAATTGCTGAACACCTCATGCTAATAGACCTGAGCCGCAATGATTCGGGCAGAGTGTCGAAAGTGGGTTCGATTACCGTACCCAAGCGAATGTTTGTCGAGCGCTACTCCCATGTGATGCACATTGCCTCGATAGTCGAAAGTGAAATGAGCGAAGACAAGACTGCGCTCGACGTATTAAAGTCGACTCTGCCGGTCGGAACTCTGAGTGGTGCGCCCAAGGTGCGCGCGATGGAAATAATCGACGAAATGGAACCCGAGCGCCGCGGTATTTACGGTGGCGCAATGGGATACCTTGCGTGGAACGGCAACATGGACATGGCGATTGCCATTCGTACCGCGGTGATTAAAGATTCGCGCCTCTATGTGCAGGCAGGCGCGGGTGTCGTAGCCGATTCGGTGCCGCGCCTCGAATGGGAAGAGACGCTTAACAAAGCGCGCGCCATCGTGCGCGCCGTGCAGCTTGCCGATGAACAGCTTGAGTTAGGCTAGCGTGAGGCGCAAAAAATAGTCTCTGACCGCCTAGTCGCGTAGCGTCTTATACGCGGCGAGTGCGCGTTCGCGAGTCTGTTTTAGATCGACAATTGCCGCCGGGTAATCCTTTCCTAATTCAATTCCCGCAAGTTGTAATTCCATTGTTGGCGCCGAGCTTGGGTCATGAAGATGCTTTGCCGACAGTTTGGCAAGTTCAGGCACGAAGCGGCGAATATAGGCGCCGTCGGGATCGAATTTCTGCGACTGCGTTACTGGATTAAAAATACGGAAATAGGGCGCTGCGTCTGCGCCACTGCCGGCAACCCATTGCCAGCTGCACGAATTGCTCGCGAGGTCGGCGTCGACCAAACAGTCCCAAAACCACTTCTCGCCGTGACGCCAATCCTGCATAAGATTTTTAATAAGGAAAGAGGCGACAATCATGCGCACGCGATTGTGCATGTAGCCGGTTGTGTACAGTTCGCGCATGCCCGCATCGACAATAGGGTAACCGGTCATGCCGCGCTGCCACGCCGAACGCAGGTCGGCATCGTCGAGCCAAGGGAAGCGGTCGAAATCAGGCTTCATATTTGCGTCGGTCAGACTCGGGAAGTGATAGAGCAGATAATAAGAAAACTCACGCCACACGAGTTCACGCACGAAATGCTCGGACTGACTCTCGTGCCCGCGCTGACCACTTAGATTCGCTGCAAACGCTGCCTCATTGGGTGAAATTTCGCCGAAGTGTAAATGCGGAGAGAGGCGCGATACGCTCATTTTTGCCGGAAAATCGCGACCTTCGCGGTAGTCTTCGATGCCTGCGTCTAAGAAACTCGAAAGCTGCGCCTGAGCGCCAGCCTCGCCGGGGACCCACTCTGACAGTATGCCTTCGTGCCAGTTTAGGCTCGGTAATAGCGCGAGTGTGTCTATTTTAGTGTTGGGCTGCGCGCAGGCATAAAGCGCAGCGCTGAGTTGTGTAGCGTCTACCGTGGCTGCAGGAACAGGCGCAGGCTGGGTTGCGAGAGCATTGCGATAGTAAGGCGTGAACACCTTGTAAGGCGTGCCATCTTTTTTGAGATTATGCCAAGGCTCCCACAAGAGAGTGCCTGCATGGCTTTCTACTAAAACGCCTGCATCGCTGAGCGTTTGCTTGATTTGTTTGTCGCGCGCGATGCGCCACGGCTCGTACCCGCGATTCCAATGCACGGCCGCGGCGCCATGCTCGGCGGCAAAGGCGGGAATAACCTCGGCTGCATCGCCTTTGAGGACCCATAACTTGCCGTGAAGCGATTCGTTTAGCGCATCGAGTGAGCGATGCAACCAGCAGCGGCTTGCTGCGCCGCGCCGCCACGACCCTGCGCTCTCGTCATCGAGCACATAAACCGGGAGCACCGACCCCGTAGCAAGAGCGGCGATGAGAGCTGGGTTGTCGCGCAGGCGCAGGTCTTGTCGAAACCAAAGAAGGGTTGGCGCTTGTCTAGGCATGGAAGAATCTCGGTTGTTAAGGCATAAGTTTAACTCGCAACGCCGCGCGTGTCCGACTGGATCAATAAAAGCAGGATCACTCGATGCGACGTTGGTGAATAGGACAGCTTCGCCGCAGACTGTTATTATTCGCCCATTAGACAGGCCAGCCAATGCGCAGGTATTTGGTTAGACCGGCGTTTACGAAATTGACTGGCATGCAACAATGAGTTGCTACTCGGTTAGAGGCGGCTACCGATCGACTTGGAAGAGGAAAACACGTGCTCTTAATGATCGACAATTACGATTCGTTCACCTACAACATCGTTCAATACTTGGGCGAGCTCGGTGCCGAGGTTGAAGTGCATCGCAATGACGCGATAAGCCTGCAACAAATAGAAGACCTTGCACCTGCGCAGATTGTGATTTCCCCTGGTCCCTGTACGCCAAACGAGGCGGGGATTTCGATGGAAGCGATTCGTACTTTCGCCGGCCGTATACCCTTACTTGGCATTTGCCTCGGACATCAGAGCATCGGGCAGGTTTACGGAGGTGACATCGTGCGCGCGGGGCGCGTGATGCACGGCAAGATCTCTCCAATCGAACACAGTGGCACAGGCGTATTCACCGGTCTAAACCAACCCTTTAACGCGACCCGTTACCACTCGTTGGTGATCGATAAAAATACGCTGCCAGACTGCTTAGAAGGCACCGCATGGGCGCTAGACGAGGCCGGCGAGCGCGAAGAGATTATGGGAGTCAGGCATAAGGAGCTGTTGGTCGAGGGCGTGCAGTTTCACCCCGAGTCTATTCTTAGTGAGCAGGGTCATCAGCTCCTCAAGAATTTCCTCGACGCATCGAGCTGCGGATAAAAAAGACCGACCCTAGGACAGGAGTGCAACATGGACATTAAGGCAGCTATCGCGCAGCTGATGCAGGCAAAAGACCTCAGCGGCGAGTCGATGATTGAGGTAATGCGAGCGATTATGTCCGGCGTAACAACCGATGCGCAGAACGCCGCTTTTTTGGTTGCTTTGCAAATTAAAGGGGCGAGTGTCGAAGAAGTATTCGGCGGCGCCACTGTCATGCGCGAACTGGCGAAAAAAGTCCCGATCGACGACCGGGAATTTCTCGTCGATACCTGTGGTACAGGCGGCAGTGGGTCTAATAAATTTAATGTCTCGACCGCCTCTGCGATCGTTGCCGCCTGCGCGGGCGCGCGCGTCGCGAAACACGGCAATCGCGGCGCGTCGAGTAAAAGTGGTAGTGCCGATGTCTTGGAGGCGGCTGGGGTTACCCTAGGCCTCTCTGCCGAAGCCGTCGCTCGGTGCATCGATGAGATAGGCGTTGGCTTTATGTTTGCGCCTGCCCACCATAGCGCTATGAAACACGTGATCGCGGCCCGCAAAGAAATTGGCGTACGCACCGTATTTAATGTGCTTGGGCCGCTGACCAACCCTGCAGGCGCGCCTAATCAGGTTATGGGAGTTTATTCGGCCGTGTGGATTCCACTGCTCATCGATGTGCTCCGCAGACTTGGCAGCGAGCATGTGCTTATTGTTGCGGCAGACGATGGGCTTGACGAAATTAGCATCGCCGCCGACACCTGCGTCGGTGAGCTTAAGAATGGCGAGCTGCTTGAATACGTAGTCTCTCCCGAAGAATTCGGCATGAGAAGGCGCGAGTCCGTGGACTCCCTGCGTATAGAATCCCCCGAGGACAGTCTAGCTATGCTTCGCGCAGCACTGGATTATTCGCACGAAGACGCGGGCGATATCGTTGCCCTAAATGCGGGCGCAGCGATTTATGCGGCCGGTATCGAAGGCAGTCTGGTCGAGGGCGTTGCGCGCGCTCAAGCCTTGCTTAAAAGCGGTGAAGCGCTGATCAAACTAGAGGCGCTCGTGTCGTTTACTCAGGCCCAGGCTCATTAACTGATGCGAGAGTAGAGGCGGTATCCCTATAAAACCCTGCGCGCGAGTGACGTTGAGAAGGATTTATTTTGCTAGAGCAAAAGACTCAGACTATTTTAGAGAAGATTGTCGCCACCAAACATCGCGAAATCGAAGCTGACAAACGCGTGTTGAGCTTCGCCGACGTGGAGGCGCTCGCCGCTAAAGCGGATCCCGTCCGCGGTTTTGCCAACGCTATCGTGTCGCGTATCGCGCGCAAAGAGGCGGCGGTAATCGCCGAAATCAAGAAGGCGTCGCCGTCGAAAGGGCTCATTCGCGCCGACTTCGACCCTGCAAGCCACGCGGCGGATTACGCAGCCAACGGCGCGGCTTGTCTGTCGGTGCTGACCGATCGCGACTACTTTCAAGGCCATGACGATTACCTCGTTGCCGCCCGCAGCGCCTGCACGATTCCGGTCATTCGCAAAGATTTTATTGTTGACCGCTATCAGGTTGCCGCGGCGCGCGCTATGGGTGCCGACTGTGTGTTGCTCATCGTCGCTGCGCTGGACGCATCGACGCTGACTGACTTGGCAAGCTATGCCGAGTCGCTTGGCCTCGATGTGCTGGTTGAGGTGCATAATGGTGCAGAGCTCGATCTTGCGCTTACACTCAGTACGCCACTGGTAGGCATTAATAACCGTAATCTACATACATTTAAGACGAGCCTCGAGACGAGCTACACGCTTGCGAGCCGAGTGCCAGCCGACAAAGTGGTGATAACGGAGAGTGGCATCCATAGCGCTGCCGACGTGCAGTCGATGCTAGAAAAAGGCATATACGGGTTTTTAGTTGGCGAGTCGTTTATGCGCGCCGATTCCCCAGGCACGAAACTGCGCGAGATGATGTTCGAATAGGTCCGTTAACGAGTGCCGAACACAACAATGGTTTTGCCTGAGACCGATACCAGTTCCTGCTCCTCTAAATTTTTTAATACGCGGCCAGCCATCTCGCGTGAGCAGTTAACGATGCGGCCGATCTCCTGCCGTGTAATGCGAATTTGCATGCCGAGCGGATGCGTCATTGCGTCGGGTTCTTTTGCAAGGTCGATAAGCGTGCGGGCGACACGGCCGGTTACGTCGAAGAAACTCAGATCGCCGACTTTGCGTGTGGTGTTGCGAAGACGAGTGGCCATCTGGCGGCCGATTGTAAAAACAATTTCGGGGTGACCGTGTACATAGGCGTTGAAGTTAGCATAACTAATCTCGGCGATTTCGCTCTGATTACGTGTTCGACACCAAGCGCTGCGACCTTCGGTCTGTTCGAATAAACCCATTTCGCCTAAAAAATCGCCGGGGTTTAAATACGCAACGATAACCTCTTTACCGTCATTGTCTTCGAGGACTACCGAGACAGACCCGCTAATTATGTAATACAGAGTGTCGCAGCTATCGCCTTCATAAATTATTGTCGCGCGATTAGGGTAGCGGCGGCGATGGCAATGAGTGAGAAAATTGTCTACGTCACTTATGTGGGGAGTAATCGGTTGGAGTGCCATGCAGGGTCCTTGCTTGCTAATAAAATAGCTACTTTCGATGACGTGGTACAGGTATAACACGGGGAAAATACACATGGGAATACATAGATGGCAGCAAGTAAGAAGTAACTCATAGGTATTTTGTGGTAATTGGAATGATTAGGCCAAATGGCCGCTAGAACGAGGCCTGGGTCTCATTATGAACAGGAATGTGAAGATGGAAGCAAGGGTAAAATGGGTCGAGAATGTGATGTTTGTTGCAGAGTCGGGAAGTGGTCACGCCATTGTTTTAGACGGCGCACCTGAGGGTGGCGGTCGCAATATGGGCATGCGCCCGCTCGAACTGATGGCGCTGAGCGTAGGCAGTTGCTCGAGCTACGACGTGGTGACTATTCTAAAAAAAGCGCGCCAAGAGATCACTGGCTGCGAGGCTATCGTGAGCGCTAAACGCGTCGACGCGGTACCCGCCGTGTTCGAGTCGATACACCTGCATTTCAAGGTGGCGGGAAAAGCGCTAAGTGAAAAACAGGTTGAGCGAGCGGTTGAGTTAAGCGCCGACAAATATTGTTCGGCGTCTATTATGCTCATGGGTGCTGGCGTTAAGGTCACTCACGACTTTGAGATAATCGCGGCCTAGAGGCGGTAAGTCGTCTTTTTCATCACCTGCGAGACGGCGGCCATAGCCCACTTCGCCGGAGCAGGTAACGGCATTCCGCCGGCGTCGAGCGCGGCCTTGCCGTGTTGCTCTTCGTCGATGATCATCTGCTCTAGGATGGCACGGCTGCGTGTGTCGCCAGCAGGCAGCTGCGCTAGATGCTCGCGTAGGTGTTCGCAGACCTGCTGTTCGGTTTCGGCGACAAAGCCAAGACTCCAGCGATCGCCGGCGAGTCCAGCAGCTGCACCAATACCGTAGGACAATCCATACCACAGCGGGTTAAATAGGCTTGTGCGACTGTCGAGCTGCGCCAGACGCTGCTCACACCAGCTCAGGTGGTCGATCTCCTCAGCTGCCGCTTCTTCCATCGACTCACGTACGTCGGGCAGCTTGGCTGTGGCGGCTTGGCCTTGATAGAGCGCCTGTGCGCAGACCTCACCGGTGTGATTGATGCGCATGAGCCCTGCGGCATGTTTACGCGCCGCATCGCTCATCTCATTCTCGGCGGTGGTCGCGGCGGGCGATTGTCGCCGGCCCTGACTCGCGCCGGGAGTGACAGTGCGCAGCGCCTGGTCGAAGCCGATTAGCGCGCGGTCGAGGAAACTGTGGTGTACGCTTTTGCTCATCTGGTTTCTAGCCCCCTTTGTCGATTGGCCGTGGTTGTCTTTTTTGCCACTGGCGTGTCTAGTCGTTAGTACGACTGCGCAGCTGTTACTGGTTTTAAAGCAGGCCCTGTTGCTCACGGGCGATTGCCCGATGGCCGATGTCGCTGCGCGAGTAGACGTCTTTCCAAGTGATGTCGTGAGCCAAGCTGTAGGCGCGTTCTTGTGCCTGAGCAACCGATGCGCCAAGCGCGACAGCGCAGAGTACGCGTCCGCCGTTGGTGACTACATTATCGCCATTGAGTTTGGTGCCGGCATGAAAAACTTTCGCGCTGGCGTCTTCCTGCAAGTCATCTAAGCCGCTTATTGTCTCGCCGCTTTCATAGGATTCGGGGTAACCGCCGGCTGCCAGCACAATGCCGACGGCGGGGCGCGGATCCCATTGTGCTATTTGCGTATCTAGCGTGCCATTTATCGCCGCGAGGCAATGTTCGACGAGGTCTGACTGCAAGCGCATCATCACCGGCTGCGCTTCGGGGTCGCCGAAGCGGCAGTTAAATTCAACCACGTCGATGCTGCCGGTTGGCGAGATCATGAGGCCCGCGTACAGAAAGCCCGTGTAAGTATTGCCGTCGGCTGCCATGCCGGCGACGGTAGGACGAATGATCTCATCCATCGCGCGCTCCCACAGCGCATCGGTTACAACAGGGGCAGGGGAGTAAGCACCCATGCCGCCGGTGTTAGGGCCTTTGTCGCCGTCGTCCCGCGCTTTGTGATCCTGTGACGTCGCCATAGGCAGAATATTCGTGCCGTCGACCATGGCAATAAAACTCGCCTCTTCGCCGGCGAGAAAGCCTTCGATAACGACGCGATGACCCGCGTCACCAAATTTATTGCCAGCGAGCATCGCGTCAACGGCAGACTCCGCTTCGGCCTCGGTCATTGCGACAACGACGCCTTTGCCGGCAGCGAGGCCGTCGGCTTTGATGACGATCGGGGCGCCTTGCGCACGAATGTAAGCTTTCGCTGCGTCGACTTCGGTAAAGGTTTGATAGCTTGCGGTCGGGATTGCGTGGCGTTTCAAAAAGTCTTTGGTAAACGATTTCGACCCTTCGAGTTGCGCTGCTGCTTTGCTAGGTCCGAAGCAGGCTAGATTGCGGCTGCGGAAATAGTCGACGACGCCTGCAACAAGCGGCGCTTCGGGGCCGACTAGAGTGAGGCCCACATTGTTCGCTTCGGCGAAGTCGGCGAGGGCTGTGAAGTCCATCGTATCGATTGCGACATTGCTTAGCGCAGGCTCACGTGCCGTCCCTGCATTGCCGGGAGCGACAAACACTTGATCGACAGAGGCTGACTGAGCCGCCTTCCAGGCGAGAGAGTGTTCTCGACCACCACTGCCTATAACTAAGATATTCATTATAGTTTCCTTGTGCAGTCTAGTGGCGGAAGTGGCGAATGCCGGTGAAGACCATGGCGATATTCGCCTCGTCTGCCGCAGCAATAACCTCGTCGTCGCGCATCGAGCCACCTGGCTGGATTACCGCGGTAATGCCTGCAGCAGCAGCGGCGTCGATGCCGTCGCGGAACGGGAAGAACGCATCCGACGCCATAACCGAGCCTTCGACTACTAGACTTTCGTCGGCTGCTTTTATGCCCGCGATGCGCGCACTGTATACGCGGCTCATCTGGCCTGCGCCGATGCCAATTGTCTGCAGGTTTCTGCAATAAACAATCGCGTTCGATTTTACGTATTGGGCGACCGACCAAGCGAACAGCAGATCGCGAACCTCGTCGGCGCTCGGCGCACGCGCGCTAACCTGTTTGAGGTCGGCGGCGCTAATTGTCGCGATGTCGCGGTCTTGCACGAGCAAGCCCCCGTTGACGCGCTTATAATCTAGGCCTGCCACGCGTGCTGCCGGCCACTGGCCGCACGTGAGAACGCGCACGTTCTGCTTGCTTGCCGTGATAACCAGCGCTTCGGCTGAGACCGATGGCGCGATAATCACTTCGGTAAATTGCTGGTCGACGATGCGCTGGGCGGTTGCCGCGTCGAGTTCGCGATTAAACGCGATGATGCCGCCGAATGCCGACGTCGGGTCGGTTTGGAACGCGCGCTCGTAGGCGGCGAGTGCCGACTCGGCGACTGCGACACCGCAGGGATTGGCGTGTTTAACGATCACGCAGGCAGGCTCGGCAAACTCTTTGACACACTCGAGCGCGGCATCGGTGTCGGCAATATTGTTATAAGACAACGCCTTGCCCTGAAGCTGCTTGGCAGTGCTAATGCTCGCCTCGGCGGGTTCGCGTTCAACATAGAACGCCGCTGCCTGATGTGGGTTCTCACCGTAGCGCATGTCCTGTGCCTTAAGGAACTGGCTATTAAATGTGCGGGGTAACGCAGACGCCTCGCTCTCTGAGTCGGCAGCGGGCAGTTTAGTGCCCAGGTAATTGGCGATCGCGCCGTCGTAGGCAGCAGTGTGCTCGAAGGTTTTAACCGCAAAGTCGAAACGACTCGCCTGATCGAGGCTACAGTCGTTAGCCTTAAGCTGAATGATGAGGCCGTCGTAATCGGCTGGGTTTACCACTACAGTCACGAAGCGATTATTTTTGGCCGCTGCGCGCAGCATAGTCGGGCCGCCAATATCGATGTTCTCGATTGCCGTTGGCAGGTCGCAGTCTGGATTCGCGACGGTTGCCTCGAAGGGATAGAGATTAACCACCACTAAATCGATTGGTGGAATATTGTGTTCGTCCATAACCGCTTGGTCTTGGTCGCGGCGCGCAAGGATACCGCCGTGCACTTTGGGGTGCAGCGTCTTCACGCGGCCATCCATCATTTCGGGGAAGCCGGTGTATTCAGAGATCTCGATGGCCGGAATGCCCGCTTCTTGAAGGAGGCGATAGGTGCCGCCAGTAGAAAGCAATTCGATGCCGAGGTCGGCGAGGGCTTGAGCGAATGGCACGAGGCCGGCTTTGTCGGAGACGCTGAGCAAGGCTCGGCGGATGGCGACAGATGCGTCTGAGGTCATAGCTTGGCTTCTTTTTAGTAGCGGACGGGTCGGTTAGTTGTTGCGATGATTAAAATACGGTAAAGAGCACGGTAAAAAGCATGGCAAACGGGGTCGATTTACAGGAGCCCATACTGTTTTAACTTGGTGCGCAGAGTACCACGATTGAGTCCGAGCACGATAGCAGCCTTGCTCTGGTTGCCCCGTGTTTGGTGCATCACAGCGGCGAAAAGCGGTGCTTCGACTTCGGCTAGAACGAGGTCGTAAAGATCTTTCGCCTGCTCGCCTTCTAATAGCGCAAAGTAGTTCTCTACCGAGCTCAACACCTGCTCACGTAACGTTGAGACGCCAGCCGGACGGAGAGTCTCAAGGTTGAGTGAGGCGCGTAACGTTTCAGCTTCTTGCAGGCGCGCAGGCGCGAACGCGGGTAGGTCAATGCCCCCCGAGTCCTCGTCGGCACCGAAAATCTCATCGAGCATTGACTCGTCCGAGTCGGTGAGGTTGCTCATGCGGCGATGCCTCGGGCGGACATGCCGACAGTGGGCAAGATTCCTTCGAAGTAAGCGTCTACCAAGTCTAGTTGTTCCTGCGCCTCGGCAGCTGCGTTAAATGCCTGCATAAACTCGCGCGAGCCCTCAAGTCCCTCGACATAGCCATTGACATGTTTGCGGGCATAGAGCGCGCCGCGGTGTTCGCCGTAAAAGAGGTGAAGCTTGCGCAGATGACTGATCGCAACCTCATAGCGCGCCTGCGCCGAGGGGTCTGGAAGGTAGGTGCCGTCTTCGAGAAATTGCTCTATTTGGCGAAATATCCAGGGGCTGCCCTGAGCGCCTCGCCCGATCATCAGCGCGTCGGCGCCGGTGTGATGGAGCACTTGCTGTGCTCGCTCGGGTGAATCGATGTCGCCATTGGCGACGATGGGGATGCCCACTGCCTGTTTGATAGCGGCGATTGTGTCGTATTCTACCGCGCCTTTAAAGCGGCACTCTCGGGTGCGGCCATGAACGGTGAGTAGCTGGATGCCGCAGTCTTCGGCGATTTTTGCAACTTCGACACCGTTGCGAGACTCGGGGCACCAGCCGGTACGGATTTTAAGAGTAACCGGAATATCCACCGCGCCGACGATTGCGCGGAGTATCCGTTCGACCAGATCAGTGTCGCGCAGCAGTGCTGAGCCTGCTGCTTTTTTCATCACTTTTTTAGCCGGACAGCCCATGTTTATGTCTATTGCATCGGCGCCGAGTTCGGCGTTATGGCGCGCGGACTGCGCCATGATGCCCGGGTCTGAGCCCGCGATCTGAATGACCTGTGGGCTGCTTACATTAGCCTTGACCTGACGCAGCCGCAGCCGCTCCTTCTCCCACAGCTCTTTGCTCGAGGGAAGCATTTCGGCAACGGTGATTCCGGCGCCTTGCTGACTGCAGATTTCGCGGAAGGGTGCGTCGCACACGCCGACCATCGGGGCGAGGAAGAGATTATTGCGCAGTGTATAAGGGCCTATCCTGTGCACGGTCGTGGTCTCGCTGGTCGTAATTGAAATTTAATTGAGCCGAAGACCAGACTAACTGAAGTCTGAAAACACGGGTGTTGGAATCGGGCTCGGGCGAAGGCCAATGATAGCGGTGACTTGGACGCAGCGGAAGGCTTTTGCTGAGTCAATACGCGCGTCATCTCTACTATAGCGCCCTAAATGCAACGGTGTAATTCACGGCGTCGGCGCCGGGGTCTATTAATTCGAGTCTAATGGTGACGCGCTCACCTGCACTGAGCGCTTTGATTGGATCGGTAGACGCGGGAAAATAGTCCACGGGCGCAAATTCTCGCAGGGCGACGCTACGCTGAGCTGCCGTATCGAAACTGAGTATAAGCACCGGCGCAGTCTGCGCGAGAGGCGCTGAGTTAGTGAGCACAAAACTGACGACTAAGCTGTTACTACCCACCGGACCTGAGACGACAGTAAGCGCCTCTCCGCGAAAGGCTGAAATGTCGGAGAACGGGGGAATCGAGCAGTTGAATAGCGCGCAGCCGCTCGCGAATAGGGGGTAGAGCGCCGGCGAATGCTGATAAAGGTTACGGTTAGCCCAGAGGTATTGCGCAGCGAGTGCTGCGACCAGTAACAATAGTGTGAACACCGATGTCGCGGTTTTTGCGGCATGGCGCCAAGTCCCATCTGCTTTGGCTGCGATTTCAATGGGGCTTGAGTCTAAGTGCGGTAACTGGGCGGAATTGATCGGCTCTAACCCCTCGCCGCTAAGCAGCGAATAGTCGGTATTCAACGCCCGCATTCGCACAGCTTCGGTCGATCCTTCGGCGTTTGCTCGGTCGCCTTCGCGTTGGCCAGGGTCTAAATCTGAACCTAAATTTACAGCGTTGGCTGCAGTAAACAAACGAAAACACGCACCGCAGCGAACCGCAGGACCGGTTGCGCCGATCAGGCGCGCGCTGACTTTAATCTGTGCTTGGCAAAACGGGCAGCACGTTGTGGCAGTCTTCATAAGGGTTGGTTTTGATTCTAAATGATGAACTAGCGTTTAATCCCGCTGAGGCGAATCCAGTCTTCCCGCTGCACTGCCGCGCTCATCTCAAACCATTCGCTGTAAACCTCAGTAATCGCGTCGGCCTGTTCGGCGAGAAGGCCCGACAAGACAATGCTGCCTTTAGGTTTCACTAGCGATGCAAATTTTGACGCGAGGCTGAGCAGTGGTGCGGCAAGAATATTGGCGAGTAAAATGTCGACGCTTTCGGGCGTGCTCATTGAATCGTACTCTTCGGGTAGGAAAGTTCCTACACGCCCTGGCAGTAGACCGTTGCGTTCGCAATTGTCGTTCGTAGCCAGGACAGCCTGAGGGTCGTTGTCGACGCCTTGCACGCTCTGGGCGCCAAGCAGTGCAGCGGCAATAGCCAGAATGCCCGAGCCGCAGCCGTAATCCACGGTATCCTTACCCTGAAGGTCTTGAGTGGCGAGCCACTGAAGGCATAGCGCCGTGGTAGCGTGGCTGCCACTGCCAAACGCGAGTCCGGGGTCGAGCATGATATTGGTGGCGCTGGGGTCGGGCGGCTCTTGCCAGCTTGGGCAGATCCAGAGTTTTTCGCCAAATTGCATTGCCGAAAAATTGTCCATCCAGCTGCGTTCCCACGCCTGATCTTCGATTTTTTCTACCTCGAGGCTAGCTCTGTTGACGATAGACGGGTTGCCACCAAGCCAGTTGAGTAGCTCGCCTAGCTCGGCGTCTTCTTCGAAGAGTGCGCATAAGACAAGGCTATCCCAGAGCGGGGTGCTGTCGAGCTCTTCTTGAAAGACCGGCTGGTCTTCTGCGTCGAGATAGGTGATCGATACGGCGCCTGCGGCAAGCAACTGTGGCTCGATAAAATCGACGTGCTCGGGGATTATTTGGATCTTCAGTTGTTGCCAGTTCATGCGGGACTCATTGTCGTTTAGAGCTTAAGCTTTTTCTCGAGGTAGTGGATATTCACACCGCCTCTTTTAAACGCAGCGTCGCGAGCGAGATCTTTATGCAATGCAATATTGCTGCTAATGCCATCGATAAGCATCTCGTCAAGCGCGATCTCCATGCGCTTCAGTGCCTCTTCTCGCGTGTCGCCCGAGCAGATTAGCTTGGCAATGAGCGAGTCGTAGAAAGGAGGCACAGTGTAGCCGCTGTAGAGATGCGAATCGACCCGAACACCGTTGCCGCCCGGAGCATGAAACATGTTCACCTTGCCCGGGCTAGGCAGGAAGGTTGAGGGGTCTTCTGCGTTGATGCGACATTCGAACGAATGCCCTTTAATCACAATGTCCGACTGCTTGTAGCTAAGCGGACTGCCGCCCGCAATTAACAGCTGTTCACGCACGATGTCCACTCCGCTGACCTGCTCTGTCACTGGGTGCTCTACCTGCACGCGCGTGTTCATCTCGATAAAGTAAAAGCGTTTGTCTTGGTAAAGAAATTCGAGCGTGCCGGCGCCACGGTATTTCATTTGCTCGCAGGCACGGATGCAGGTTGCCGCCACTTCTTCTCTTATAGCTTCGGGGATTCCTGGAGCTGGCGCCTCTTCGATTACCTTTTGGTGTCGGCGTTGCAAAGAACAGTCGCGGTCGCCGAGGTGAATGGCGTTTCCCCGACCATCGCCCAGCACTTGGATTTCAACGTGACGAGGGTTTTCGAGATATTTCTCGAGATAGCAGACACCGCTCCCGAAGAATGACTGTGCCTCGGTTTGCGTGACATGAATGCTGCTAAGAAGGTCTGCTTCTTCGTGGACAACGCGCATGCCACGTCCACCGCCGCCAGCAGCCGCCTTTATAATGACGGGGAAGCCGATTTCGCGAGCGATGCGAAGCGTGCGCGAATCGTCATTGTCTAGAGGCCCGTTAGAGCCGGGCACTGTGGGTACGCCTGCCTCAATCATCACCTTAATAGCAGAGACCTTATCGCCCATCATGCGAATGGTTTCTGCGGTAGGCCCGATAAAAGTAAAGCCGCTGTTCTCAACCTGTTCGGCGAAATCGGCATTTTCGGAGAGGAAGCCGTAACCTGGGTGGACCGCGTCGGCCTCTGTCACTTCCATCGCCGAAATAATCGCCGGAATATTGAGGTAGCTTTCTGTGGGGCTTGGCGGCCCTATACAAACAGATTCATCTGCTAGGTGCACGTGCATGAGATCTTTGTCGGCGGTTGAGTGCACGGCGACAGTTTTGATGCCGAGTTGTTTGCAGGCGCGCAGGACGCGAAGCGCAATCTCTCCGCGGTTCGCAATTAGTACTTTTTTAAGCATTGCACAAATCCCTAAATGATTAGCCCTTTCCCAGCCTGCGCTGGGCTGCGGTGCTAAGCGATAATGATGAGGGGTTGGTCGAACTCAACTGGCTCGCCGTCTTTGACGAGGATCGCTTCAACGACGCCTGAATGATCTGCCTCGATCTGATTCATCATCTTCATCGCTTCAACGATGCAGATAACATCGCCCGCTTTGACATGCTTGCCCACTTCGACGAAGGCAGGCGAGGTAGGTGATGGGGAGCCATAGAATGTACCAACCATCGGCGACTTCACAGCGTTGGCAGAAGCGGCTGGAGTAGCAGAAGGTGCGACAGCGGCAGGGGCTGCAATGGGCGCCGGTGCGACTTGTTGTGGTGACTGATACGTCACCGCTTGTTGCTGAACAGAGCTTGAGCCGCGGCTAATGCGAACCGATTCTTCGCCTTCTTTGATCTCGATCTCTGCGATGTCGGATGCTTCGAGTAGCTCGATCAGTTTTTTAACCTTTCTGATATCCATGGTGTTTGTCGCCTCTTTGCTTGAGAGTGCCTCGCTCGGGGCACTGCGCGGGTGTTAGAAAAGATTGTGGTTTAAAGTGTTTTGGGCGGATCGCCAGCCCGTGGCTGCTCCTCGCTATTTCAGGCGGGCTAAGGCGGCATCGAGCGCAAGCTGATAGCCTTTAGCACCCAGCCCGATTACGCAGCCATCGGCGATATCGGAGAAAAAGGAGTGCTGTCGGAACTCTTCGCGGCGGTACAGGTTCGATAGGTGCACCTCGATAAAAGGGATTTCTGAGGCAAGCATGGCGTCGCGTAGGGCGACGCTTGTGTGTGTATACCCGCCGAAGTTAACGAGCATATAGTCGATTTTCGCCGATCTTGCTAAGTGAATCCGGTCGATTAGCGCACCTTCGCTATTACTTTGAAAGTTGTCGAAGGTATGGCCGGCCTCGATACAGGCGGTGCCAAGACGGATATTGATGTCGTCGAGGGTGTCGGAGCCGTATATATCAGGCTCTCTGCTGCCTAGAAGGTTGAGGTTGGGTCCGTTTAAGACGAGTATCGATGCCATAGTTTTGCCACATTCATCGCAATTTGCGCGAAATTCCCGATAGATTGCCAATTTTCAACGCATTTTCGCAGAATTTATTCCGAATATCACTAATATTAGTGATAAGGAGCTCGAATTGACTCAATCGATCAGGTCTTGGAGCGGAATGTCGACTGTTTGGGGTGGATAGCAGAAGCCCCAAGCGGCGCAGCCTTGATAGCGAATGCTCAACAAAGCGGTAGCCGGCAGGTCTTGTGCAGGGGAAAGATCGATTTGGGTGGTAACTGCGCCGAAATAGGCTTCAATTGCCCCAAAAAACTCGTCTTCCATCGCAAGACCGTCGGGCAGGATAAAAGCCAAGTCGATCCCGTTCGCGGTGAAGGCAAACCGGTGTCGGTAGAGATAGTGTTCAGGCGCCGGCGTCCACGTAATAGCGAGTTGGCCTTTTTCTACAGAGCCGACATGAAAAGGGAACGCGAGTTCAGAGGGTAGGACCTGCGGTGTGTTGCTTAGGTCAAGGGCGGATGTTTTGCGGTCGCCAAACTGCGCGCTGGCGAGAGTCGCACTCAACGCTAGCGCGGCCGCCAATAGAGTACAGAGCGCCTGCTTTAAATACTGATTCGAGGCGCTTTGTGTGCAGCGGCCTCGGCTTATTTGGGTGTTCAACGTGGAGCGCATGACTGTCTCCCCTCATGACTTAACTGGTGAACTTGTCGAACACCAGGCAAGCATTGGTGCCGCCAAAGCCAAAACTGTTGGACATGACACGATTGAGCTTAATGTCGTTAATACGCTCAACGGCGATTGGCAGCCCTTCAGCCTCGGGGTCGAGCGTGTCGACGTTTGCCGAAGCTGCGATAAAGTCGTTTTCCATCATCAGTAGGCTATAGATAGCCTCCTGTGCCCCAGCGGCGCCGAGGGAATGGCCACTGAGCGATTTGGTTGAATTGAGTGTTGGCACCGCGTCACCGAAGACATTTTTAATCGCACGCAACTCCGATACGTCGCCGGCTGGTGTGCTCGTACCGTGAGTATTGATGTAATCGACTGACCCTTCGAGGCCGTGCATGGCCATTTGCATGGCGCGCGCGCCGCCCTCACCCGATGGCGAGACCATGTCATAGCCGTCTGAGGTCGAGCCATAGCCTGTGAGCTCTGCGTAGATTTTGACCCCACGAGCCTTTGCATGCTCGAGCTCTTCAATCACCAAGACAGCACCGCCGCCGGCAATGACGAAGCCGTCGCGGGCCGCGTCGAAGGCGCGTGACGCTTTTTCGGGGGTTTCATTGTAGTTGGTAGAAAGCGCGCCCATCGCATCAAACATATGCGACATGGTCCAGTGTTCGGCTTCGCCACCGCCAGCAAACACGACGTCTTGCTTGCCTAGCTGAATTAGCTCGGCTGCATGGCCGATGCAGTGGGCGCTTGTCGCGCACGCCGACGAGATCGTGTAATTCACCCCTTTAATCTTAAACGGCGTAGCAAGACAGGCCGACACCGTGCTGCTCATTGTACGCGTGATGCGGTAAGGGCCGACGCGGCGCAAGCCTTTCTCACGCATGATGTCGGTTGACTCTAGTTGCTGTTCCGATGAGCCGCCACCGGAGCCGACTACGAGTCCGGTGCGAAAGTGGGAGACTTGTTCTTCGCTCAGGCACGAGTCTTCGACTGCTTCTTTCATCGACAGATAGGCATAGGCAGCGGCATCGCCCATGAAACGATAGAGTTTTCGATCGATATGCTCTTCGGTGTTGATATCGACGCTGCCGCTGATATGGCTGCGCATACCGATATCGACATAACTCTGATTGTGCTTAATGCCGCTGCGGCCTTGCTGAAGTGAGTCGAGAACCGCCTCTTTGTTATTGCCTAGGCAAGAAACGATACCGATACCAGTTACCACAACGCGACGCATATATTCACCAATCTCTCTAAAGGTGGAAATTCAGCCGTTGGCGGAACCCACTCGTTTCGATAATTTATTATTTCTGTTTCGCTAGCTGCCCCTCTTAAACGAGGCAGTTAGACGGGGTAGTATAGCTATCTAGAACGTAGCGCCGGGCTGGAATAAGCCAACCTTTAGGCTTTTTGTCGAGTAGATTTCGCGCCCATCGACGGCGACTGTGCCATTGGCAATGCCCATGGTCAGCCTGCGATCGATCGTGCGTGTGATATCAAGCTCGTAAGTCACGAGCTTCGAGGTGGGCAAAACTTCGCCGCTGAATTTAACCTCGCCCACGCCAAGCGCCCTGCCTTTGCCTTCGCGGCCGCTCCAGCAGAGCCAGAATCCGACAAGCTGCCAAAGGGCGTCGAGGCCGAGGCAGCCTGGCATGACGGGGTCGCCAGGAAAGTGGCAGTCGAAGAACCAAAGGTCGGGGCGGATGTCCAATTCGGCAATAATTTTACCGCGGCCGAATTCGCCTCCGTCTTCGTTGATCACAGTGATGCGATCCAGCATAAGCATGTTATCGACAGGCAAAACGCCTTTGCCTGGGCCAAAGAGGCGGCCGTAGCCACATTCGACAAGCTCTTCGAGTGAGTAGGCGTTCTTAGGTTCGAACACGAATGGGGCATTGGACATGATTTCGGTGCTTTCCTTCTGACGCCCTTGGGGGCTTAATCTTCACGTATGATGTTATCGTGACAGGTCTAATTAATCGACTGAAATTCGTGAGTTTTGAAAACGCGTTGGTTTTGGCCCCTCACTGGGTTAAGCGCGCATATTTTGCGGCTATTTATCGTCGCAATGTCTTTGCCATACCGCTGTTTATCGGTGAATCGATTTATTTGCTAGAATATGGGCTCAGAAGAAAGCGGCGCTTCGCAAGCCGCAACAAGGCAGACAAATCCGTGCTTGAAAATAAATCTTCGTTTGGTTCTTCCGCCGCGGTGTCTGCGCAGTTAATCCCTGTAGTGATTTCCGGCGGTGTGGGTTCGCGTCTGTGGCCAGTCTCGAGAGCACTGCTGCCAAAACAGTATATTGAGATACCTGGCATACACGGCTCGCTCTTTCAAAACACGCTCGAGCGCCTCAAAGGCCTCGAAGAGGTAGGCAAGCCGATAGTTGTGTGCAGCGAAGATCATCGGTTTGTCGTCGCCGAGCAGCTGCGTCAGATCGAAGTCGAGGCACGCTTGCTGCTCGAACCTTACGGGCGCAACACGGCGCCAGCTATTGCGCTGGCGGCGATGGAGGCAATGGCATTGGGCGAAGACCCTCTGTTGCTCGTCCTTCCTGCAGATCATCTCATTGAAGACACACAGTCTCTCCTTGCCGCGATCGAGACTGCGCGGAGCCTTGCCTCGGCTTCTCACCTTGTGACCTTTGGTATTCCGCCTCGCGGTCCGGAAACCGGCTATGGCTATCTCAAACAAGGCGAGGAAATAGCGGGTGGGGGTGTCGATGTTGCGCGGTTTATCGAAAAGCCAGATCTTGCTACGGCGCAGCGCTATATCGACGAAGGCGGTTACCTTTGGAACAGTGGCATGTTCTTATTTCGTGCGTCTGTATTTTTAAATCATCTTAAAATTCATGCCTCAGACATTCACGCGGCCTGCATGGCTACTCACTCAGCGCTCGAGCGAGACTCGGATTTCGCCCGTATTCCCGACGCAGAGTTTCACCGCTGTCGCTCCGATTCAATCGACTATGCGGTGATGGAAAAAGCGGGTGGTGTTGTAGCTGTACCCTTAAGCGCCGGTTGGAACGACTTAGGTGCGTGGGACGCGCTGTGGTCGGTTCAAGCCAAGGACAGCGATGAGAATGTGATGAGCGGGGATGTATTAATCGAAGAGGTTTATGGAAGCTATATTCAGAGCGAATCCAGACTCGTGGCTGCGGTTGGCATGCGGGATACGATAATCATCGAGACTCCCGATGCGGTTCTGGTGGCAAACCGAGAAGATGCCCAAGGCGTCAAGAAAATTGTCGATCAACTGGAGGCTCTCGGGCGCAGTGAGCGCCTTGCGCATCGCCGCGAGAGGCGCCCTTGGGGCAGTTTCGAATCCCTTGCAAGCGGGATCGGTTTTCAGGTGAAGCGAATCCTCGTTAATCCACGTTCATCGCTTTCACTGCAGTCGCATCAGCAGCGAGCAGAACACTGGGTCATACTCAGCGGCGTCGGTCGGGTTGAATGCGACGATAATGTGATCGACCTGCAGCCGAATGAGTCGACGTTTATTCCAAAGGGCAGTAAACACCGACTCAGTAATCTGGGAGACACCCCTATCGAGCTAATCGAGGTGCAGGTCGGCGACTACTTAGGCGAAGATGACATTGAGCGTTTCGAAGATAATTATGGGCGGTTGCCACGCTAGCGACAGTAAGGCAGGCGAAGCGCAAAAACTACTATGAGCCGCAAAGGCTTTCATTGGAACGAGGAGTTAACAGTGGGGCTCATTAATAAATGTTTGTTTCCTGCGGCGGGTTACGGCACACGATTTTTGCCAGCGACCAAGGCGATGCCAAAAGAGATGCTGCCACTAGTGACCAAGCCTCTTATTCAGTACGGAGTAGAGGAGGCGCTAGCCGCTGGCATCACAGGCATGGCGATTGTGACGGGGCGAGGTAAGCGCGCGATCGAAGATCATTTCGACATCAGTTTTGAGTTAGAACATCAGATATCAGGTTCCGACAAAGAAAGTTTGCTCGACGGGACGCGTGAACTGATCAACCGCTGCACCTTCTCCTACACCCGCCAAAACGAGATGCTCGGTTTGGGTCATGCGATTCTTGTCGGTGAAACATTGATCAGCAATGAGCCTTTTGCCGTGCTGTTAGCCGATGACTACTGTCTGACAGAAGGCGACTCGGTGCTCGCCCAGATGACTGCTCTCTACGCACAACATCGCTGCTGCATCGTTGCTATTGAGGAAGTGCCGCTTGATCAGGTGTCTCGTTACGGTGTGATCGCAGGCGTAGAGGAAAAACCAGGATTGTATCGAGTGACCGACATGGAAGAGAAGCCCGAGCCGGCGGCGGCGCCGAGCAATCTTGCCATCATCGGCCGCTACCTTTTAACACCAGATATATTTGAGGTGCTGCGCAGTACAGCGCCTGGCCGAAATGGCGAAGTTCAGCTGACCGATGCGCTGCAAACTCTCGCAGCGCGAGGCGAAGTGCTGGCCTGCCGCTTCGACGGCAAACGCTTCGACTGCGGCAGTGTCGATGGTTATATCGAGGCGACGAATGCGCTGTATCAGCGCTCAAAAAATCAATAGCTTTGGCCTGCTAATCAAACGAGCGCCGAGAACTCATCAGGCTGCGAACAATCAGCGCGCAACCACAAACAAGAGCGACGAATAAATGACTCAACAACTGGATTGCTTCAAGGCGTATGACATACGTGGACGCGTGCCCGAACAGTTAAATGCTGACGTTGCCTACCGTATTGGCCGCGCGTTCGCCGCGCACCTGCAGCCTTCTCGTGTCGTTGTTGGTTTCGATATTCGACTTACAAGCCAAGAGCTATGTGCGGCGCTGAGTCGCGGGCTTACCGAGGGCGGTGCCGATGTCACCAATATCGGTCAATGCGGCACCGAAGAAATTTATTTTGCGACGAGTCACTTAGGTTACGACGGCGGCATTATGGTGACCGCAAGCCATAACCCCGCCGAATACAATGGGATGAAATTCGTGCGCGAAGGCTCGCTTCCCGTCAGCGCTAACACTGGCCTACTCGCGATAAAACGCCTTGCCGAGTTAAACGAATTTACTGCACCGGCGACTCGAGGCTCCATCGATTTTGCCGATCTGCGCGGCGCCTATCTTGCAAAACTGCTGAGTTTTGTCGACGTCGAAAAACTACAGCCATTAAAAATTGTGTGCAATGCAGGCAACGGAGGCGCAGGAGCAACGGTGGATTTGCTCGAATCGCTGCTGCCTTTCGAATTGATTCGCGCTCATCATGAACCGGATGGAAATTTCCCCAACGGTGTGCCCAACCCGATGCTCGAAGAGAATCGTGCGCCAACGACCGCTGCGATTCTCGAGCACAAAGCCGACCTTGGTATCGCTTGGGATGGCGACTTCGACCGCTGCTTTTTCTTTGACGAGAACGGTCGCTTTATCGAAGGCTACTATTTAGTTGGACTGCTGGCACAGGTCTTTCTAGAGGCCGAACCCGGCGCGAAAATCGTGCACGACCCAAGGCTTACGTGGAATACCCAAGAGATTGTCGCGGCGGCAGGCGGAACGGCCATTCAGAGCGTGACAGGGCATGCATACATGAAAGAATCGCTGCGCGAACACCTAGCAGTTTATGGTGGTGAGATGAGCGCGCATCATTATTTTCGCGACTTCTATTGCAGCGACAGTGGCATGGTGCCATGGCTTTTAGTCACCGCGCTGATGGCCGCAACAGGTAAGCGGTTGTCGCAGTTGGTAGACGAGCGCATGCAGGCGTTTCCCGCCAGCGGCGAAATCAATCGCACTATCGCAGACCCCCAAGCCTTGCTTGCCGCTGCTCGGGCGCGCTACGAAGCCGACGCGTTGGTGGTCGAGAATGTCGACGGCCTCAGTATGAGTTTTGAGTCGTGGCGCTTTAATTTAAGGCTGTCGAACACCGAGCCTGTAGTGCGGCTTAATGTCGAATCGCGCGGCAACGAGGCATTGA